>Ga0209048_10004377_pt1 | contig 13520 bp, 13 predicted proteins | sample FrelakmetCRP12CR_FD_187146 | JGI IMG/M metagenome (GOLD analysis project Ga0209048, IMG submission 187146) | Freshwater lake sediment microbial communities from the University of Notre Dame, USA, for methane emissions studies - CRP12 CR (SPAdes)... | ecosystem: Environmental > Aquatic >... | reverse complement strand
GTTGAGAAGCAGGGCCATCCTGGTGTAACCGAAAATCAATATAAGCGTAGTGAAAGACAGAAGGGCGAGGATATGAGAAAGCGGTACCGATAATTGTGTTGACATTAATGGTTCTATGATACGTTCCTCTTTTGTCAGATATGCTTGCTCTTTCACCCTTGATTCGCATCCCATCCATTTTTTTGACAATCCCTTTTGGGTCATAATCTAAGTCAAAATGTTAGAAGAAGCTGTGACAATAATCACACGAATAATCAATTTATATAGAGTCAGGGTCTGGTGATTTAGTCAAAATCTAAGAAACTGTTCAGTATTCTTAGTGCATTAGGACTGTTAGGGTAAGCTTTGGCAGGTATCTTGAGTTGCTCTTATGACAAATTGAAAGTATAGCCCCCGATAGATAGGACAGGTGCATCAATTCTATCTATTCCTTAAAACACCACACTGCTAATTTGTGCATCACTTCTTGCGAGGTCGCAATGTGCGAAGATATCTTGCAAACGCTTTATTTGATAGTATTAGGCAGGTGTTGGTCTTATTACCTTCTGCCACGACTGCCTCTGAATCCACCGCCGGAATCCGATTGGTACGGTCTTGCTCTTCCTCTATCGATGTCTTTTTTCGGCCTGGCTTCACTTACGACGATTGTATTTCCATCAAGCTGGCCGCCATTGAATTTTTCAATTGCCTCTTTTGCTTCCTCTTCGGAGGCCATCTCGACAAATCCAAATCCTTTGGATAGACCGGTTAACCTGTCTTTAATGATATTTACCGACAGAACTTTGCCAGCTCCGGCAAAGTTTGATCTCAGATCATCTTCAGTAACCTTGCTGGACAGATTCCCAATGTATAATTTTTTATTCATGTTACGTCTCCTTTACGGTTACCGCACAAAACACCTGAAGACAGAAAGAGGCACCCCGGTTCAGGTATTTGCAGGGGTGCCTCTTTCTGTAAAGAACCTCTTATACAGTCTTCACATTAACAGCAGACGGACCTTTTGGACTTTGCTGGACGTCAAATTTGACGCGCTGGCCCTCAGATAACGTCCTAAAACCGCTGTCTTGAATGGCGCTGAAATGAACAAAAACATCGCCGCCTTCATCATTAGCGATGAATCCGAATCCCTTCTTCTCATTAAACCACTTAACGACTCCTTCTGACATTGTTTTCATCCTCCTTTCTTAGATTTTTCAAAAGTTGGATTTCCACGTTGACAGAAAGAACAATTCATCATATCTGTTAAGAAAATGATGGTTTACCTTATACTGCAAAATGCCACTACCCAACTTTCTATGACTTTCTAAATCGTAAAAATGCTTCTTTCCTCAAGTATTTTTTATCTATTATGACCTTTTGTCCAATGTCAAGTCTTTTCTGTAAAATTCTTATGGTCAATTAACCGGTATTCATCCGGCTACTTTTTATCTACCCATCGGAGCAAGAAAAACTTTCTCCGGTTGATTCAGGTAATTCCCAGAAGCTGGATTTCGAAAATTAAATCCTTCCCCGCAAGTGGATGATTCCCATCGAATGTAACGCTCGTATCAGATACGCCAGCTACAGTAACTTCGATAACTTGTCCGTCATCCCGACGGAATTGAAGTAGTTGACCGACACTTGGCTGAAAGTCTTTAGGAAGCTGATCCCGCTCGAAGACAACCACCATTTCTTCAAAGTGCGGTCCGTAGGCCTTGTCGATCGTGATTCTGGAGGTCTTCGTTTCTCCCACCTTCATTCCGATAACGGCATCTTCAAAACCGGGAATGACTTGCCCTTCACCAATTTTGAATTCCAGAGGATCACAATCCACTGAGGAATCGAAGACTGAGCCATCGTCAAATGATCCTTTATAATGAACCTTCACATTGTCGCCTCTGCCTGCTTTTTTCATTCGTCAAGTCCTTTCCTCTTTTGAGTAACCCCTTCTGTCCGAGAAAAAAAGAGGGTATCCCCGCCACAGGTATTAGACCGTATGATGCAGGGGAGCGGCTGCGTATCCGATGGAAGGTGTTCAACCTGCAGCTCCGCTTTTCAGATGGTGATGAAATATTTCAAGGCATGTACTACTTGATGCTGCCTTCCTGTCTCATCCTGGAAATGATCTCTCTAATGTTGGGCAGGGCACTTAGTGTTGCCTTCTCTCCCTCAAGGATGGCTTCATGTCTCATAGAAAAATCTGCCGCTCCTATGTGTCCCACATTGGGTCTTATCACGATATCTGCCCTGCCCAGTTGTATCTGAGATATCTTTGCATGCATGATATCGATTGACTGCAATATAGTTTCTATGGTGCTCGTAGGGGGTGAATTTACAGGACTCGAGGATATATCGACGGCAATAACGACATCAGCGCCATATCTTCTCGCTGCATCAATGGCCAGGGGGCTTACCACGCCTCCGTCTACATATGTCCCGTCTGAAAGTATCACGGGCCTGAATATGCCGGGGATCGAACAGCTTGCCCGCACTGCAGTTCCCGTGTTGCCCGTGCCGAAAACGACTTCTTCACCGGTCTGTATATTCGTGGCGACTGCATAGAAAGGGATCTGCAGCTTTTCAATGGGGGTATCCCTTAATGCCCAGTTCACATAATTTTCCAGTTTCTCCCCTTTGACGAATCCGTTGTCAGGGATCATCAGGTCTACAATATCGTCCCTTTGGATAGAAAAGGCGATAGTTTGAAGTCTATAGGCATCAAATCCGTACGCGTACAGGCTTCCGACAAAGCTCCCGGCGCTCGTGCCGACTATCATGTGGATAGGGATTTTGTTGGATTCGAGGATCTTCAATACGCCGATATGGGCGAATCCTCTCGACGCCCCTGCGCCGAGGACCAGCGCTATCTTGGCGGGCTTAGGAAGAGGCAGAAGCGGAGGCGGCTTGGGAACACATGCAAGGGTAGTGAGGATACAGGCTATGATAAATATAGATAAGCCGGTATCCTTAATTCTCCTCAAAGGGTCCTGATAAGACATCTTCAACATATATTAAATTTTATGGTCAGAAAGGCCTCGGGCAAATCTGACCATATCTCGCACATCTACTTGTAGTATCCGCAGGTGATGACCAGGTCACCCAGTTTAAGATTTCTCTCTGTTATCTCTTTAGAATTAATTCCTTCTACAGCATAAAAAAGCCGCCTCGCCTGCGACCAAAGGACGGCTTTCTTATATTACCATGTAAATGTGTTATTTATAATATCCACAAGCAACAATCACGTCGCCTACCTTCTCAAGGATGGAAACCTTTGGCGCCACTTGCTTGGTGACAGGATTGTCCCAATAATACTCAACTTCGCCTTTGCCTTCTGCGTTTGCAAGATCAACCATTTTCTTTATGAAAAGTTGTCCATTCTTGTCCTTCGTTGCCATCATATCCCTGCCAATTAATTTTTCATTCGCGCCATGGGACAGAATTTTCCCGTTTAAATCTAAGACAAAAATGTAAAGATCCTTATTTACAAAGTCACCTTTCTTATTATTGAATGCTTCAAATGCCTTGTCCTTACCGTTGTCTTTCAGATAGGTAACCGCTTTATTCATTAGTGTCTTTGCCTCTTCTGCGGTACCAAACTGCCCCTGTGCGTATGCAAAGCTTACGACCAGGAAAACTATCAGTATTACTGTACATGCTTTCTTCATAATGCTCCCTCCCATTTTTAATTTGTCGCCTACTATAAATGAAAATTGGCAGGAGGGTCAAATGATTTTTCATGGATTGCCTCATTTATTCATCAATCATGAATAAACTTCAAGGCTTGTTAGCAATAAATGTTTGAATTCGGTAGCGAGCGCATTCCCCGTAGCTCACCTTGCTGCGGGGAATGCGAGCGAATGACGAACGATACTTTTCCTTAAGAATCGAAGATTTTCCGCAGCGTGCTGCGGAGAGCTTCAAATTCTGAACAGATGGACTGAATCAGAAAGACAATTTTATTTAGGAAGGAAGATTTAAGAAACGGATTTGTGGTCTCCACCTACAAATCCTTAGAATTATTATGCGTTGATAGGTAAAGATTACCTGTTGAAAGAGTCATCCTTGGGGATGAAAATTGGCCTCAATTGCAGAACAAAGAATAGCAGAATCCTAAATTAACATGTTTTACGTATTCCGGGGGCATGTCAAGCAGGTCGATGAGCGCTTATTTGCGCTACCTCGTAATCAAGAATATCGAAGACAATTATGATAATTAAGGAACTCGCATGGGTAACTGAACTATGGCCGTCCGGCACAGGACATTCTGTCTGCAATCAACGACTTCGATGAGCTACCGATTCCTCAGCATTCGCTGCCAGTTGCTGCACCCCTCTTCAAAGCCCATGTCGCAGGCCTTCTGAAAATCCGCGATTGCTCTGGGATTGCCGATTTGGGTGTAAATCATTCCACGGATGTTGTAGGCGTTTGGGGCTTTGGGATCCAGATCTATGGCACGGTTGAGGTCTGCGATAGCCATGCTGAACTGCCGCTGGTAGGCTAGGGCAATTCCCCGGCCCAGGTACGCCCGGGCATTGCGTGGGTTCATTTCTATTGCTTTGTTAAAGTCAGCAATGGCCGCGTCGAATCGCTTGTTATCCATGAAGATCAAGGCGCGGTTAAGGTACGCCATGGGGCTCCAAGGGCCACCCTTGGCGATGACCCGGCTGAAATCTTCAGTCGCTCTGGCAAGGTCCTTTTTCTTTTCCCGCGTATAGATGAATCCTCGTCCCACGTATGCAACGCCCTCATCAGGATCCAGGGCGATGGCTTTGTTCAATTCCATAAGGGCCTGATCGTATTGTTCCGCAAATATACAGATCGTCGCTTGGGCAAAGTGGGCCGCATAGCTTCCCGGCTTTAGGTCGATGACCTTGCGGAAATCCTTGGCAGCCTGTTCGAACTGCCCTTGATCGTTCGTGGCAAGCCCCCGGTTATAATAGGCAATGCCCCGGTTGTTGTAAGCCTCGGCGTAGTCCGGGTTCAGGGCGATCGCCCGGGTATATTCCTCGATAGCGAGGTCCTCCTCATTGCCAACCGTGTGACGCAATCCCTTTTCGAACCATTCGTTGGCCTGAAACAGCTTCTCCTCCCCGGTAATCCGCGTTTCCACCCGCTTTCTCGCTGCTTCTCCCTTGGCCAGGGCCAACTCCTTCTTCAGCACCTCGATCTCTTTTTGATTTTTCTCATATTCCCGCTGGATCTTCTTGTAATCCTCGACGACTGATTTTTCTTTGACGTTTCTGGCCATTTCCGTCAGTTTGTCTGAATTAACCTTGGCCTTGATCTTTACCCAGAAATGAAAACCGTCGCCGACAATCGTCCGCTTCTTGTCCAAGACAGTTACGTCGATGGTACCAGAGGCCAGGACTTTGACCTCATCCTCCGTCAACTGGAAATTCTTGACCTTGGAATAGCTTTCCACATAAGTGCCGGCCTCCTCCAAGGCGATCCGTTTGGCATCCAAGACTGCCCGGCTTTCGGCGACGCTCGGCGTTTCACCGTCGCCCATGTTATAATTTCCCTCCGAGATGATTTCCCTAAATTCCGCATTACCGACGACCGGCAGCAACAAAAACAGAGCTATCAAGATGGCAATTAGATTTCTCATATTCTTAAACCTTTGAAAAGCTTGTCAATTGAAGCGGATTCCTTTTAACGCTACCAGATTCCTGTCACTTTTGCAATGCTATTAGAGACTTACGCCTGGTTACGCTCCTTTTCCTTTAGCCCATTATTCGTGAAAGCCATTCGTTTTTTTCCGCATCCCATTTCCATGCCACAAGGTGGAAGCGATAACCGAGAACACCATGAGAATCCTGTAGTCGCGCACGGAGACGCGCCTCTTCTGGCAACTCGGCAGTCACCCGAAAAATTCCTTGGCAGGCCCCAAGAAAAATCGGAACGAAGAAGAGAATAGAGACTAATGCTGAAGACCTGAAGCCAGACTTGGAAGTAACAACCATATTCATCTACTCAATTGAGGGTAGTACGATTAGGCTTTCAAATATCAAATAGTTCTAAGATCTTCTCAAGGACATATCATTTGTTTATTTGATAAGAACTCCCACTTTGTATGGCGCATATATTCGGGGTTTAGTAATTGTCTCAACCGATGTCATCATTACTGAGTGAAAGGTTGCAAGAATAGATAAATTTATGAGAAACAACAGTTCAGGAAGAAGCAGATGCTTCAGCATCTACTAATGTTTACATCGCTTGATTGTTGCTTATTAATAAAGCAATTGCAATTACCCGTTCATAAACTTGGCCGTGCAAATTGTTCTTTACTTAACTGTCAGACCACTCACCCGGTAATTGAATTCATAGTTCATGGCGCCGCTCCAATTTTCCTGGAATACGCTCTTATAACGTGTTCCGTCGACAGGGCCGACGGGTTTTCCGTATGTATAGAACCAGTTTACAATAGGGCTTCCCGTAAAACCTAGGGCAATCCAGTATGAACCAGGCATAAGGATCGGATTGTCACGGCTGAAGTCGAAGTCTGACCATCTATATCCAGGTTTAAGAGAGAGTTGATCGAGATTGACGAAATCACTTGTGGTGATGGGTTGACCGGGCTTCCCTTGATCATCCTGGAAAATGTCAACCCAGAGCAGACCGTCACCGCCGAACTTATGGAGAGCGAGACCGACTTTCTGGAGTTTTACAGGTTTTCTCAGGACAACGATCTGGGCGTACTGGGTAAGGTTTGTGGTTACATATTCTGCCGTCTCTACGAGAAAGTTCCGGGACATCTCAAATTGATTTACCCCCGAAGCTTTTGTCACCCGCGGGAATGCAAAATCCACGTTTTCAGGGAACTCCAAATTGCCGTATAAAAACGCCACATCATACCGAAGCTCCTTTTTCTCTTCTTCGGTTATTACCGGCGGCGGCGGCGGCGGCGGAGGCACTTCAATCTGTTTAAATTCTGCCTTCACGAATGGGGAAAGGAGGAGATTTTTGGGGCCATAGGTTTCCCGGTCTCCCTTAACATTAACCTTATCGCTATTAAAATTACCGGCGATACTCTCCTGGAGTTTGGGCCTCTCCGCATCTCTTACTTGAGCCCACCGCAGGAGCCCGTCATTTTTTGTCTCATTGTTGTCAACGCCAACTTCTATACGAAGGTAACGGGTAGATACGAACAGCATGGTATTCTGGGGATCAAAAGGGACCCAGCCGAGCTCCGGAAACCAGACCTCAACCCATGAATGCCGGCCCTGGCCCATTTTGAAGGTCAGGGTCCCCTTCTGCCATGCAATATCAAAAGGCTGGTTGAAAGTGATACCATTGATGATCCGGACAGGTATGCCGACAGCCCGGAGTAATGCAGCGGTCAGATGGGAAAAGTTCTGGCAATTACCCTTGCCGGATTCCAACGAATAAACGGCGTCATACTTGGCAGGGGGGGTCACGTAATGAACGTGATCCACTACCCAGGCGATAACACGCTGCACCGCGTCGAACTCCATGTTGACATTCGATGTAAGCTGGGACGCAAGTTCGCGAATGCGGGGGTTATTGGACTGCACCTGCTCTGTTGGTTTAAGATAATCCATTAATTCAGGCTTCACCGCTGCAAGAGGAAACGGATCCTGCGTTGCAAGGGCAGGTAGCTTTGTCTCACTCTGAGCGTTGCAGAAAAGGCGCACATCTATGACGTTCGGAGGTTTTATCCACGTTGCCACGATAATCTGATTGCCACGCCCGTCAGTGGTATTTTTCTTGTCTTGCGGTTCAGGGGAAAAAGCGAGGCCGAACTCTTTGATCTCCTGACTAGAAGTTGGCGATTGGAAGCTCTGGGGCACGACAAAGCTAAGAACCATCTTCTGGATGCCTCCGCCTGCTGTAACCTGCTCCTGAAGTTCATAGCGGATACTCGACCCCATATCTCCCTTGACTGTATAATTTTCGGCCGGAGACAGGGCTGGCCATAATAAGGTTATACCGAAAATAGCAGCGAGCAAGTTCTTCATCGTTCCCCTCCTTTCAAATCAAAACACTGCCGGTTTGCAGATTACTTCCCTCACTTTCAGGTCAAACAAACGGGCGCTGTTAGCGGGCTTCAGAACCAGTGCTGAATCGATGCCTTGAGCGGTTCCCCCTGCGGATATTACATCTTCGTCAGTTCTTACAAGACCGGCATCTGCAGCCATCAAGGTTACTTCAATGGCGACCTTGACACCCTGACCGAATACGCGCAGTGTGTGGGCCATAATTTCATCTACCTGATAAGTTTCAAGTTTGTTCCTAACACCACGACCGACGCCACCGAAAGCGTGCTGGCAGGTAAGAACTTTAACACCCTGAGATTCCAGTTCCCTTCTGTCCTTTTCGTCCAGTTCCTGAAAGTCAGGTTTAGCGTACCCTGTAACATGGGTAACGGCGATGATATTAATGTCTTTGTCAAGAATCTTCAAGGCTTCAAAGGCAGTTCGCCCGCTGCACGAGGCGATTACTACCTTTCTTATGGAAAGATCCTTGGCCCTCTTGGAGACGGCTTCAAGGACTCCTCTTGTATTTTTCCCTCCTGGTTTACTGAAATAACGGCAGGATATATCGTGATAAGGAGAAGATTCAGACATGATGGCCTACCTCCATAGAAAAATACTTTCTTGTAAAAGTACCGTTATGGCCCTGTTCCTGACGATTCCTTACATCATGTTGCTTCTGTCGTTTCCATGCCGGACATACATCTGATAGCATTCCCGGGTAGAGGCCATGCAAAAAAGCCGGATGCAGTTTTACGTGCGGAATTATAAAGTAGTATATAGGCAAGCATCAGCCGCGTGTCAATCACAAAGTTGAGTTATGTCCCCGCTAATGGTCATAGACCGCCAAGATGCAAAATATCATTTGACAAAATGGTTTAAGTGTATACGTTAGATACTAATAAACTGTTAACAAGGCAGCGAATCTGAAAGGAGCATATAATGTTTGAAGTTACGGAAAAGGCGGTTGAGATGATTCAAGACTTTCTCAAAGACAAGAGTGAAGAACGTATCATCAGGATTATGATGAATGAAGGTGGGTGATCTGGGCCCTCTCTGGGCATGGCTCTGGATGAGCCAAAAGAAGGCGATGAAACGTTTAAGAAAGACGGGTTGACCTTCATAATTAATAAAGAAGTGCTTGAGTTGGCTAAACCAATTGCAATAGATTTTGTAAGCACACCGCACGGATCCGGTTTCAGACTTACATCCAGCCTGGATGCCGGAAGTTCATGTGGAAGGTCATGCAGTTGTTAAGATAGCAGGGGGCTTATGACTGAAGAAAGGAAGGCGGATTATTTCCGTTACCTTGCTGATGAATTCATGAGAGCAAAGAGGTATGATGATGCGATCCTGCTTTATCAGAAATTAGTTGAAATGCATCCAGGTGAAGAGTCCTTTCTTCTTTCATTGGCCTGGGCCTATCATGATAGCGGAAGGCGCGATGATGCAATCATCTGTTTTGAACGCCTCCTCAGCGTTGAACTTGAGCGCAAAGTTTTTACCGGGTTTGCCTTCGATGAGCTTGTAAGGATCTTTAAGGAAGCAGGAGATTATGAGCGTCTTCTTGATATTTGCGAGAGGGTGGTGGCAGCGCAACCTGATGATATAGCGCTTCTCAATGATCTTGGTAATGCCTATCTCAAGGCGGGCAAAGCAAACGAGTCTGTCAGGGTTTTTAGAAAAATGACTGAAATGGAACCGGATGCTTCAGCAACTTATTGCAGTCTTGGGAATGCCCTTGTCCAGGCCGGCGACTTTGATGGCGCAGAGGCAGCATATAGAAGAGCTGTCGATATTGACCCATCAGAGGCGGGTCCCTTCTATAACAGGCTCGCTAACGTATATTGCAATCAGGGGCATGATGAGAGGGCAGAGAGGGCTTTCAGAAAATGTCTCGAATTCCGATTAGATGATCCCATGTATCACTGTGGTCTTGGCGACGTTCTTGTCAAACTGGGAAAGATTAACGACGCCCACGGCATCTATGAAAAGGCCGTCGATTTTCATCGTACTTCAGCGGGCGCTTACTACAACAGGTTTGGAAATACCCTGGCCCGTGGAAATCACCACAGCCAGGCGATAGAGGCCTTCAAGAAAGCGATTGCCGCCGATCCTCGCAATCCCTTCTATTATGTCCATCTTGCGGACTCATATACCGCACTTGGCCTTTCCGATGAGGCAGAAAAAACTTACCGTCAGGCCGAATCTCTGAAATGACGACTTCACAAGAGATTCCCCACTTAGAACTTTTCTAAGAGCGGTCCATCTTCAAGGGTATGAACATTTTTACTTGATTGTAAGAAAAGAAATCAGCCCCACCCTTTCTTTTTCATTGTTTCCTTGAAGACTTGGTAAAAGGCTGTATTATCATTGAAGCTGCGCCTGAGAATGATACCGATATCATCAATGTTTTTCATGTTAACTACAACATTTACACTCTTATTAAAAGCGGCCATGTTGTCCATAGTGCGGAACCTCTTGCTTAGCAGGGCCACAAAAATCTGTCTCCTCGTGCCTGCGTTAAGATTGGCGAGGAAATTCAGTACTATGTTGGTATCGGGATTTTCCGTATCAAAATTCTCGTTCAATATAACCACATCATAAATGTGGAACCGCATATTTCTGAAGGCATCTTTTAGAGAAGCAGGTTCTTTAATCTGGTAACCCATCTCCCTGAGCACGCTATTGATTTTTTCTCTTGCAGCGATATCTGATTCGCAGACCAATGCCGTTCCAATGCCCACTTCCACAAAATCGAATGGCCTGTCGGAGGCATCGTATTCGTATGATTCTTCTTTTGAAAGGGTCTTATCATCTTCCATAGGGATTTATGCCTCCTTCATAAGCGTTTCTTGAATCTTCCGTATTCCTTGTCGACCTCTAGCTTGTCCAGGATATCTGTAGTTGCCTGTCCCCTTTCGCTCTTTACGGCATCAATGCCTCGGCCCACTTCTCCCCTGTTGGACGCATAGGCCTTGGCTGTCTCTTCGCTGATAAGACCTTGCCCATAGAGATCAACGATGTAATCGTCAAATGTAACCATACCGAACGCCTTACCGGCCATAATGATGTCGTGAAAGGTTTTTCCATCCGATTCGCCGTGAAGGATGGTGTCCCTGACGCGCATGTTAGCGCCCATTATTTCGAAGGCCGCAACGCGACCTCCGCCCTCCTTTGGCAGAAGCCGCTGGCAGACGATCCACCGAACCGTGTCGGCAAGCCGTATGCGAACCATGGTTTCCTCTTCCCCGGAAAACATGTTCAGGATTCTATTAATGGTCTGGCCGGCATCAATCGTGTGGAGCGTAGTTAACACAAGATGCCCTGTTTCCGCGGCGCTCAGGGCTATTTCAACGGTCTCCCTGTCCCTCATCTCGCCGACCAGAATTACTTTTGGCGCTTGCCTCAGAGCGGCTCGAAGTCCACTCCCAAAGGCGTCAAAATCTGTGCCTAATTCTCTCTGGTTGAAGGTAGCCTTCTTGTGAGGATGTACGTATTCGACAGGGTCTTCAAGAGTGATGATATGAATTGATTTCTGTTCATTCATCTCGTTCAATACGGTGGCAAGCGATGTGGTCTTGCCGGTGCCAGTGGCGCCGGTTACGAGGATAATCCCGTTATGCTCCTGGGCCATTTTATAAAAGGCGTCCGGCAGATTCATTTCCTTACACGTAGGTATTTTAGATTCCAGTTTCCGAAGGGCTACGGAGTAATTGCCCTTCTGCGAGAACACATTGACCCTGAAGCGTGCCTTTCCCGGCAGTTCGTAAGACAAATCGCATGAACCCTGGTCAATAAGAATATCCGTCAGCCTGCGGTCATTATTAATGAGGTTTAGGGCAAATACTTCTGTCTGGAAAGGGGTCAGTTTTTCAAAATGAGGATCGAACTCCGTTGCCATTAACACTCCTGAAGTCTCTACCTGGAATGGCTTGCCTACGGTAATGTTCAGGTCAGAGACGTTTTTCTGAGAATCCAACATCTTCGTCAATATATAATCTATTTCCTGTTTTCTCATAGCTTTTCCCTCAAGAGTTATAGTTGAACATCATACGGGACCTGTAGTCAGGACTGAGCCTTCAGGCTTCCGTAAAGTCAAGTGGCGGTGCTTTTAAAAGATGTCTGAACCTTGCCTTATCGTTGGCCTTCATGTATGCGTCGTCGGGACTTATCCATCCCCTATTGCAAAGTTCCCAGATAGAGTCGTCGAGCAACTGCATACCATATTTTTTCCCCGTCTGGATCATTGAAGGAATCTGAAAGGTCTTGGATTCCCTGATCAGATTGCGAACAGCCGAATTGGCAACCATAATCTCAAGCGCTACACAGCGCCCCTTCCTGTCGATCCGCTTGAAAAGAACCTGGGAAATAACCGCCCTAATACCATCGGCCAGCGTGGACCGTATTTGCATCTGCTCCTCCGCAGGGAAGACCTCAATGATACGGTCAACGGTTCTCGCAGCGCTGCTGGTATGAAGGGTGGAAAAAACGAGATGCCCTGTGTTAGCCGCTTCAACGGCAAGAGATATGGTCTCCATGTCTCGCATCTCTCCGACAAGGATTATATCGGGGTCTTCCCGAAGGGCTCCGCGAAGAGCCGCTGAAAAACTCTTGGTGTGGAGGCCGACCTCCCTGTGATTTATAATGCAGCTCTGACTTTGATGGACAAACTCGATGGGATCTTCAACCGTGATGATGTGATCCTTTCGCAAGCGATTTGCTTCGTCAATGATGGCTGCTAGGGTCGTTGATTTTCCGCAGCCCGTCGGACCCGTTATGAGGACAAGTCCTCTTGGCAGGGTGGCCAGTTTCGCAATCACTGCCGGCAGTCCCAGGTCCTGGCATGTCATAATCCTGCTCGGGATTTCTCTGAAAACTGCTGCCACGCCATTTTTCTGTGAGAAGAAATTGGCACGATACCTGGCAAGGTTGGGAATTTCGTATGCGAAATCGATATCTCCTGTTTCTTCAAATTGTTTGACCTTATGCTCCGGTGCAATTTCATAGAGCATGGCTCTGAGTTCATTATTATCAAGTACTTTGAACTTCACCCGTTCCATCTCACCTCTTATCCTGAGGACCGGTTGCTGGCCTGACACTAAATGCAGGTCTGATGCACCCTGGTCATGCATCAACTGGAAGAAGGCATCAATCTTTGCCATAAACAGTCTCCTTGGTCTTCGTGAAATATAAATTTGTGTAGAGCAGGTACATCATTGAGCGTCTCGTGATCAATTTAAGAATCTTATGGGTGTATCGGGAGAATGGGATTTTACTTTCTCAAAGTTATTAGTTTCAATTAAGCGTTATTGGAGTATAGGAAAAGGATATATGTTTGTCAAGATGAAAAGCCTTTCCTAACTATTGCTTGACACTCGTTGCCTGGATCGTATATTATCGCCCCAACAGTCCAAGTTCTTTGCGGGACCGGCTTTGAGAGAAAGTGGGGATGTAGCTCAACTGGGAGAGCGCGGCGTTCGCAATGCCGAGGTCAGGGGTTCGAGCCCCCTCATCTCCACCAGGGATAAAAAGACAGGCTGCTTT
>Ga0209048_10004376_pt1 | contig 13521 bp, 14 predicted proteins | sample FrelakmetCRP12CR_FD_187146 | JGI IMG/M metagenome (GOLD analysis project Ga0209048, IMG submission 187146) | Freshwater lake sediment microbial communities from the University of Notre Dame, USA, for methane emissions studies - CRP12 CR (SPAdes)... | ecosystem: Environmental > Aquatic >... | reverse complement strand
TCCCCACACCTGCTGTAGTGCCGACCTTTAAGGTTCGGCCCCATAGATTCCAATGAGTTGGCGCGCGCGCACCCCCTCAGTTGGCGAAGTCGGGCTAAAACTGAGTCTACTCGCGTTGCGTCAGAAGAGCGCGGGCCCAAAAACCCAGGGGGCTGCTTCGACCAAAGGGCGACGACTGCCGGATGAGCGTAGGAACTCACGCCGGCGCGGATGAAGTCCGCTTTTTTAGCGAGATTTGATAAGCTTTGCTGCGAATGAGAGTCAGCAGCATCTCGGTCGACTCGCGCCAGGATGTTTGCGGCAAATCCGGCGGCGATTTCGGCGTGCCAAGAAATTCGACGATCTTGTCGGCGAGACTTCGACTATCGAGACAATCGAAATAAGCGATGGCGTCGCCGCCCACTTCCCGAAAAACGGGGATGTCGCTTGCAATGGTTGGCAACCCGTGACGCGCCGCCTCGACGATCGGAAGCCCGAATCCCTCCGCGAATGACGGCGCCAGCACAGCGCGCGCATGTTTGTATAAAAACTCGAGATCGGCGTCGCCGGCGTCGTCGAACCAGAAAAGTCTGCTCCCATATTCCCGATGTTCCAGAATCCGGCTTACCATGTGCCGCGCGCTCCAGCCGCGTCGGCCGACGATCGCGTAACGCACGTTCCTTCCGTCGCGCCACAGTCGCTCAAAGGCGTCGAGCGCGATTGGGTATGATTTGCGCGGCTCAATAGTGCCGACGCTGAGAAAATAGGACGGTCCTTGACCTAGACTCCTGGCTTTTTCGGACACTTCCTCTTTCGTTGAGTTGGAGAAGTCCGCTCCGAGCCGCCACCATCCCACGCGGAAATTCGGCTTCAGCGCGCTATGCATCGCCTCGATATAATCCAGCAGGTCCTGCGCTGCGCTTTGGGATATGGCGACGACGGCGTCGCTTTTCGTAAGCGCTTCTTCGAACCAGCGTTCGAATAATGGCACGAGACTCGGCGGAAACGCCTGAGGGAACATCAGCGGCAGAAGATCGTAAAGACAAACGACATTTGCGCCGCCCCTGTTCGATATTTCGCGCATAATCGGCCGATACTCCGCGAGATTGTTCCATGTCGCGTCGAGCATGACGAACACATCGCCGTCCTGAATTTCCACCATTTCGGGCAGTGAAGCCGCGCGGTAATAGGGTATGAGTTTTCCGTTCTCGATAATGACCGGCAACCCCTGCCCCGTCTCCGCGGCGTGTCGCGCAACTTCGCGAACGACGCGCTGAATTCCGGTCACCTTCCCTGTGCGATAGGCGTCCGTCATGTCGAGCAGTATGCGCGGCGCGTCGTTCGAGAGCGGCGCTGCCTCTGAGAGGAGCCGCCGCTCCGCCTCTTTTTTTGCGGCGCTGCTCGAGTCCGGGTCGACGAAGGCGCGCAAGTTGCGAAAGAAGCGCGAAAGCGTCCAATTCAGTTCCACCATTCGGCGAAAGACAAATTTCATTGGGCGCGCCACTTCGTCATAGGGCCCCAACGTCAATTCACGAATTTCGGATTCCCTACCGAGCTCGCGCAGCAGATATTTGTCGACGCGCCTTTCGTATTCCATTGGATCCATCAGCTCGTATCGCAGTCCGCGCAAAACGGCTATGCGCAATCCTCATTGGACAACATGAAAAGCCTTACATGGGCCTACCTACTCGTCAAGCTCGCGTCCACCGGTTAATCGAATGAATTACGAAGGTTATGCCCTGCATGAGCGACGCGCGCTCATTCTCCGCCTATTGCTAAACCCAGCCTCCGCAACAGCCTCGCCGACAAAACGCGGCATCGACGGGCGCGGCCAAGATGCGCTATTCTCGCTTGACAGAACCGAGGGTCTTTTGGATCGCTTCTCGACCAATTTCGCGCGCTCGCGCGACTCCGAAAGAGTGCAGGAAAGTGCGCGGTAAACAGCAATCAATTCAAAAAATGACGAGCGAAGACATTCGCTTCTCCGTCGCGCCGATGATGGACTGGACCGACAAGCATTGCCGACAGTTCCATCGTCTGCTCACGCGTCGCGCGCGTCTTTATACGGAAATGCTGACGACCGGTGCCGTCATCCATGGCGATCGCGCGCGGCTGATGGAGTACGACGCCGCCGAACATCCCGTCGGCTTTCAGCTTGGCGGATCGGATCCGGGCGAACTTGCGATGACGGCGCGCATCGCGCAGGACTTCGGCTATGATGAAATCAATCTGAATGTGGGTTGTCCTTCCGATCGCGTACAGAACGGTGCATTCGGAGCCTGCCTGATGCTTCGGCCTCAGCTCGTCGCGGATTGCGTGCGCGCGATGAAAGACGCCGTCGCCGTTCCGGTAACCGTCAAATGCCGCATTGGCGTCGACGATCAGGATCCCGAACGCGCATTGTTCGAACTGGCGGAGTCGGTTGTCGCCGCAGGCGCGGACGCTTTGATCGTGCATGCGCGCAAAGCCTGGCTTTCGGGACTCTCGCCAAGGGAGAATCGCGACGTTCCGCCACTCGACTATCCGCTTGTGCACGCGCTCAAACGCGCGCTGCCGCATATTCCCATCGCGATCAACGGCGGCCTTGCGACGATCGCGGATGTTCGCGAGCAACTCACACATGTTGATGGCGCGATGGTGGGCCGGGCGGCTTATCAGAACCCTGCATTGCTGATAGACGTCGACCCAAAGCTTTTCGGAGAGATGTCGCCGGTGAAGGACGGTTTCGCGGCGATTGAAGCCTTTGTTCCCTACGTCGAACGCCAGCTTGCACGAGGCGAACGCCTCTCGTCGATGACGCGGCATCTGCTCGGACTTTTCGCTGGCCTGCCCGGCGCGCGTCTTTATCGACGGCGCCTCGCGCTCGAGTCGGTTGGACTAGGCGCGGGCGTGGAAGTTCTTATCGACGCCATCGGGGAAATTCGCCGCGCCAAGGCGCGATGCGAAACCGTAGAATGCTCCTGACGGCGCCGCTACGTGCGCGCCGATAAAAAGAGCAGCGCGGCGACTTCCGCTGCCTGCTGCGCCGCGCCCAACACGTCGCCAGTGAACCCGCCGATCTGTCTCATGGCGAGACTCGTAACGAGAGCGGCGGCGGCAAGCGCTCCAAGATCCGCAAGCGCAATCTGTCCAAGACTCGCGCCTCCCATAGAAGGAAGCAGCGAAATGGCTGCAGCGAGGAGAGCTGCGAGCCGCAATGCCTCGGCGTCCAGCCGCAGCGCGGAGGCGCCAGCGCCGTCGGCGCGCGCCGAGGGAAGCATGGCAAGCGGCGCCAGGCCAGCAGTGCGCGAGACAGCGCATGCGGCGACAAGGGCGGCGAAGCCAAGCAATGCGCCTCGCTCCGTAATTGCAGCAAGCGCCGCCACTCGCAGGACAAGCGAAAGGATCAGCGCGGCGGCTCCGTAGGTCCCGAGCCGGCTGTCGCGCATGATCTCGAGCTTGCTTTCCCGGCCGCTCCCCCCGCCAAATCCGTCGGCAACGTCCGCCAGACCATCCTCATGCAACGCGCCACTCACCGCGACAATGGCCGCGATCGCGCATGCGGCCGCGGGGAGAGGAGGAACGCCAAACGTACGCATGGCCAGCAAAGCGAGCCCCCCGCAGCCGCCGATGAGGGCGCCGGCTACGGGCAAGGCGCGCGCCGCGTGGCGGAAATCCGGCATTGCGTGGGCGTCCGTCCCGGGTCCCACTGGAAAACGGGAATAGAACCGCAGGCAGGCGGCGAGGTCCTTCAGGAAAGAGCGGTCCATGGGCCGAAAATGGCGGCGCCGGCAGGGTTTGTCGAGCATAAGCCCGCCCAGCCGACAAGCGCCGTGACTTTCGCAGCGCGAAATGGCAATAGTGCCGCGACTCGCCGCGCTTTTGCGCCACGAACCAATGCATAGTCGCTTACGCGCGGATGGGAGAGCCGCCATGTCCATCGTCGATTCCGTCCGAAAGTCGCTCGTCCCCGTCCATCCCGAGGGATATATCTTCATCGCGACCTTCGCGATCGCGGCTTTTCTCCTGCACTGGATCTCGGCGACGCTCGGCTGGCTCGGCTTCATCGCGACGGCCTGGTGCGTTTATTTTTTCCGCGACCCGCCGCGCGTCACGCCCCTGCGGGAGGGGCTGGTCGTCGCGCCTGCGGACGGGGTTATTTGTTCGGTTGGATTCTTCCTGCCTCCGGCGGAGCTCGGCATGGGCGCCGATCCGTTGCAGCGCGTTTCGATCTTTATGAGCGTATTCGACTGCCATGTGAACCGTTCGCCGATCACGGGGCGCATCAGCAAGGTCGCCTACAAGCCGGGCCTGTTCATCAACGCCGATCTGGACAAGGCGAGCGAGGATAATGAGCGCAACGGCGTCGTGATCGAAACTCCGGCCGGGCGCTTCGGCGTGGTGCAGATCGCCGGGCTCGTCGCGCGCCGCATCGTGTGCTTCGTGCATGAGGGCGAGACCATTGGCGTCGGCGACCGCTTCGGCCTCATTCGCTTCGGGTCGCGGGTCGACGTTTACATGCCCTCCTCGGCGCGCCCAACCGTCGCAATCGGATCGCGCGCCATCGCCGGCGAGACCATTCTCGCCGATTTGAACGCTCACGCGCCCACTCTTACGTTTAAAGCTGGCTGACCGCTGCGAAAGGCTGAGGCGAGACGCATGGGCGACAAAGAGAGCCGCGACGCACTGGGCTCCATTGCGGATACGCTGACGGCGTCGGAGCGGCGACGTCTGCGGTTTCGTAAGATTCCATTACGGATCATCCTGCCAAATCTGGTGACGCTGCTCGCGCTCTCCATGGGACTGACGGCCATTCGCTATGCGGTCGAGGGGCGCTTCGAGACCGCCGTCACCGCCGTCATCGCCGCCGCCGTGCTCGATGGGCTGGACGGCCGATTGGCGCGCGCGCTGAAGGGCACGTCGCGCTTTGGCGCCGAACTCGATTCCCTCGCAGATTTTGTAGACTTCGGAGTCGCGCCTGCGCTTTTGCTCTATTTCTGGGCTCTGCACGACATAAAGGGCCTCGGCTGGTTCGCGACGCTCGTCTTCGCCATCGCCTGCGCCTTACGGCTCGCGCGCTTCAACGTGATGATCGAGGATCCTTCCCGCCCAGCATGGCGTTCGGACTTTTTCGTCGGGATGCCGGCGCCTGCCGGGGCCGTTACGGTGTTGTTGCCGCTCTATCTGCATCTTTCCGTGCTGGAGCTTCCGGCGTCGAAATGGCTCTCGCCGTTCATCGTCGCCTATGTGCTCGGCATCGCCTTTTTGATGGCGAGCCGCATTCCTCATTTCTCGGGCAAACGCATTGGACGCGTTCCACGCGATCTCGTCATCCCCTTGCTATTCGGAGTCATCGCCACCGCCCTGCTGCTCGCGACATTTCCGATGGAAATGCTGGCGGTGCTCGGCTTCGCCTATCTGGCGCTGATCCCCTTCGGCGTGCGCCGATATAATCAGCTCGCGCGCGCTGACGAGACCGCCAAAGCCGGGTCGGCGGGTTCCTAGATAAAAAGCAACTCGCGTGGCCGCTCACCTCGTCAGGGGCGGCAACGGCTGGCTTTCAATCGCCCTTGAAGCAGTGGCGCTCGATATAGCCGGTGGGGCCGTCGAACTTGTCGGCGTCGGATCCGTCAATCCAACGCCTGCGTCGATAACCGCATGAGAGTTTGCTTCAGCCTGGCGCGGCGCGGTCAATTGCGCGCCGATCTGGCGGACGACCGTCGGCGCTTCGGCATAGGCGCCATGCCCGACGAAATCGCTGGAGAGGCCGGAGATATCGTGAACGGCGACGCCAAGACGATCCAACTCCCCCTTGTCCCTCGGATTGGTAGGGTCCAGCGCGCCGAGGCGTGGCCTGTCGCCCGCGATGCGCGAGGAAAGCGACAGGGCGCGGTCGTCGCTGGCAACGAAAATCGAGACATGTTTCGGGTCTAGCCGCGCGACCTGCTGCCGGAAAACATTGAGGTCGATGTCCGGCGCCGCCAGCATGACGTCGCCAAGCCTTCCATCGAGATCCGGATGGCCGGAGATCGAAATGGATCGCAGGCTCTCCATGGTGAGCCAAGCGCCCATTGAATGGGCGAGGATGTGAACCCTTCCGACGCCGGGCGTGTGCGACAGATCGAGAATGAGCTTCTCCAGCGCGTCGCGGGCGACGGTGGCGCTTTCCTTGTCCGATTCATAATTGAACAATCCGCCGCGCGTGTTCCATGTGAACAGGATCGGAACGCCGGAAAAGCGGCCGTCGGACGTAATTTGCGCGAGGCGGAAACGCGCTTCCTCGAGGTTTGTGTTGAAGCCGTGCACGTAAAGAAGGATGTCCCGGCTGATGCCGACGCGCCCTGAGACATGGGCGGCGATTTCGCCGAGAAACTCGGGCTCGTCCATCTTACTGCGGTCGGCGACCATGAAATGACGCCGTGGGTCGCTTGCGCCGAAACTCGGCCGTTCGACCGCACCTGCCCGATGTCCGGGCGGCATGCTAACGGCGATGAGCGAGAAATGCGCCTTGCCGTCTTTCTCCGGCGCCCCGTCGCCATGGCGCGTCGAGGCGACGAATAGCGGCACGCGGATCGGTTCGCCCGACGGCGGAGCGACCATCGACACCGCATTGTTGACGTGGCCTTCGACCATGCCAAGGCCGTCCGAGACGCAGCCAGCAAGGCCGACGGACAGAAGCGCGCCCGCGAGGCAAAGCCGCGGTCTGCGAGATTTTAAGGACATGGGCTGGACGCCGACTCTTTCGGAAAATGGATCAGGCGCCACCTCCTACGAAGGCGCTGGTTAACGAAGAGTAACGGAGCGAGCCCTACTAGTGTGCGGCAAAAGTGTCGAGAACAAGACGCCGCCGCTCGCGCGATTTTGACGCACTTGCGCGACGGTTGAGCCGCTGCGCATATAAGCGCCAAAAAACAGCTTCACGGGAGGAATGGCGCGCCTCGCAAACCACGCGCGGCCGCGCCGGCAGAAGATGCGGATCAAAATCCTGGGCTCGGGCGCGGGCGGCGGCTTCCCGCAATGGAATTGCAACTGCGCCAACTGCCGCGCGGTGCGCGCCGGCGCGCCTGGCTTTACCGCCAGGACTCAGTCCTCGCTCGCCGTCAGCGCCGATGGCGACAACTGGCTGCTTCTCAACGCGTCGCCGGATTTGCGCCAGCAGATCGTCGCAACGCCACAGCTCGCGCCTCGCCCGGACAATGGCGTCCGCGCCAGTCCGATCAAAGCCGTCGCTCTGACCAATGGCGACGTGGATCACATCGCAGGTCTTCTCAACCTGCGCGAGGCGCAGCCTTTCAATGTCTACGCCGCGCGCCGCGTGCTCGACGTGCTTCAATCAAACAGAATTTTCGACATTCTTGCGCCGCGCCTTGTGGAGCGTATCGAACTGCCGCTTGGCCGGACGTTGCCGATAAAAGGCGCCGGGGTCGGGCTTGGCATGGCCATCGAGGCTTTTCCCGTACCAGGTAAAATCGCGCTTTATCTCGAGGATGCGAGCGCTGCGGATCTCGGCACAAAAACTGGCGACACGCTTGGACTTAAGATCGTCGAGATATCGACGGGGAAGTCGTTTTTCTATGTCCCCGGCTGCGCGAAAGTTGACGACGCCCTTGCGCATAGGCTGCGCGGCGCCGCTCTCGTTTTCTTCGATGGCACGCTCTGGCGGGAAAACGAAATGATCGATCAGGGACTCATGGGGAAGACCGGCTCCCGCATGGGGCATATAAATATGAGTGGGCCAGGCGGTTCAATCGCCGCCTTCTCCACTCTCGGAGTTAAACGAAAAATATACTTGCATATCAATAACTCCAATCCTGTTCTTAATGCATTATCTGAAGAATGTGCGCAGGCGAAAGCCGCGGGATGGGAGATTGGCGAGGACGGAATGGAGATCGCCCTATGAACGAGATTGCGCCGCTAGACTGGCTTTACGAGCCGCCGCTGTCGCCCGCCGAATTCGACGCCGCCATTCGAGCCGTCGGCGCCGAGCGCTACCATGACAAGCACCCGTTTCATAAGCTTCTGCACGGCGGGAAGCTCGACAAGGGTCAGGTGCAGGCCTGGGCGCTCAACCGCTACTGCTATCAGGAGGCCGTTCCTCGAAAGGACGCGGCCTTTATGAGCCGCGTTCACGACCGCGAGCTCCGCCGCGAGTGGATTCATCGCATCCACGATCATGACGGCCTTGGCGAAGAAGCCGGCGGCATCGAACGCTGGCTGGTGCTGACCGACGGCCTGGGCCTTTCGCGGGACTATGTCACGTCTCGCCGCGGCGCCCTGCCCGCCACCAAATTCGCGGTCGAGGCTTATGTTCGCTTTGTGGTCGAGCAGCCGCTTGTCGTCGCCGTGGCCTCGTCGCTGACCGAGCTTTTCGCGCCGGCGATTCATCGGGAGCGCATCGCCGGAATGCTGGAGAATTACGATTTCGTCGACGACCACGTCATGGCCTACTTCAAGCGACGCTTGAACCAAGCGCCGCGCGACTCCGAATTTGCGCTGGCCTATGTGAAAAACCACGCGCATACGCGAGCGGAACAGGAAGCCTGTGTTGCGGCGGTTCGCTTTAAATGCAACGTCTTGTGGGCGCAACTTGATGCATTACATCACGCTTACGTAACGCCGGGCGAGATACCTCCCGGCGCGTTCCGGCCTGGAGAAGCGAATGGCTGAAGGCGCCTCCGCAATACGATGGGCGATAGGTCCGGAGTCGAGGCCGGCCTTCACGCGCTATTCGCGGCTGCATAATGATCGCGCGCGCGAACGCTTCGTCGTCCTCGCGCCCGAACGCGCCTATGAGCTGAACGAGATTGGCGTCGCGGTTTTGCGTCTCTGCGACGGCCGCCGCAGCGTCGCCGACATCTCTACGCAACTCGCAGCCGACTACAAAGCGCCGGTCGAAATCGTATCGAAAGACGTCGTGACATTGCTGCAGGTTCTTGCGGACAAGCGCTTGTTGCGCGACGGACCCGACAGATTCTCCCCGCCGCCGCTCTCCGAGATGGCGTCTTCCTACGCGCCTTTCGCGGGCGGCCCGGCAGGCATTCTTGCGGAGCTGACCCATCGCTGTCCGCTGCAATGCCCCTATTGCTCCAATCCGCTCGAACTCGAACGCGCGAACGGCGAGCTGACGGCCAGCGAATGGGGCGAGACGTTCCGACAGGCGGCGGCCGCGGGCGCGATGCAGCTTCATCTCTCGGGCGGCGAGCCGACTGTGCGGCGTGATCTCGAGGAAATTCTCGCCCATGCGGTCGACGCCGGGCTCTACACCAACCTCGTCACCTCCGCTGTGCTGCTTACGCGCAAGCGCATGGAGCGCCTGGCCGAGATCGGCGTCGATCATGTGCAGGTCTCGATTCAGGATGTCGTTCCGGAAAACGCCGACCGCATCTCGGCCTATAAGGGCGGCGTCGAGAAGAAGCGCGCCGTCGCGCAATGGACGCATGAACTCGGCCTCGGATTGACGATCAACGCGCCGATGCATCGGCAAAACCTGGAGCATCTTCCGCAGATCATCGACTTCGCGGTCGAGGTCGGCGCTCAGCGGCTCGAGGTCGCGCATATTCAATATTACGCCTGGGCGGACAAAAACCGCGCCGCGCTGATCCCAACGCGCGAGGCCTTTCTCAAAACCGTCGACATTGTCGAGGAAGCGAAGAAGCATCTTCACGGCGTCATGACCTTCGATTTCGTCATTCACGATCATTATGCGACCCGGCCGAAAGCCTGCACGGGCGGTTGGGGCCGCGCTATCGTCGTTGTGACGCCTTCAGGGCGCGTTCTGCCCTGCCATGCCGCGCAGACGCTTCCGGGACTCGTCTTCGACAATGTGCGCGACCGGCCTCTCGCCGACATCTGGCGACATGGCTCGGCCTTTGAGGCGTTCCGCGGCGCCGGCTGGATGAGGGAGCCCTGCCGCTCCTGCGACCGCCGCGAGATTGACTTCGGCGGATGCCGCTGTCAGGCCTTCGCCGTTACGGGCGACGCAGACGCCACCGACCCCGCCTGCCATCTTTCGTCGGATCATGCGCGCTTCGCCGCGCTCGCGGAGGCCGAGTCACATCAGCCTGCCCCGGCTTTCGTCTACCGCCGGGTGGGCGGCGAGCAGCAGGTCGAGGCGCCTGCGAAGGCCCCGGAAGAGATCGCGTAGGCTGGCGTGAGCTTGCTGCGACGGCGAAGTGACCAATACATAACATATTAACAATATGTTAATTTCAAATCTTGTGAACAGGCGCCGTTCCGCATCTTGAATTTTTTGTGCATTGCAATATATCCTTGTCGTTCGAATCTCCCGCCGAGTTTCAGCACTGCGCAACCCTCGGCTGGATACAAGAGCGGCAAGAGGTTGCAATGGAACTTATCAAGCTCTGGTTTCAGGACTGGTCCGACGCCTGCGAATACGCGAAGGAGTGCGCTCCCGACCTCTCTTTCGCAATTCCTGAGGAGCCTTATTCGGCCCTCGCCAGCATCGCCGCCGCATGTTTCCTCCTGTGGTGGTGGAACGAGCGGCAGCTTAAAAAGCTGCGGCGCGCAGCGGTTGCGAAGGACGAAATCCGTCCCATCGGCTCCGGCGACGTCGCTCATGCGCTCGGCTGGGCGAGAATGGCTCGCTCGGAGACAAAAAAGAAAGCAGCATAATTCCTATTTCGGCTTTGTCCGCGGATCGTCTTTCGCATCGACATAATCGATGCGCCAGGGCCCTATCGCGTTGATCTGAACGACGGCGTCTTCCTCCACCTCGACCGAATGCTCGACGCCGGGCGAAATCCCCTTGGAGCCCGCACGCGCACGACAAACGGCCCCTCCTTCGCGGGATCGCCATAGAGCACGACGGTCTCCGATCCCCCGGAAAGACGGCGGCGCAGCGCGCCAGACCAAATCCTGGGGGAGGACGACTTTGTGTGGGGGGACCGGCTGAACATTTTCCGCGAGAGCCGAAGCGTCGAACAGAAACGCGATCAGTATAAGAAGCATCGAGAGCCGCATCCCTTCCCTCCTTCGCGCACTAATGACGCGCCCACAGGGGCGCTCGACATGCTTTACGCGCCGACGCGATTTTCGGTTCGGAGTAACAAATGCGCAACCTCCTTGAGTCATATTGCCGATGTCTCGCAAAACGGTTCAGTCGTCTCATAATTTGCGTTCTGCGCATCGGGTATCGGAGTGTCCAGTCATGAAATCGCGGGATACATTAATTCGCTTGAAGCGCTTCCAGGCGGAGGAAAGACGTCGGCGAGTCGTTCAATTGCAGACGATGATCGCCGAATTCACGCGCATGACCGGCGATCTCGATCGCGAAATTTCCAATGAGGAGCAGCGCGTCAATATCACGGACCCGCAGCATTTCGCTTATCCGACCTATGCCCGCGCCGCCCGCGCGAGACGCGATAATCTCGCCCAATCGCTCGAAGGGCTTCGCGCGCAGCTTGACGAAGCGGAAGCGCAATTTCAGGAAGCGAGCGAAGAGCTTGCGAAAGTGCAGCAGCAGGACGCTCGCGATCGCGGCATCGACCGCATGCCCGACGTCGTGCACGACCGACTTGGCCCCACTCTCGCGCCTGTCATGCGACGGGTCTGAGCAATCCGCTAACGGAGCTGCGCTTCTGCAAGCCTTCGCGCCTGCAGAGTCGTCACGGTCAGCACGCCCATCGCCACGGCTTGATGCGCGAGAGCGATCAGGAGATGGGGTGTTCCGTACCATTCGTCTTTGATGAGCAGCAGCGTCGCGACGCCGAGCGACGCCTGCAGCACGACATGGCCGAAGACGAGGATAGAGCCGCGCCGGACATTGCCCGGCGCATTGAGCGACGCGTCGAACATGTGAGCAAGGGCGACCGCGAGCAAAACATAAGCAATCATCCGGTGCATGAATTGCGCCGTGACGGGGTTATCGAAAATATTGGCCCACCAGGGCGAAAGATTCCATAATTCATTCGTCGGCGGAACGAAGGCGCCCTCCATCAACGGCCACGTGTTGTCGATCAAACCTGCGCGCAGACCCGCGACTAGCGCCCCTGCTCCTATTTGAACAAAGACGAGAGCAAGCAGGGCCAAGGCGGTAAAGCGCAGGCGATTCTTTCCATGTTCGACATATGCCGGAGCCGCGGACCCCAGCCCCGCCGCCACCCACAAACATGCGGAGAAGATGAAGGCCGCAATCAAAAGATGGATGGCGAGCCGATCCTGCGCGACTTCGACCCGATGCACGAGCCCGGACGAAACCATCCACCAGCCGACAAAGCCCTGCAGTGCGCCCAGCGCCAATATGAGCAGAAGCTTCGGCTTTAAGCCGGGCGGCATGCGTCCCTTCGCCCAAAACCAGATTAGCGGAAGGATATAAACGACGCCGATCAGCCGGCCGAGCAGTCGGTGCGCCCATTCCCAGGCGTAGATATATTTGAACCCGGCGAGATCCATGTCCGGGAACAGCTCTTTATATTGCGGGATTTTCTTGTAGTCCTCGAAGGCGCTCTGCCAGTCCTGCTCTGTAAGCGGGGGTATGGCCCCGGTGACGGGCTTCCACTCTGTGATGGACAATCCCGATTCCGTCAGCCGCGTCGCCCCGCCAACTAAGACCATCAAAAAGACCAGTCCTGCGACGAAAAAAAGCCAATTGCGAATCGCAGTCGAGTTCTCACGGCTCGGCGGCGCGATGATCGCGGGAGTCGGGCTTGGAAAACTGATCCATTCGGCCATAGCGGAGACGATGCGAAGGGTAGCGCCAGAGGCGAGTTGCGGTCACATAAATGGAGCCGGCGCCGCTTGTCCACAGCGTCGTGACAGAAAAGGCGGCAAATGACACATTCCTTTCGGGATTCGCCGCGCGCCCTGGCGCGGATGAGCGATCGGAGCCGGAACGTGAGCGAAAAGAGCGAGGCGGCCCTGCGCACCATCGGAGAAGTCGCGGAAGACCTCGACCTTCCCCAGCATGTGCTGCGCTTTTGGGAGACCAAATTCGGGGAAATCGAGCCGGTCAAACGCGCCGGCGGCCGGCGCTATTACCGCCCGCGCGACGTCGAGCTGCTGGCGGCGATCCGGCATCTTCTCTATGGCAAAGGTTACACAATTAAAGGCGTGCAGCGCATGCTCAAGGAACAGGGCGCGCGTTCCGTGGTGGAAGGCGCCGCCGCTGGCGCGCGCTCCGCGGCCGCCGAGCTGCCCTTCGCCGAGTTCGGGCTCGAGAGCGCCGGCAAGCGCGAACCGGACAAAGACCCGCTCGCGCCCGGGCCGAGGGCCGTCGAGCCGTCGTTTTTCCCATCGGCGCATGGATCTGACGAGGCCGAGTGCGAAGTCCAGTCGCGCCTTTCCGACGAAAGCCTCGACGGCCTGACAAGGGCGTTAAATCAAATCGCAGAGTGCAAACGTCTGCTTGGGCTGACGCGCCGCTGACCGGCGATTATTGCCAGCCGAACCCCGGGTCACTATAAGTCGCGCCAAGTCGGAGTGTAGCGCAGCCCGGTTAGCGCACTTGTCTGGGGGACAAGGGGTCGTGGGTTCGAATCCCGCCACTCCGACCATTAAAATCAAATCGTTACGAAATCAACGTGCCCGCATAGCGCTAGATCGGGC
>Ga0209048_10004375_pt1 | contig 13525 bp, 13 predicted proteins | sample FrelakmetCRP12CR_FD_187146 | JGI IMG/M metagenome (GOLD analysis project Ga0209048, IMG submission 187146) | Freshwater lake sediment microbial communities from the University of Notre Dame, USA, for methane emissions studies - CRP12 CR (SPAdes)... | ecosystem: Environmental > Aquatic >... | reverse complement strand
ATGTCCTAGTAGGTATTACTACGTTGGCAGGTTACACTTTCAATTTTAAACGGCGTTATGACAATGAACACTCTCGATTTTCAACGTCTCTATTATATACTGAGGCGTGCTCGTTTACTAGTTTGTTGTGAATACCCCGCTTCGCGTGTTTGCACGTTCCTCTACCCTGGAGTATAATAAATCTACAACGTCAATAGAATCAGGAAGGCACGACAAGGTGCCGTTTCAGGATTTTCGCGTTAATATTAGGAGTTGTGAGCATACGTATGATCCTATCAGGTTCATCAATTATGTGCATCCACTTCTTTCGCGGTTGAACAGATTTGCCCGTCAAATTATTGTTGAGGCATTCACACATTGGGAATGCCCTGAACGGATAGGCGAGATTGTCAGATACCGCCAGGAAAAGGATGCTCCTATGGCCACGATAAGTATTCAGGCCAAACCCCTGCTGTATCCACCTCCCGCCTCAAGAATCGAGGGTTGTTATGTATAAAGGCCAATCAGGGATGTGGTCCTGGTTGCTGCATCGCATTACAGGGCTGGGTATACTCTTATTTTTACTGATCCATATAGTAGACATTTCACTACTTGGGTTCGGTCCCACGGTCTATAACGAAGGTATTGCTCTATTTGGTTTGACAATTGTGCGCATTCTTTCACTCGCTTTAATTGGCGGTCTACTATACCACTCCTTTAATGGCGTGCGTATTATGTTGATTGACTTCTGGCCTAGGGGCACACGTTACCAGGGGGCTATGTTCGCAGTTGTGATGATATTGACCATAGTCTGCTTTCTGCCCATGGCTTACTTTGTTATCGCGCCTGCCTTTGGGATAAATCCAGGCAATGTGGCCTCTGGAATGTAGAAACTCGTAGATTGGAGATCTGTTATGCGCGTTTCGACAGGTTATGGTTCTCGCCCATCAGGCGGCGGTTTCGAAACCTTTTCCTGGTATTTCTTTCGTATCTCAGGTGTTTTACTCATATTTCTTGCCATCATTCACCTGTTCCTGAACCATGTGGCAACTGATGTTTCCTGTACCAGTTATCAATTGATCTCGATCCGCTATGAGAATCCTTTCTGGCGGCTTTACGATTGGCTGCTGCTTACTCTAGCTCTTTTGCACGGCATGAATGGCTTGCGTATAGTCGTCGATGATTATGTGCGCACTCGAGGATGGCGTCTCACATTGCAATCTGCTGTTGGTATTGTAACGTTAGTCTTTTTTCTGCTAGGTACTATCACACTGATTACGTTCCATCCTGTTGTTGGGGCTTTAGGTCCCAATTGCATAAAATGATCGACTAGCATAGTTAAGGATACTGATATGTATTATAAATTCGATGTAGTGATTGTAGGCGCTGGGGGTGCCGGGTTGATGGCTGCAATGCAACTTCCTAACGCCAGTGTGGCGGTACTAAGCAAAGTGTATCCTACACGATCCCATACTGGCGCAGCGCAGGGAGGTGTAGCTGCTGCTCTTGGGAACCAGGAAGAAGATCATTGGAAGTGGCATATGTACGATACTGTTAAGGGTGGTGACTACCTGGTTGACCAGCCTGCCGCAGAGATCCTTGCGCGTGAAGCTATCGATGCCGTATACGAACTGGAGCATCGCGGACTTCCTTTCAATCGTACAGAAGATGGGCGTATAGATCAGCGCCGCTTTGGTGGACATACACGCAATTACGGGGAAGCGCCAGTGAGACGCTCTTGTTATGCTGCAGATCGAACAGGACACATGATTCTTCAAACCATGTATCAGAGCGCAATCAAGAATCAAGTTCGTTTTTTTAATGAATACCTGGTTTTAGACTTGCTTCTGAATGAGGGGCAGGCTTGTGGGGTTGTGGCACTAGAAATTCGCACAGGTGAGATTCATACATTCCATTCTAAGACTGTGCTTTTCGCTACTGGGGGATATGGACGTGCCTGGCGTGTCACTAGTAATGCCTTTGCCTGTATGGGCGACGGAATGTCAATCGCTTACCGTAGAGGTATCCCACTACAAGACATGGAGATGTACCAGTTCCACCCAACAGGTATCTATAAAGTGGGGGTACTTTTGAGCGAGGCCGCTCGAGGAGAGGGAGGCAAATTACTCAACGGTAAAGGCGAGTATTTCATGGAACGCTATATGCCAACCCTTAAAGACCTGGCGCCTCGCGATATCGTTTCACGGTGTATTGTTCAAGAAGTCAATGAGGGACGTGGAGTTGATGGCAAAGATTATGTATACCTGGATGTGCGACATCTGGGCGCGAAGACAATTAACGAAAAGCTGCCTGACATAACCGACTTCGCGCGTAACTACCTGGGTGTCGAGCCGATAACCGAGCCTGTACCAATACAACCTACGGCTCACTATGCTATGGGTGGTATCCCGACCGATGTGGATGCTCGTGTTGTTATCGATCCCCAGTGGACGCCGCTACCAGGTTTCTATGCTGCTGGCGAAGTGGCCTGTGTCTCCGTACACGGCGCAAACCGTCTGGGCACGAATTCGCTGGTGGATCTCATTGTCTTTGGTCGTCGTGCGGGGAAACATATGGCAAAATTCATTGCTGAGAATAGCCATGCACCCCTGCCCACTGAACCCGAGGATTTTGCGCGAGAGATGGTCGATAGGTTGTATAGCAATACAGAAGGTGAATCTGCATCTCGAGTACGCAGCACGCTGCAAAATGAGATGGATGAAAGGGTATTTGTCGAACGTAACGATCAGGGGTTGCGTCATGCTCTGGATACACTTGACGGTTTGCAGGAAGCCTATCAGCGAGTGCAGTTACAGGACAAAGGCAAGACTTTCAACACTGAACTTGTCGAGTCAATTGAGCTTGGATTCTTGCTTGATTGTGCTGAGGCCACTATACATGGGGCGCTTGCCCGTACCGAAAGTCGTGGCGCCCATTATCGAACCGACTTCGAGAAGCGCGATGACGTGAACTGGCTCAAACATACACTTGCATATAAAGGCACGAAAGCCCACGACGTACGGCTGGACTACAAAGATGTGCAGTTGATCGATGATCCGATATTCAAGCCCAAAGAACGGAAATACTAAGTAAGGAGTGTACTAGTGAACATTTTGATGCGCATTAAGCGCTACGACCCTGAAAAGGAAAGTAAACCGTACTGGGACGAATTTCGTGTCGAAGCTGATCCAATCGATCGTTTATTAGATGCTCTCAACACAGTGAAATGGACAATGGATGGAACGCTGACATTTCGTCGTTCCTGTGCTCATGGCGTGTGTGGCTCTGATGCTATGCGCATCAATGGGCTGAATCGCCTGGCCTGTAAAGTGCTGATACGTGATGTTGGCTCCAAGGTGACGATTGAGCCAATGTTAGGTTTTCCTGTCATCAAAGATCTCGTTGTAGATATGGACCCATTCTTCGAAAAATATAAGTCGGTCAAACCATATTTGATTACATACGATTCTGAGCCTGGAACTGAGCGCCTGCAAAGTCCTGTCGAGCGTGCTCGTTACGATGAAGGCACAAAATGTATTCTTTGCGGTGCCTGTACCGGTTCATGTCCGTCGGTGTGGGGTAATCCAGACTGGGTTGGGCCAGCCAGCATAGTCAATGCCCATCGCTTCATCTTTGATAGCCGTGACCAGGGTGGCGCAGAACGTCTGGGTATTCTTGGGCAACGCAATGGCGTGTGGCGTTGTCGCACGATTTTTAATTGTGCTGATGCCTGTCCTCGTGGTATCCCCGTAACAGATCTGATCGAACAGGTAAAACGCGCGATCGTTTATGGCGATACAACGGGAGAATAAAGGCCAAACATTGACAACCACAGAAAAATGGCAGCATCAGTATATAAACACCAATGGCATTCGCTTGCATTATGTTATCCAGGGCGAAGGACCATTAATCGTGTTACTGCATGGTTTTCCCGAATTCTGGTATTCCTGGCGCTATCAGATCCCATTCCTGGCTGAGCATGGCTATACTGTTGTTGCTCCTGATCTACGTGGCTATAACGAAACTGATAAACCCCGCAAGGGGTATGATATACCTACACTTCTTCGTGATATCGAGGGGCTGGTCAGAGGTCTTGGGCGACAAAAAGCTTGTATTGTTGGGCATGATTGGGGTGGAGTGCTGGCCTGGGCATTTGCTATGAACTATCCTGAAATTACCGAAAGCTTGATTGTGATGAATGCTCCTCATCCGGCTGCGATGATGCGTGAGATGCGCACTTTCAAGCAATTGCGTAAAAGCTGGTATGTATTCGCTTTCCAGATACCATGGCTACCCGAATATATGCTGGGGCGCAACAACGCGAACGAGATTGGAAGGATGCTTCGCGGAGCAGCGTTGCAAAAGTCAGCTTTCCCACGCGACGTAACAGCCAGATATCAGGAAGCCATGAGTAAGCCAGGAGCGATAAAAGCTGCAATAAGCTATTACCGTCAGCTTTTTTGGCGCCTGCCCTTTTCCATGAAGAGTTATGCGGTGCAGATTAAGGCGCCTACCTTGCTTATTTGGGGAGAGCAGGATATTGCTCTCGGCATTGAACTAAGCACTGGACTTGAACGATGGGTGAATGATATCCAAATTAAACGTATCCCAGATAGCGGTCATTGGGTGCAACAAGAACAACCAGAAAAAGTTAACCAATATATGCTGGATTTTTTGCAAGCCATCCATACTCCCTCTATTGATGAAAAGTAGATAACAATGAAAAGGGTCGAATCGCTGCTGCTTCCTGGGGGGAAAGGATAAGCAGCCTGCTCAACAAAGAGCGCGATTCGACCCTTTGGCAGCGTAAAGCGCCACCGAATTAAAGGAGATGTCTTTTTAGTAGTGGCTGGATACTTTAGCGTCCAGCGCTAGTGGACGAGCCACAGCCTGTGGTTGAGTATCTTGCAATGCTTGTTCCAGCCAGAGATTACCGCATGTTTTACACATTCCATGTGATGCTTTATATATCTTTGGTACCGGTATCGCAGAGACCGGTTCTCCGATACTATCCATTAATCGCAAGCACCAGGCACACTGCCGTTGCATAATGGTTTCTTCCTCTTTGTAATTTTCTCAATAGACATATTTACCAAAAATTGGTGAAACCCCTGGATGGTACTGCAACAGGTTTAATAGCTGGTACAGTGCAATTATCGAACGAAGTAATTTGTAGCCTGGCAGGAATTGACTTTGGGCTTGCTACTTCGTAACCACTGATAAAAGTTGGCACATTCCCACAATCAGCGATTTTCCATCCAATCTGAAATTTACCATGTTTATCTACCGGAATATTTCGAAACAAGATAGGTTTCTTACCAGGTACATGGATGACCAGGATTGCTTTGTGTGCAATATCAAAATTAGATCCACAAATAACCAGGCGCATTTGATCAATGTTAGCTTGAGTTGAGCAAACCTTAATTTGAGGCCCTGTCGCTTCAGGTGTCCCAGTTGGTGAAACAATCGCAGTTGCTGCTTGAGTCGATGTCGAATGGGGTGGTACCGCTATAGTCAAAGTATTTTGAACGTGACTCGTGCCTCCATCGACCGAAAATGGGATTAACGACCTGCCAGATAAATTAGCAAACACCAGCATGGCCACTGTAAAAAGAATTGCCAGACCAAATGCAGCAGGTAGACTGATCAATCGCACAGCCGACTTTCTTGGACGCTGCCAGTTATATGCACCGTTCGAAGCAGTTTTTGCCGGAATTTTGTGGTTCAACGCGTTTTGCATCCGAGCATAAGTATCAGCTACTGATAACTCTGGATAGTGCTGATATGGTTGCATGTCCCCTAATACATCGAGTGCGGCGCTGACTTGTTTCAGTTCGTTTAGCTTCTGAAGACAACCCGGGCATTTTTCTATATCGAGATGTTGAATAACGCTCGAACGAAATTCCAGCTTCTGCCCACGAAGATAAGCAAGCAATATGCTCTCATCAGGATGTTTATTAACATCGTTAAACGAAATAAAACGTGTATTACCTGCCATATGCTATTTAATACCCTTTGAGGTAACCTTAACTCTGATAGAGTTTTCGTATCGTTGAGATCTCACAGAGGGTATCTTCTTTCCATACACTTTTCGAAATTTCTCAACACTGCGAGTGACACGTTTGCGAACTGCTTCCGAACTCATTTTCATTACCTGGCCAATTTCTTCGTATGTGAAGCCATTGCCATAATGAAGTTGTAAAACGGCTGCATCTATTGGCCTCATTGTCCCTAAAGCCTGTTCAATCAGAATTCTTGTCTCTGTCTGATCTTCAGGTCCTGCAACCGCTAAGCTTTCATCAAAGCTCTCGCGACTATCCAGTCGTACGAACTGTCTCAGGCGTTGACGATTGAGGTAGCGCAAGCCATAATTTGTGGCAATACGATAGATCCAGGCATCAAGAGCAAATTCCCCAGACGTCTTGTCAATTTCTTTATACACTTGTACAAAAGTATCTTGTGCAAGGTCAAGAGCCACTTCTCGGTCACCTACGAGGCGATGCAAATACCCAGTGATGGGTTGCTGTAACCGATCGATCAAAGAACGAAAGGCTTGTGCATCACGCTCTCGCAGACGCTCTACCCCCTGAACGTCCGTCACCATATTGGCCTTACGAGCATTTTGGCCCGCTTTCTATGTGATGTGCCTCTACTTATATAATCAACGAGGATCTTTAAACCGGACACTTTTTGTAACGAGTTTTTGATCGAATTGCAAAGTCAGTAGCCTCTTTAGCGGCCAGGGGCTGTGCATCCAGGGATACAACAACGGGTCCCCAAATTTCTAATTTGAAGAACCCGCGAGCAGAGAACTATCTTGACTGTGCTGAAAAGAATCCGGCCTTGTTTATGAAACGTTTAAAAGAATGGAGTGGTAGCCTGATGACCCATTCGGCAATGGAGGCTGTTCGCTGGGGTCCTGTACGTTTCCATTCAAATCTATTGCTCGTACAACGATAGTATAACTACCAGCCTTTGGTGGCTGCCATGCCAGTTCCCACAAAACCCATGTAAGACCAGATAATGGCTGTTTCAGAATTGCCTGTTGCCAGGTCTGACCTGCATCTGTACTTACATCGACTTCACTAATACCTTTATTTCCTGAAAATGCTACCCCTGCAATATAGTTAGTTTGATTGACCTTTATGCTCGAACCTGTCAAGGGGGTATCGATACGAGACGTCATGCGCACAGGCGCGGCATCGCTCCAGCCCCTCTGTTGCCAGTAGCCCTGGTAGTCATAGTTGACAACTTCAATTCGCGTGAGCCATTTGCAGTGTTTCATCCCATATATACCGGGTACCAGCATTCGTACAGGATAACCATGTTCCTGTGGCAATGTGACACCGTTCATATGTACCGCGAGCAATGTAGTAGGCTCAAGCGCTTTAGTGAGGTGGATACTATCAGTGTAGTCATCAGCCGCATGGAATACTATTTTTGTTGCCCCTGCTTTAACACCAGCTCGTTGTAGCAAGTCAGCTAACGGAATACCTTCCCATTGCGCATTGCTCATATACTGACCGCCCACATTGTTACTGATGCACATCAATGACTCGTACTGCTGTTTCATAGGTAGCGCAAGCACTTCTTGATATGTTAGTGTAAATGGGTTATTAACCTGTCCATCAACGGTCAAGCGCCAGGCATTACCATTAACTGTTGGATCGGAGAAGAGATTTTTTGAGACCTGATAAAACTGGTCGTTTGAGGTAACTTCAGGTGACAAAAATTGAACCCGTTGAGTTGCTCCATAGTTTGGCGCAGGTGGTGGAACAATTTTACTTTTAAAGTTTGCCAGTAATTGATCCACCGGTACATTTGATGAATTGGCTCCTCCTGTAATGAAGCGCCAGGCAACTACTCCCGCTAAAACGATTCCGGTGACAATTACGCCATTCTTAAGTAGAGTTCGGCGTGAAAGTGCTCCAGGCGAGTCATCTTGACCTGATGAGGGGATGCTGCTTATCGCTCCATCCTGCCTGGACATGCGTGCAGCGAGCCAATGTTGGAAAATCACGAAGAGCGAGCCAAATACAATACCGACTATAGCAAGACTAAGTAATCCATTGCTAAAACCAATGGAGAGATCCGCGCCAAAAACGCCCCCTCCGCTCAAAGGCAGTAGGATAACTCCTGCGAAAAGCCAGAGTATCAGCGCAAGTAGCATTCCATCAAACCATTGTAAAACTCGATTCTGTCTATCGGCAAGCCAGCTATAAAGTCCTCCACTAAGCGCAAATACAAGACACTGACCAACGATAATTCCGTAGAAAAGGTAATGTTTTGCATCTCCACCAATTATTTGATGTAAATAATCAAATAAAGGGGGTGGCATTAAGGCTGTCAAGTCAGAACCAAAAGTTTCGGGTAATGAGACCCCACCGAATGAGACGCTAAGTATTAACATAATGCCGGTCGCAATTGCACCTGCTGCCAGTGCGGCAATAAAACCAGTCCAGAAGCTATGTTTCCGTCGTAAGTATTTGTTATCCTTCATATCGAAATGCCTTTTAGCAAAAAAATTATAACTATCTATTATTATATCTTTAACGGGTTACACGCCTACTCTGTCCAGAATTTACAACCCAATGCAATGCTTGTCCCATTTCAGTAAATAGAGTATATTGATTTACATACATCTTAACAGAAACAGTGGGGCCAGTCATAGCATGCAAGAAAAGACCACAGGTGATCAACAAAATCTGCCGCTTGTCGTTGGCGTTGACCTTGGGGGTACGCATATACGCACAGCAGTATTGCAAGGATCAAAAATTCATTCACGGGTAAGTTTACTTACTGGTGAAAATCCTACGCCAGGACGCCTACTTCCACGTATGTATGGAGCTATACAACAAGCACTTGATGAAGCTGATATTTCTCTCGATCAAATCGCAGGGATTGGTGTTGCTACTCCAGGGCCATTAAATAATCGCACAGGCATTATCTACTCTCCTCCCAACCTTCCTGGTTGGGAAAATGTGCCTTTACGTGATTTGGTGCAACAACAATTTAATACGCTTGTTTTGATTGAAAATGACGCGCATACAGCCGGATTGGGTGAATATATGTTTGGTGCCGGGCGAGGAAGCAGGTATATGGTCTACCTTACCGTAAGCACAGGTATAGGTGGTGGCGTTATTATCGATGGCCAAATTTTAGAAGGAGCTAATGGTACTGCAGGTGAACTGGGTCACATGACGATCGATTGGAAGGGCGAACGCTGTAATTGCGGCAATATCGGGTGCCTGGAATATCTAGCTTCTGGAACTGCCATAGCACGCTATGCCAACGAAGCCATTGCTGCCGGACAAGGCGCTGACCTGCTGGCTTTTGCCAGTACCATGTTAGAGCATATTGCAACAGTTCCTGACCAGGAAGCGCTCCCTACACATGATCCTAATACACAACCATTGGATGAGTATGATGAACTCAGCGAAGCGGCGGAACCTTTGCGCGTCAATGCTTATACTGTGGCTCGCGCTGCTGAAGCAGGTATACCATTGGCGCGAGATATTATTACACATGTTGCCGAAGCGCTTGGCGTCGGTCTAGTCAACATCATTCATATTTACAATCCCGACATAATCATCCTGGGTGGTGGTGTTATGCAGATGGGACGGATGCTAATGGAGCCAGCGCTGCGAATTGTTCAAGAGCGTACGATGAAAGCGCCTCGAGATTCAGCACGTATCGCCCTGGCGCAACTCACCAGAAATGCAGGGCTTGTCGGTGCAGGCGCGTTGATTTATTCCAATGCGCATACTATTTGATGCTGCCTCGCATTCGAATGAGAAACAGGCCTCCTTCTATATAACACCATCATATATTAAAGAAGCAACGTCAAGATTTCAAATGGCAAGCGGATGAGAATGTTTTATTTGTCGCACTTGTCGCGTTTGTCGCACTTGTAGTAGTTGTCGCAATTGCTGAATATGCTGCCAAGAAACTGGTTGATGTACGTACCATTCGGAGACCCAGACACAACCCGCAGATCGGTCCAAAAGAGCTAGCAGCTTTTTACAACTGGTGGATATTACTTATTCGTATCCTGTCAATCTAAGAGGAAGACTCAATGGCGGTAAGCAAGGAAAGACTTGATGTTGCGCTTGTCAGGCGTGGGCTGGCTCCAAGCCGGGAACGCGCACGCGCACTGATTATGGCAGGACAGGTTCTTGTTGCAGGACATCTTGTTGATAAACCCGGTACGTTAATTTCGCTCGATGCTGAATGTTTTCTAAAGGAAGCGTCAAACGAATTAAAATATGTCAGTCGTGGTGGCCTGAAACTTGAAAAAGCATTGGCTACCTTTGGATTAAATCCTGAAGGCCTGGTGGCGCTTGACGTCGGGGCATCGACAGGAGGCTTTACAGATTGTTTGTTGAGACATGGCGCGAAACGAGTGTATGCTCTTGATGTTGGACAGGGACAACTCGCATGGACGCTACGGAATGATCCACGTGTAGTGGTAATGGAGCATACCAATATTCGCTATTTGAATAGCATGCCAGAATTAATTCAATGTACTACTATAGACGTCTCTTTCATCTCCCTACGCCTTGTCCTGCCAGCGCTTGTGCCACTTCTAGCGCCTGGAGCCTGGGTAGTTGCGCTTGTGAAGCCTCAGTTCGAGGCTGGAAAAGCCGAAGTTGATCGGGGAGCAGGGATCATCAAAGATCCAGAAGTGCATGAGCGTGTGTTGCATGAACTGCAGGAATGGATAACACAAAACACCCCATTTCGGATTCTGGGCTTGACTGATTCACCAATTTATGGACGCGATGGGAATCGCGAGTTTCTATTACACTTGAGTTTGGGATAAAATGTAATCAAAATGATTGAGAGGAGGCATGTCCAGTGCTAACTGTTCCAAAGATTGTCATACCCGACCAGTTCAATGCTGCAATAACATTCCTGGACCGTAACCTTGAAGAAGGACGCGGTTCAAAAACTGCGATTTATTTTGAAGGAACATCTTATACCTACGCTCAGATTGCCGAAATGGCAAATCGTGCAGGAAACGGGTTACTCGATCTGGGAATTGATATGGAGCAGCGAGTCGCGCTCATACTACTCGACTCGCCACAATTCGCGGCCTCTTTTTTTGGGGCAATCAAAATCGGTGCAGTACCTATTCCTATAAATACCAACCTGCGACCAAACGACTATGTCTATATGCTCAATGATAGCCGTGCTCGTGTCTTGCTTATTCACTCGGTAATCTGGTCCCAAATACAGCAGATTCTCCCCGAACTCAAATATGTGCGCCATATCGTCGTCGTAGGATTAGAGCAAGATGGTGGGCAGGAAACTGCTACTATGCATGACTTTGAGAAGTGGATACACAAGTCATCTGTGCCACTAGAACCCGCTGAAACAACCAAAGATGATAGCGCGTTCTGGCTGTATAGCTCTGGTAGTACTGGATTTCCCAAGGGCTGCGTCCACTTACAGCACGACATGACCTATTGTACAGAGTGTTACGCTAAACATGTTCTTGGTATGCATGAAAATGACATCACCTTTTCGGCAGCCAAACTTTTCTTTGCCTATGGCCTTGGCAATAATCTCTACTTCCCCTTTGGAATGGGAGCAAGCGCTGTACATTATGCTGGTCGCCCTTTGCCAGAAGATATGTTCAATGTTGTCGAACAATATCGCCCAACTATCTTCTTTGGAGTCCCCACACTCTATGCTGCTATGCTTGCTCTACCAGAAGTTGAGAAACGCTTCGATTTCTCGTCTGTTCGGGTATGTGTCTCGGCAGGTGAGGCCTTACCAGCCGATGTCCAACGGCGGTGGAAGGAGAAATTCAATGTAGAAATCCTTGATGGTATTGGCAGCACAGAGATTCTGCATATCTTTATCAGTAATCGCGCTGGACAGATACGTCCTGGCAGTTCTGGCAAGCTTGTGCCTGGCTACGAGGCATTGATTACCGATGAAAGTGGTCACGCGGTAAAGCAGGGAGATATTGGCAATCTGTTGATCCGTGGAGATAGCACTACTGCATACTATTGGAACAAGCATGAAAAGACCAAAGATGTCATCAACGGCCACTGGATTCATACAGGCGATAAGTATTACGAAGATTCCGACGGATACTTTTGGTATTGCGGTCGCTCCGACGATATGCTAAAGGTAGGTGGACAATGGGTCTCTCCAGTGGAGGTTGAAGGAGCGCTCATCTCTCATCCGGCGGTACTTGAGGCTGCTGTGGTTGGGGATCTGGACGAAGATGAATTAGTCAAACCCAAAGCATATATCGTCCTTAACCAGGGATATGAGCCTTCAGAGGCAATGGCAGATGATCTCAAAGCATTTGTGAAAAGTAGGCTGGCACCATTTAAATACCCACGTTGGATTGAGTTTGTAGCTGAACTTCCCAAAACGGCAACTGGCAAAATTCAACGTTTTAAGCTAAGAGGGATTTAAAGCAAATCGTATGCAGCAATCTTATCGTGCTCTTCGCATAATCGCAGAAGCACAAACGATACGTATAGTATTGGCGCCTGAACCTGATGAGTTGATGCTCAATGAACTCTGCATTCTCTGTGACTCCCTGCAGACTGAGAGTAGTAGTGGTATCAAAGCTGTTGTACTGGATTTTAATCCCACTGCTGCCCAAATTATTGCGCATGGCTCTCAAGCAACGGTTGATTATAACTCAACAATCGTGCGAAGCGCATGTGCAGCAACTCGCGCTATTAAGCAGCCTGTGTTGGCCGTTGTTAGAGCCACCCTCTCACAACCTGCTTGTCTACTCATCCAGTCTGCTGATTTCACGCTTGTCGCAGAAAATGCTAAATTGGTGATATCAAATGGAGGAGGCGAAGAGGAGATACTTACAGGATCGCAAGCACTGCGCCTGGGATATATTACCTGGTCTGCATCTGTACATGATATAAATAAACAGATGGAGCGTGTCCTGGAACTTCTTCGGACGAAGAGCGCAATTGCCCTACTTCATACGAAAGCTAGTGTGCGTCTTGCTCATGCCGATCATGCAACAAGCCTGGAGGCAATGGAACAAGTCAATGGACTCTATCTCAGTCAACTCATGCAAACGCATGATGCTCAGGAAGGTCTACAAGCCTTCTTAGAAAAACGCAAACCGAACTGGAAGAATATATAAGATCTCAGGAAGCATTATGCTAAAAAATCACCCATGGAAAACCCTTTCGTACCAGCAAGTAATCGACACTCCGTATCTTAAAATACGCTGCGAACAAGTAGCAGTTCCCAATGGGCCAGTCATCCCAGATTATTACATCATCGAAAACCGTGGCTGGGTAGGCATCGTCCCACTTACCGAAGATGGACGCTTCTTACTCAATAACCAGTATAAGCATGGAATCGGTAGCGAAGTACTGGAATTCCCTGCTGGCGGTATCGATAGCCACGAGGATGACCCGGTAATAACGGCCAGGCGTGAATTGATGGAGGAAACGGGTTATAGTTTTGAAGATCACGAGGTCGAACTATTAGCTCATATGTTAGCCAATCCTACTGGCGCGCGTACACGAATCTGGTGGTACCTGGCGCG
>Ga0209048_10004374_pt1 | contig 13527 bp, 10 predicted proteins | sample FrelakmetCRP12CR_FD_187146 | JGI IMG/M metagenome (GOLD analysis project Ga0209048, IMG submission 187146) | Freshwater lake sediment microbial communities from the University of Notre Dame, USA, for methane emissions studies - CRP12 CR (SPAdes)... | ecosystem: Environmental > Aquatic >... | reverse complement strand
CTTGCCGCCGCCTGCGCCCTCGCCTGCCTCCTCCTGGCCCTGCGCGCCCGGCGGGCGACCGCGCCTCCCCCCGCGTGAAGCGTCTTCCGCTCGCCATCCTCGACCTCGGCCACGCCGCCTACCTCCCGACCCTGGAGTTGCAGCGTGTCCTGGTTGAACGGCGGCGCACCCAGGCACTCGACCACGACCTCCTGCTGCTCGTCGAGCACGACCCCGTCGTGACCCTGGGCCGAGCCACCCGGTCCTCGAGCCTCCCCCTCGCGCCGGCGGAGCTGCAGCGCCGCGGCGTCCCGGTCGTCGAAATCGAGCGGGGCGGCGACGTGACCTGGCACGGCCCCGGACAGTTGGTCGGGTATCCGATCCTCGACCTCGAGCGGCACCGGCCCGACCTGCACTGGTACCTGCGCACCATCGAGGAGGCGCTGATCGGCGCGCTGGGATCGCTGGGAATCGCGGCCGGGCGCGAGACCGGCCGCACCGGGGTCTGGACCAGGGGCCGGAAGATCGCGAGCATCGGCGTCCACGTCCGTCAGTGGATCACCTTTCATGGGTTCGCCCTCAACGTGCAGCCCGATCTGCGGGCCTTCGACCTGATCGTGCCGTGCGGCCTCGAGGGCGTGGACATGACCTCGATCGCCCGTGAGCTGGGCCTGGTCGACCGGGCCGCCGGTACCGGACCGGAAGCGGGCTACCTTGGCCCGGCCGATCTGTGGGCTGCTGCCCGCGAGGCCGTCATCAGCGCCTTCGCCGAAGCATTCGACCGGGAGCCGGTGGCCGCGCCAGCCGGACTACGGGAACTCATCGGTCGCGCGGAACCGGCAGCGGGGTAACGGCGTTGGAGCGGTACCCTTACCGCGTGCCGACGATGACCGGACCCCATGATGTGCGACCCACCGACCGTGATCGACTCCCGCCAGGGCAGGTAGTGACCCGGAAGTGGCCGGTGCTGCATTACGGCAGCGTGCCCCGGGTGGATCTGTCCGCCTGGCGCCTGACGATCTGGGGAACGGTTGCGAATCCTTTCAGCCTCACCTGGCCCGAACTGCAGGCCCTGCCACGGGCCGAGACGCTCTGTGACATGCACTGCGTCACCCGCTGGTCCCGGTTCGACAACCGTTTCGAAGGGGTGCCGCTGGAGCCGTTGCTGGCGCGGGCCGGGGTCCTGCCGGCCACCAGGTACGTGCTGGTCCATGCCGAACAGGGATTCACGACCAACCTTCCCTTCGAGGACTTCGTACGGCCCGGCAATCTCCTCGCGCTGAACTTCGAGGGGGAGCCGCTCACGCCTGAGCACGGCGGCCCGGTTCGGCTCCTGGTGCCCCACCTCTACCTCTGGAAGAGCGCCAAGTGGGTGACGGGGTTCGAGTTCCTCGACGAGGACTATCCTGGTTTCTGGGAGCAGAACGGTTATCACATGCGGGGAGAGCCCTGGGCGGAGGAGCGCTTCGGGCGGCCGGACTATTCAAGAATGCGACGGGGAAGCCGTGACAGGTAGCCGGGGTTGACCGGCCGGAGCCTGAGGGGTAGGACGGCGCGGACGGGGGCCGAGTGCCCCCGTTGCCTTTGCGAGTGCATCAGGCGATTGTGAGAGCATGGCTGATGCAGTCGACCAGGCGAAGATCTCGGCCCAGGCCGAGGAGCGCGTCGAGCAAATCCTGAGGGCCGCGGCGAGCTGGGCGCGTGAGTTGCCACCTGCCCTGGCCCCGGCCGTGCGCGCGGTGTGCATTCGCCTCGGCGAACTCGTCGCCGACCAGCGGAACTACCTGGCTCCCCTGCCCCAGCCGCAGGAGAACGAACGGAGCGGCATGCTCACGCTGCTGGCCCAGCGGCTGGCTTCGACGGCGGTGGCGACGGGCGTGGAGAAGGAACTGGCCGCCCTGACCGAGATCGAGCTCAAGAGCACCGGCTCGTGGGCCCTCGTGCCGAGCGCCCAGGCGGAGTGGATCACCACGGCGATCCGATTCCTGGAAGGGTGCGCCCAGCAGCTTCCCGCAGCCGAACGACCCGACCCCTACTGGGCGGAGGACGTGGTCGCCGGGGTCATCGCCTCGGTCCGCGCCGTGATCGGGATCGACGAGCTCCACGCCCGGACCGAGGCCCGCTACTCGGGCGGGGTCAAGGTCGTCCGCGACGAGGAGGTCGACTAGGCGCCCAGCAGTTCGAAGAACCTCCCGAAGACCTCGATGCCTTCCCACAACTGAGCCAGGTCGAGTTTCTCGTTGGGTGAGTGCAGCCCGTCGTCGGGTAGGCCGATGCCGGTCATTAGCACCGGCGCGTCGGCCAGCTGCAGGCTCGGCACGATCGGGATCGATCCCCCCGCACGGACCCGCACCGGCGCCCGGCCCACGACCTCCCTGAAGGCCTGGTCCAGCACGGCGAAGGGCGGGGCCGTCAGGTCCAGCTCGACGGCCTCGCCCCCGTGGAGCAGCCGGACCTCGACCTCCGCCCACTTCGGCGCCGCCGCCACCGCGGCCTTGCGCAACGCCGCCTCGACCTTCTTCAGGGCCAGCCCGGGGACCAGCCGGAGGCTCACCTTGGCGGTGGCAGCGGCGGGAATCACCGTCTTGGAGCCCTCGCCGGTAAAGCCCCCCCTGATTCCGTGGATCTCGAAGGTCGGGAGGGCCCAGGTCCGCTCGAAGACGGTCTTGCCCTTAAGCCCCGTGAGGGCGCGGCCGGTGACTTCCTCCTTGAGGAACTTCCGCTCGCTGAAGGGCAGCGACTTCCAGCCGCGCCGCTCCGCCGCCGATGGGGGGCGGACCCAGTCGTACAGCCCGGGAATCCGAATCCGGCCGTCGCGGCCCTTGAGGTCGGTCAGGAGGCGCGCCAAGGTCTCGATCGCGTTGGGCGCGACGCCGCCGTACGTGCCGGAGTGCAGGTCGCGCTGGAGGGTCCGCACGCTGATTTCGGCGTAGCAGATCCCGCGGAGCGCGGTATAGACCGCCGGCCGGCCCACGGAGTAGTAGGACATGTCGCAGACCAGGGCGGCATCGGCCCTGGTCCGCTCCGGCTCGCGGGCCAGGAGCTTGTGGATCACGTCGCCGCCGCACTCCTCTTCGCCCTCGATGATGAACCGGACGTTGAGGGGCGGGCGGCCGTCGGGGCCGAGGCAGGCCTCGTAGGCCTTGAGCAGGCAGTAGACCTGGCCCTTGTCGTCGGCGGAGCCGCGGGCGAAGAGCTTCCCGTCGCGAACCGTGGGGGTGAACGGCGGGGTCACCCACTCGTCGAGCGGATCGGGCGGCTGCACGTCGTAGTGGCCGTAGATGAGCAGCGTGGGCTTGCCGGGCACCTTCGGCCCTTCGGCCCAGACCACGGGGTGGCCGCGGCCCTCGAGGAGCTGCACCACCGGAAGGCCCAGCTTCCTGAAATGGGCCACCAGCCATTCGGCGGCCCGGCGGCAGTCTGCGGCGTGCTCCGGCAGCGCGCTGACGCTCGGAATCGAGAGGAACTCACTCAGTTCGGCGAGAGCGCGACCCTGCTCCCGGGCGACGAATCCCGTATTCATATGAGGCTCGTGTCGTGGTAAGAAGCCGAAAACTACCGGGCGCCGGGCGTGCCGCAAAGTGTCCGGCACCTTCGGCCCCTCTGGCGGCGGGCCGTCCGGGCGGTATGTTGGCCACATGATCGGCAGCCGACGCCGCGAGGTATTCACGGGAAGCCCGTCCGAGCGGGCCCTGGCCCGGCCGCGCCACCTGGCGCACGAGGGCCGCGTCGCGGAGGCGGCGCAGGCTTACCGGGCGGTGCTCACCGAGCAGCCCAACCTCGACGCCGGCTGGGTCGAGTGGTTCCAGCTGGTCCAGCACCAGAATTCGCTCGACGCGGCACTGGCCCTGGCCCACGAGGTGGAGGCGCGGGGCGGGCGGCCGGCTCTCGGACGCACGCTGGCGGGATCGGCCCTGGTGGAACACGGACGTCACCGCGAGGGGCTGGCCGAGCTGGAGCGCGCGCTCGCCACCGATCCCGATTTCGCCCCGGTCTGGCACGAGCTCGGCCGGGCCGCCTTCCGCCTGGGCGAGAATGCCCGCGCCCTGCTCGCGCTCGACCGCGCCTTCGCGCTCGAACCCCGGCCGGAAACTCTCTACCTCCGGGGACGAGTGCTCCGGGCCGCCGGCCGGTATGCGGCGGCCGAAGTCGCGTTCGAAGGGGCGGGCCAAACCGCGGAGTATCCCGAGCAGCGGTCCGACGCCGAAACGGAGCTTGCCGTCACTCGGCGGTTCTCGGCTTTCGGTCATCACCGCCCCGACCAGCTGGAGGACACCGATCGGTGGTTCGCCGAAACCGGCGGGGTGCCCCTCACCCGGGCGGGGATGGAGGCCACACCGACCGACGACGACCTGCTGGCCGCCTTCGAGGCGCTCTGCCGCGATGAGGGATGGCAGTTCACCGAATTGGTGAGGACCGACGACTGGCCAGGCTGGTCCCGCCTGGCGGCCGCGCTCGACCTTCCTGTCCGTCGGGAGATTCCGAACGCGGCCGCCGTTCCGCTGGTGGTCGGCACCCGGCCCGACTCCTCGCGGCCGGAGTGGGCGGCGGCGGCCGGCTGGGTCGGGTCCAGCGATCGAGGCCTGACCTTCGTGCTGATCCAGCCCGAGGCCCTCCCGCCGGCCGATGTCGCCGGCGTCCTGGATGGGACCATGGGCGGGCGACCGGACCCCGCCCGGGCGGCACGGCTCTCCCGGCATGCCGAGAGCCGCCTGCGGGGGAGGGGCCTGGGCCGGTAGCCGGCTGCAACCTTTCCCCGCACTCCCCCTGTCTCAGGCGCATCCCCAGCCAGGAGACCAGTGGTGCGTTACCCCCGCTCGACCCGTCCGCTCTGCTCATCCCTGATGCTCGTCCTTGCCGTCACCGCTGCCCCCACCGCCGCCCAGCAGTCCAAGTCGTACACCCTCGCCGGGCCGAGCGTGGCCGTTTACAACCTGGCCGGCAAGGTCTCGATCGAGTCCGGCAGCGGGCCAGCGACCACCGTCGAGGTGAGCGCCGCGGGGGCCGACGCGGCGAAGCTCACGGTGGAAACCGGGCCGCAGCGATCGCGGCAGGCGCTCCGGGTGATCTACCCAGGCGATGACATCGTCTACCCGGTGCTCGGCAAGGGCTCGAGCTCGGAAGTCCGGGTCAATGACGACGGCACCTTCGACACCGACGGGCGTTCCGGACACTCCGTGCGGATCAACGGCTCCGGCCGCGGGCTCGAGACCCACGCCGACCTGAAGATCAGGATGGCATCGGGCACCCGCCTCGACCTGCATCTCGCGGCGGGCAACGTCACGGTCACCGACGTGAACGGAGCACTCCAGGTATCGACCGGATCAGGCGATGTGACGGCCAATGGCGTAAAGGGGTCGCTCGACGTGGAAACCGGGTCGGGAGACGTGGTGGCGGAGGGGATTACCGGTGACCTGACGGTCGAGACCGGCTCGGGCGATGTCCGTCTCCATCAGCAGGCAGGGGACCGGGTGAAGATCGAGACCGGCTCCGGGGACATCACCAGCACGGGGGTCGAGGCCGGCCAGCTGAGCCTCGAGACCGGCTCGGGTGACATCGCGATCGACCGGGCGTCGGCGAAGGGAGCCAGCCTCAATGCCGGCAGCGGCGACATCACGGTCGCGTTCGGGCGCGGGCTGGAGACGCTCAAGGTGGAGACCGGCTCCGGTGACGTCGTCCTGACCCTGCCGCCCGATTACGCGGGTCGGCTCGAGGTGGACACCGGCAACCAGGATGACATCGAGGTGGATTTCCCGATCCAGCTGGTGCGCAAGGACGACTCCACGCTGCGGGCGCAGATCGGCAGCGGCACCGGCACGATCAGTATCGAGACCGGTTCAGGCAGCGTGAAGCTCTCGAAGGCGACCAAGTAGTCAGGGTGCGGGAAGCGCCTGTTCCAGCCGCTCGAACGCCTCGTCTGCCTCTGCGCCCTTTTCCAGCTGCGCCATCGCCGCCACGCTGGCCGCGATGTCGGCGCCGTGCTGCTGGTACCACTGCTCGAACAGGGCGAGCCGTGTCCGGTAGATCCGCGCGGCGATGATCCGGGCGTTGTTCACCGGTCGCTCGGGGAGCCTGCCCACGTGGTAGGTCCGCAGTTTCGGTCCCACGCTGTCTTCCAGCTCCTGCCGGGCCCAGCGGGCGGCATCCAGGCGGCCGGCATCCACGGCCGCGGTGTCCCCCCGGGAGCGCTGGTAGAGCGTGTCGAGCCGGGCGGCCAGCGAATCGTAGAACTCACCCAGCACGATCTCGTCCAGCCAGCGATCGGCGGCATGCGCCGCGCTGGCGCTGTCGCCGCGGGCGCGGAAGAACGCCTCCGCGGCCCGGTATCCCGCCAGCTGCGCGAAGCTCTCGTTGAACGGAGTCGCGCTCTTCACGTACAGGGTGTTGTGCGCGATCTCGTGGAACACCGTGGCGGCCAGCTCGACCGTGTCGCCCTCGACCGCGGTGGAGAGGAGGGGATCCTGGAACCAGCCGAGGGTCGAGAACGCGGCGGAGGGGCGGAGATAGACGTCGTACCCCCGGGCCTCGAGCTCCGCCGCGGCCTTCCGGCCCGCGCCCAGGTCGAAGTAGCCCTTGTAGGGCAGCCGGCCGACGATCGGGTATTTCCAGATGTAGGCGCAGAGGCAATCCGGCGGCGAGGCGGAGAGGACCAGGAGCAGGGTGTCACGCCCGACGTCCGCATACTGGGTGTAGGTCTTGCCGGCGGCGAACCCGAGGGTCGCGGCGAAGTCCCGCGCGTCGAGCACCAGCTGGAGACGTGCCCGCAGGTCGGGGTCGAGCTTGGGGTCCTTCAACATCTTGCTGATGGGCCGGCGGCCCTGCAGGATGCGCGACTCCTCCATCCCGGCGCGGCTGACGAAGCGCACCTCCGGGCTGGCCACATAGGCGGTGCCGTAGCCGGCCATCAGGATACCGACGAGCAGGAGCAGGACCAGGGCGGGCCTCCGGACTCTCACAGGGTCAGTCGAACGCCCAGCTGGTTGGCGGGCCCGCCCAGCGGAGTGTCTGGCAGGTATGCGTAGTCCACTGCCGCGTGGCGGCTGAGGATGAGGCTGCCGCCGACGGACCAGTCCCCGAGCATGGAGACGTCCGGGTTGTTGCCGTAGCCCCCTCGGGCCACGATGCCGATGCCCTTGAGCACGACACCGGCCTCGACGCCCACCAGGGTCCGCGGCTTTTGCCCCTCGGCGTAGGCGCCCTCGAGCGTGACCAGGAGACGGGCGTCGGACTGCGGGTCGACGAAGTTGAACATGAACCCGATCCGCCCGTTCACCGGCTGGTCCACGCCCGCCCCCGTAATGGTCTTCGAGGCGACGTTCTGGATCGTGCCGCCGATCGCCATGATGTCGAAGACGGCCAGCTGGAAACCCACGCCACCGCTCACCGAGCGGTCGGTCTGTCCGGCGGTATCGAGCACCGAGGCGTACATGACGTTGCCCGAGAGCGCGATCATCCCGAACCGGTAGACCGCGGCCGCAGTCCACCAGAGCTCGTCGGTCAGGGGGGCCGGCTGGTTGTACCGCAGGTACTGGATCCCGCCCCCGAGGTCGAACTTGTAGAGCCTGAGCGCCCCCGCCGCCCGACCGATCGTCGAGTGATCGGGTGCCTGCAGCACGTTCGCGTCGATGGATGTGTGGCGGATCGTGGCGAGCCCGGCGGGGTTGATGAATACCGCTCCCGCGTCACCGTTCAGGGCTACCCCGGCGCCGGCCATGCCGGCCGAGCGGGTGGGCGCCGGCAGCCACGTGAAGGCGGTCAGCGTCGTGCCTTCCTGGGCGAGTGCCGGGCGGCCGGCGAGGGTGGCCAGCAGGACCGCCCCCGCGGCCCGGCAGGCGCGGGGGGTCACTGGAGGCGCACGACCCCGAATCGCGCCTGGGCGGTCGCGTTGCCGGTCGTGAGCCGGAGGTTGGCGGCGGTGTCACCGGCCGAGCGGAGCACGATCAGGTGCACGCCGGAGCCCGCGAGGAGGGTGCCCGAGCGGTTGAAGGTGGAGGTCATCACCGGCGGCACCAGCGGGTACGGCTGGGGGAAGTAGCCCGGATTGAGTGTGAATATCCGGCGCAGGTTCCAGGTCTTGTAACGGAACCGGCTGGTGGCGGCGGTCTGCACGAAGGTGGTGTCGCCCTCGGTGAAGTTGGCGATCTGCCACTCCGGGACCAGGATCGAGAAGGCAGTCCCGGTTCGATTCTCGACGTTGGTGACCCCGAAATCCGCTGTCCCCACCAGCTGCCTGGTAAACGAAGTGCCAAGGATACTGTCGGCCGCGAACTGGTCCACCAGCCAGCGGACGAAGAGCCAGTTGGCCCCCCGTTCCGCCAGGGTACCGGTCGAGGTCTCCGGCTCGACGAGGTAGTTGCTCTCCGGATCGCTGAGATAGTCGTAGGCGTTCTGCAGGTCGCCGCGGGCGTACTGGTCCAGGCAGCTGTTGTTGGTGCAGGCGCTGTTATCGATCTGCCGCCCGCCGAGCTCCTCGGCGAAATGGGACAGCCCCTCGTTCAGCCAGATGTCCTCGGTGCAACCGCAGTTCCTGACCAGCGCGTGCTGGTTGAAGCTGATCATGTGCTGGAATTCGTGGATGAACGTGACCGGCAGCAGCTGGCTCGCGAAGGCCTTGGGGATAGGGCACGTCGCGCTACTGGGGTCCGGCACCATGCTGTAGAAGATCTCGCCGTGGTTGGATCCCGTCTGGGTGGTCAGGTCACCCGCGTAGAAGAAACCGGCGATGACGGAGCTGGTGCAGGAGCCGCTCAGCGCATTGACCTTGGGGGTGAGCAGGATGATGACGACGCCGTTGCCGTCCAGGTCCGACTCGGCGCCGAAGGCGGTCGTGTCGATCACGTGGAGGCCGTAGACCGGGTTCTCGAAGAGGGCACCGGCATTGGCGATGTCGGTGGAGTCATACCCGTTGGCCGGGGCGAGATTGTCCAGGTAGATCGCGGCGTTCGGCCCGACGTACTTCGCGGTGGCGGTAACCGACACGAAGGAGCTGCAGTTCGTGTTGCCGCAGACGTTGAAGCTGCGCGTGCTGCCGAGGACAGGCGGCGCCTTGGCGATCGGGGGAGCGAGGGGGAGGACCTCGGTGCCCATGGCCCGGACGAGCCCGCGTTCCATCTGGCGGAGATGGATGTGGAACGCCTCCGCGGTGCCGGGCTTCCGGAATCCGCCGACCGGCGGCACCTGCATCGGTGCAGGGGCGGCGGCGACGGCATTGCCGGCGAGCAGCGAGTAGCTGGTGTTGATCCCCGTGCTGGTCTCCTGGCCGTTGGTCGCCACCGCCACGACCAGATGGGCGCTTGCGCCATTCCCCGGATCGGGAATCTGGATGCACCCGCCGGAGGCGACCGGATCGAGAATCACCGACTGCCCGACGGCCAGGGTGATCGGAGCCGGGTTCGCGCAGGAGAGCGACGGCGTCGGTCCATTGCCGGAACCGACGCCGCAGGCGGCGAGGGTGGCGAGCGTCAGAGCCGGGGGGAGCAGGCGTGAGACCTTCACGGGGACATCCTGTGAAAGAAGGGTGCGGTAACGCGCAACATACTATGCCGCAACGACTTTTGACAACCAAGCGTCACGCCGATAGCTTGCGCGCGTGACTGACCAGGCGTGGCTCGATACGGTCCGGTTCGGCCCGGACGGACTGGTCCCCGTAGTGGCCCAGTCGGCCGCCACGGGCGAGGTCCTGATGCTGGCCTGGGCCAATCGCGAGGCACTGGCCCGGACCCATGAAACCGGTGATGCCCACTACTGGAGCCGGTCGCGCGGGCAGCTGTGGCGCAAGGGCGAGACGTCGGGCCACCGGCAGGCGGTCACCGAAATCAGGCTCGACTGCGACGCAGACGCCGTCCGCTATCGCGTCCGCCAGGAGGGCCCGGCCTGCCACGAGGGCACCCCGACCTGCTTCAGTCGTGAGGTGACGTCCGAGGGCGCGCTGGCCCCACGCCCCGAAGCCCCGCCACACGTCCTGGCCCGGCTGGCGGCGCTGATCGCCGATCGCGACGCGCACCGGCCCGCGGGGTCGTACACGGCGGAATTGTTTGACGCGGGGCTGGGGCGGGTTTCCCAGAAGGTCGGCGAAGAAGCGGTCGAAGTGGTCGTGGCGGCTCATACGGAGGACGGCCCCCGTCTCGCGTCCGAGGCGGCGGATCTCCTCTTTCACTTGCTGGTCTTGCTGCAGGCGCGCGGTGTCCCGCTGGACGCCGTGCTGAGGGAGCTCGAAGCGCGGGAAGGGTAGTCAAGCCTCGGGGCTCGTCGCCTCGACTCTCGACTCTCGACTCGTGACTCGCGACTCTCGACTGCGCAGTCGGGTACCCATGTCGTTCGTCCATCTCCACACGCACAGCGAGTATTCCCTCCTCGACGGGGCCAACCGGCTGCCGGACCTGGTCGCGCACGTCAAGAAGCTGGGCATGGACAGCCTGGCGGTGACGGATCACGGCAACCTCCACGCGGCCTGGGCCTTCTACGACGAGGCCAAGCGCGAGAAGATCCGCCCCATCCTCGGGTTCGAGGCCTATCTCGCCTTCGGGCCCCGGACGGCGCGCGAGCGCGTGCCCGGCGCCCCGGCCGCGTACAGCCATCTCGTGCTGCTGGCGAAGAACCGGACCGGCTACAAGAACCTCGTCCGGCTGAGCTCCATCGGGTTCACCGAGGGGTTCTACCGGCGGCCCCGGATCGACCGGGAGGTGCTGGCCGCCCATTCGGAGGGGATCATCGGCCTCGCCGCCTGCCTGTCGGGCGAGGTCGCGCTCTACCTGCGCCAGGGAAATTTCGAGGAAGCGAAGCGCTCGGCGGAATGGTTTGCCCGCACCTTCGGGCCCGAAGGCTTCTGGCTCGAGATCCAGAAGCACGGCATCCCCGAGGAGGACCAGGTGGCCGAGGGCATGCTGCGGCTGGGCCGCGAGCTCGGCCTCGGCGTGGTGGCGACCAATGATGCCCACTATCTGCGCCGGGAGGACGCCGAGGCGCACGACGTGCTCCTGGCCATCGGGACCGGCGCCGACCTCGACGATCCGAAGCGGTTCCGGTTCACCGGCCAGGAGTCGTACGTCAAGTCGGAAGGGGAGATGCGCCAGCTCTTTCCGGACTTGCCCGACACGTTGGCCAATACCCAGCTCGTGGCGAACAAGTGCGAGTTCGACTTCGAGAAGCGGTACTTCCTGCCGGCCTTTCCGAACCTGCCGCCCGAGTGCGCCCGGGAAGAGGATTGGCTCGAAGTCCTCGCGAAAGCCGGCGCGGTCATGCGCTACGGAGCGCCGCCGGCACCCGGCCTGACCGACGGCGGTGAGTATCAGTCCCTGCCCGCGAACGTCCGCGACCGTCTCGAGTTCGAGCTGAAGGTCATTCGGGAATCGGGCTACAGCGGGTATTTCCTGATCGTTGCGGATTTCATCCGGTTCGCGCGGGAGGAGGATATTCCCGTCGGCCCGGGCCGCGGCTCCGCCGCCGGCTCCATGGTCGCCTATGCGCTCCGGATCACCGACGTGGACCCGCTCCGGTTCGACCTCCTCTTCGAGCGGTTCCTCAATCCCGAGCGGGTCTCGATGCCCGACATCGACGTCGACTTCTGCTTTGAACGTCGGGGAGAGGTCATCGAGTACGTCCGGAAGCAGTACGGCCGCGACTCGGTGGGCCAGATCGTGGCGTTCGGCACCATGAAGGCACGGGCCGCGATCAAGGACGTGGCCCGGGTGCTCAAGGTGCCGCCGGGCGAGGCCGACAAGCTCTCCAAGCTGATCCCCTCGGGGCCGGCCTATTCGCTCACGATTCCCGAGGCGCTGCAGAAGGTCGATGAGTTCCGTGACCTGGTCCGCTCGAACCCGGTGTACCAGCGGCTGGCCGACCTGGCAGGGCGGATCGAGGGGATTTCCCGCCACAACTCGGTGCACGCGGCCGGCGTGGTGATCGCCCCGGGCCCGCTCCGGGAGTACGTACCGGTGTGCACCGCCCCGACCAAGGGGGCGGGCGCCGGCAGTGGCGGCGAGGACGCGATCATCACGCAGTACGAGATGGGCGCGCTCGAGAAGGTCGGCATGCTGAAGATGGACATGCTCGGCCTGAAGACGCTCACCGTGATCCACGACGCCGTCCGGATGATCGGCGCGCGCCACGGCACCACGCCGGACATGGCCACCCTGCCCTTCGACGACCCGGCGGTCTACGAGCTGCTCCGGCGGGGCCGGACGGCGGGGGTCTTCCAGTTCGAGTCGCCGCTGGCCACGGAAACCCTGCGGGCGATGAAGTGCGACCGGTTCGACGACCTGGTGGCGAGCAACGCCCTGCTCCGCCCCGGCCCGCTCGACGCCGGCATGCACACCGTGTTCATCCGCCGCAAGCTGGGCCAGGAGGCGGTCCGCTACCCCCACGAGTCCCTCCGCGAGATCCTGGAGCCGACCTACGGCGTCATCACCTACCAGGAACAGGTGATGCGGATCGCCAACGTGCTGGCGGGCTTCACCCTGGCCGAAGCCGACGTGCTCCGGAAGGCGGTGGGCAAGAAGGACGCGGAGCTGATCAAGAAGGAGCTGGGCAAGTTCACCGAGCGGGCCATGGCGCTGGGGCACCCGCGCAAGCTGGTCGAGGACCTGGCGGGCCAGATCGAGACCTTCGGCCGCTACGGGTTCAACAAGTCGCACTCGGTGGCCTACTCGGTGCTGTCCTACCAGACCGCGTGGCTCAAGGCGCACTATCCCGCGGAATTCATGGCCGCGCTGCTCAGCTCCGAAATCGGCAACACCGACAAGGTGGTCCAGTACATCAACGAGGCCCGGGAGCTGGGCTGCGAGGTGCTGCCACCGAGCGTCGGGGAGTCAGGCTACAAGTTCACCGTGGTGGGCGAGAACCGGATCCGGTTCGGCCTCGGCGCGATCCGCAACGTCGGCGAGGGCGCGATCGACTCGATCCTCGCCGCACGGCGGGAGAAGCCGTTCGCCTCGCTGGCCGACTTCGTGGAACGGATCGACCTCCGGCTCTGCAACAAGCGGGTCATCGAGTCGCTGGTGGCGGCCGGGGCCTGTGACGGCCTCGGCGGCCACCGGGCCCAGCTCGCGGCCGGGCTCGACAACGCGCTGGGCGAAGCGCAGGTTCTCCAGCAGGAAAAGGCGGCCGGCCAGGCCTCCCTGTTCGGGCAAGCGCAGCCCGCGGCCCAGCCGCAACTCCGCGGACTGCCGGAGGTCCCGGCCTGGCCGGAGGCAGAGCGGCTGGCGAAGGAGAAGGAGGTGCTGGGATTCTTCATCTCCGGCCACCCTCTGGAGCGCTACCGGCCCGAGGTGGAGCTGTTCGGCACCCGGACGACGGCCACCCTCGGCGAATGGAGCGAGCACCCGGTGGCCATCGCGGCGGTGCTGACCTCGGTCAAGCGCCAGATCTCGAAGAAGACCGGCAAGGAATACGCACGGGTGGTGCTGGAGGACTTCCACGGCACCGCGGAGGCGATCGTCTTCCCCGAGGCCTGGGCGAAGCTCAACCAGGTGCTCGCGGAGGATGCGGCGGTCCTGCTCACGGGGGGCTACAGCGCGCGGGACCGGGACGAGGACCGGGCCCCGTTCGTGG
>Ga0209048_10004373_pt1 | contig 13529 bp, 10 predicted proteins | sample FrelakmetCRP12CR_FD_187146 | JGI IMG/M metagenome (GOLD analysis project Ga0209048, IMG submission 187146) | Freshwater lake sediment microbial communities from the University of Notre Dame, USA, for methane emissions studies - CRP12 CR (SPAdes)... | ecosystem: Environmental > Aquatic >... | reverse complement strand
GGCAATCCGATTCCGATCCCGACAGACCATCTGCAAAATCGGGTCAAACCCCATCTCCTTGAGGATGACACAGGAAGCCAGGGAGGACATTCTGACCACGGAGGTCTGATTGTCTGTTACATTGACCGCATCGATCACCCCCTTGAGGAGGTTTCCTTTCTTCCGGATCACCTCGGGGTCCGCTCCTCGCGGCGGTCCGCACTCGGAGGTCACCACGAAACCCCCGCTTTCTATTATCCGTTCAATGTTGGACTTCGTTTTCATCGCCACCCCAATATCGTTCGGAGTAATTTAGTTCGGAGTTCGGAGACAGAGCAATCCGAACTCATTTCCAAATGTGAAAAACAGTGTTTTATACGCACCTATGTTTACGAACAGGTCTACCCGTTTCTATAGCAGCTTTCTCTGCTTCTTCGATGGAATCATATGGACCATGCCATTGACCATTTCTGTTTCCTAACGGAGTCTCATGACAACCTCTTCCATCTCTGCAATTACCACATAGACCTCTATGGATTACTGCTTTGTTCTCGGCGGTCCAATTTTCATAAACATAAAAGTTCATACCTTGGGACATCTTGAAACTCATAACTCATAACTCATAACTTTAAGTCCTCTCTTATTCTCTTTCGGGGTCCTCCATCCCGTGAGGTGGTCCAGTCCTTTACAGGAATGATCTCCTCATAGCGATCCATCTGCCCAAGCTCTTTAAGCCGATCGATGATCAACTGCCAGGCACAGTCAATCTCTTTGTCCACTTCACATTTGCCATTTGAGGAGCCGCCACAGGGGCCGTTGAGCAGGCTCTTGGCACAGCGAGCAATCGGACAGATTCCGCCGGTCTTCTCGAGGATACATGTTCCACACCCCTGACATCTCTCACTCCAAACCCCGTGCTCCAGGGTGACTCCCAAGAAGGTCGTATTGACCGCAGGGAAGACCGGCTTCGTCCGATATCTCTCCGCCACATATTGAACCCCGGCGCCACAGGCCATCGACAGAACCGCCTCATAGTCACCCACAAAGGGACGAATCTGATCAATATATTCGTGATCACACTGGCGCTCGAGGGTATGCTCTCGGATCTCAATCTCCTGACCCTCCTTGGCACTCCAGAGCCTCAATTCCGAGGCTAAAACGCCAACCTCTCTCTCCCCTCCCGCGGCACAAACAGTGACACATTCATTACAACCCAGAAGAAGGATTTTCTTGTGGGGTTTGATCATGTCTAAAATTTCTTCCAGCGACTTCCGATTTCCAACAATCATCACAACCTCCAAATACGTTTGAGGCGTTAGGTTGGAGGTTTGAGGCAAATGCTTTAAGCCTCTAACCTCAAGCGAAGCGGTCCTCTAATCTCCAACGCGTTTTAGCTTTTTGACGGGCGATGGACCGAGAGCCCGGATTTTCTCCGTCATCTCCCGGGCGAATTCAGCAAATCGTTGGCCTTGCGCCGAACTCATGTTGACCATCTCAAGACGACTCCCTCCTAACCCCACTTCATCCAGTAACCCCTTCACATACTGTACCCTCTTTTTGGCACGGAGGTTTCCTTTTAAGAAGTGGCATTCTCCTTCCAGGCATCCGGCCAGATAGACGCCGTCTACTCCAGACTCAAAAACCTTCAGGATGAGCAGAACATCCACTCGACCCGTGCAGGGCACCTTTACGATCTTCACGTTGGCGGGATAGTTGAGCCTCATCGAACCTGCCAGGTCCGCCGCACTATAGGCTCAATGCTCGCAACAGAAAGCCAAGATCTCCGGCTCGAATTCCCGTAAGTCGTCCGTCGCACGTCGCACGTCGTGAGCGGATCCCGTTTGTTCTTGAATCGCCTCTCCCATTTCTATTCTCTCGAATCCCCCCAGCCTCCCAGCCCCCCTTTAGCAAAGGGGGGAAAGGAGGGATTTCTTTTTCACCCTCATCCTGTCCTCTCCCGTCGAGGGAGAGGGGAAAACCTTCTTAATGTCCATTAGTCATTGACCATTTTGCATTCGTCACTTATTTCAATCTGCAATCTGAAATTTTTCTTACGCTATGCACTCTGCGCTATGCCGAGCACGAGAGCTTGGCACTTCGCCTCCAACTGAGCTTCACCGAAGTGCATCAGATCGATCGCCCTGGCCGGACACTCTGCCACGCAGCTGCCGCACCCCTTGCATTTCGACACATCAATCTCCGCCTCACCCTTGGCATTAATCACCGGTACCTCATAAGGACAAACCCTCACACAGGTCAGGCAGGCTGCACACCGTTCTCCCTCTACCGTGGCCACGACTCCGCCCACCAACATCTTCTCTTTGGATAAGATGGTACAGGCTCGAGCCGCCGCAGCACTTGCCTGAGCGATGGTTTCAGAGATCAGTTTTGGTCCATGGGCTCCCCCCGCCAAATAGAGGCCATCTGTGGCAAAATCGACCGGCCTGAGCTTCATATGGGCTTCCAAAAAGAAACCCTCCGCCGTTCGAGGAACCTTAAGCATGGTTGCCAATTCTTCATTCTCCCTTGGAATCGTGGCAGCGGAAAGCACCAGGAGTTCAGGCTTGAGGGTGACCCGTTCTTTCACGATGCGATCAACGTAAGAAACGATGAGATCCCCATCTTCCTTCCTGATCTCAGGTTTCTCCTCAGGTTCGTATCGGGTGAACAGGATCCCTGCCTTTCGGGCTTTGGCATAATAAGATTCTGCAAGCCCGTACGTCCGCATATCCCGATAGAGGATGGAGATTTGGGCATGGGGATTGAGGTTCTTGATCTTCAGAGCATTCTTGACGGCCGTGGCACAACAGGTTCGACTGCAGTTGGGCCGTTCTTTGTTCCTTGATCCGACGCATTGAATCATCACGATCTTCTGAGCTCGAGCTACTTCGTCAGGCTGATGTATGATCCGACCTTCCAATTCAAGCTGCGTCACAATCCGTGAATCTTCACCGTAGAGATATTCGGTGGGTTTCCATTCCTGGGCGCCGGTCGCCAAGATCGCGATCCCATGCTCGATCTTCCGATAGTACATGGTAGGTGCCACCATCACCCCGGTCGAGAAGTTCCCTTTGGAGCCGGTGAAATCGACGACCAGAGCATTGGCGATGACGTGGATGGACGGATGGTTCGTCACTCGGTCGATCAAATCCTTTAAAAAAGCCTGGACATCTTCACCTTCAAGGGTATAGTAAAGATTTTTGAGATTTCCTCCCAGTTGGGCCTCTTTTTCGAGGAGGAAGACCTCGTATCCCTGTCCCGCGAGTTTGAGGGCAGAGGTCATCCCGGCCACTCCTCCTCCGATGACCAATCCCTTATGAGTCACAGGCAACGCCAACTCGGTGAGGGATTTAATCAATCGGGCGTTGGCGACCGCCATCCGGACAAGGTCCTTAGCCTTTCTGGTTGCTTCGTCTTTCTGATGCATATGAACCCAGGAGCACTGGTCACGAATATTGGCCATCTCAAACAGGTACTTATTCAATCCTCCCTCTCGCAGGGTCTCCCGAAACATCGGTTCATGTGTTCTGGGAGAACAAGAGGCGACAATGACACGGTTCAGTTGATGCTCCTTGATCGCATTCTTTATCTTTTCTTGGGTGTCCTGCGAACAGGTGTAAAGGTTGTCGTCGACATGAACGACATTGTTCAGCGCGCTCGCATATTCTCTCACTTCAGGCACGTTGACGACGCCTCCGATGTTGATGCCACAATTGCAGACAAAGACCCCGATCCGTGGATCCTCTCCCGTCACATCGGACTCGGGCGGATATTCTTTTCGAGCGACCATGGTCCCTCGCGCGGAAGCGATCCCACCGGTGGCGTCAGCCACCGCCCCACTCGCCTGGGAAACCGTCTCCGGAATGTCTTTCGGTCCCTGAAACACACCGCATACGTAGACGCCGGGTTTCGAAGTCGAGGTGGGTTCAAACGGTTTCGTCTTGCAGAATCCGTGGGCGTCCACTTCAATCCCCATTCGTTTTGCCATTTCGACCGTTTCTTTCGAGGGCACCATGCCTACGGACAGGACGACAAGATCGAACTCCTCTTCGATCAAGTTGCCTTCTTCGTCCAGGTAAGTCAGCAGAAGATGTTTCGTCTTAAATTGTTCCCTGACTCTGGAAACCATACACCTGATGAAACGAACGCCATACTCAGACTTGGCCCTCTCATAATAGGCATCGAATCCTTTCCCAAAGGCCCGGATATCCATGTAGAAAATCGTGGGTTCTACAAAGTGAGCGTGCTCTTTGGCAATGATGGCTTCTTTGGTGGCGTACATACAACATACCGAAGAGCAATAATCCTGACCGCAGGTAATGTCACGACTGCCCACACACTGGATGAACGCGATCTTGTGGGGGGGCTGGCCGTCCGACGGGCGCTTGACCACACCGGCATAGGGCCCGCTGGCACTGAGCATCCGTTCGAACTCGAGGCTCGTGACCACATTCGGGTAAACACCATAGCCGAACTCCGGTCGGATTTTTCCATCCACCGTCTGGAAGCCCGGCGTCAGAATGACCGCTCCCACCTTGAGGTCCAAGCTTTTTTCGCGGTCATCGTGGTCGATGGCCCCGGCGCGACACGCAAAGACACACTGCAAGCACTCAGAACAAATGCCGCACTCCAGGCAGCGTTTAGCGGTCTCGATCACTTGGGCCTCGGTGAGTGTCACTTCCACCTCTGAGAAGTCGCGCTTCCGCTCCTCCGGAGCTCGCTTGACTGGAACGGCTCTGGATGCTTGCGACTTGACTTCCATCAATGCCCGCGCCTGGGCTGGCTCGAGCTTGGCTTCGGGCAACCGCTCGACCGGCCTGACGACCGGTGGCCAAGCCCTTGCGTCCTGGGTCCCATTCTTTAAATAGGCCTCTATCGAGCGGGCTGCCTTGTGCCCCGCGGCAATCGCATCGACGACAAAGGTTGTGCCGGTGACGGCGTCGCCACCCGCAAAAATGCCGGGGAGGCTCGTCGCGAGGGTATCTTGGTCCACTGCCACCGTTCGGCCGCGCACGGTATTGACCTTCCCGCTTAACAAGGTCAGATCAGGTTTCTGACCGATCGCAAAGATGACCACATCACATGGGATAACGGTTTCGGTCCCTGGAATTTCGTCAAAATCAGGCCGACCCTCGATAAATCCTCGAAAATGGACATCCACGGTGCGTACGCCTGTGACATGGCCCTGGTGGCTCGTCACTTCCTTGAAGGTCCTTGCAGGGAAAACTTCAATTCCTTCTTCCCGGGCGTCGCGAACTTCCCAATCGTGGGCGGGCATTTTCTCGCGGCTCTCCAGGCAGGACATCCCTACCCAGCCTGCCCCGAGGCGGACCGCCGCCATCGCTGCGTCAATCGCAACGTTCCCCCCTCCTAACACGAGGACACGCTTGTTCAAGATTTGAGGCTGGATGTTCGAGCTCCCCGAGAGACTGACCTCTCGTAGAAAGTCGGTCGTGATGGAAACCTCTGGTAAATCGGTTCCCGGGATCGGAAGCTTAATACCGATGTGAGCGCCACTGGCAACAAACACCGCATCAAAATCTTGGAGCAGTCTCGTCACATCGTCCACGCGATGGTTCAGTTTCAATTCGACCCCTTGGGAGACAATGTCGTCTATTTCGTGCTGGAGCAAATGATAAGGAAGACGATACTCCGGAATGCCCACCCGCATCATCCCGCCCGGCGCAGGGAGTGCTTCAAATACCGTGACCGTGTAGCTTTTCCGAATCAGGTCATTGGCTGCAGTCAGTCCTGCGGGTCCGGCACCCACGATCGCAACCTTCTTCCCTAGGCCAGTGGTGTCCGGGGTCTTTTGAACGCCCGAGGCGTAAACCCGCTTGATGTCTTCGGGATGGGCAACTGCCCAGTCGCTCACAAAACGTTTAAAGTGCATGATGTTGACCGGTTCGCTGTTAACCTCGTTACGGGTGCAGGCCTCCTCGCAGCGGTGGTTGCAAACGCGACCACAGACCGACGGGAAAGGATTGTCTTCTTTGATGGTGCGATAGGCGTCGGCAAAGCGCCCCTCGCGGATGAGCGCGACGTAGCCCATGGCGCGCTGCTCGATGGGGCAAGCGTTGCGGCAAGGGGCTTCGCCACGTTTTTCGATGGCAAAGGCATTCGGGATGGCTTGAGGGTATTTCTTGTAGATGGCCTTGCGCATGGAGAGCATGGCATTGAACTCGTCGGGGCGAAGAATGGGACAGGCGGCTGCACAGTCTCCGCAGCCCGTGCATTTGGCTGTATCCACAAAGCGGGCATGTCGGCGCAAGCGGACCGTAAAGTCACCCGGTTCCCCTGAGATGCTCTCCACATCGGTTGCCGTCAATATACCAATGTTGAGGTGACGTCCCGCCTCGACCAGTTTGGGGGAAATAATGCACATGGAGCAATCGTTTGTCGGGAAGGTCTTGTCCAATTGCGCCATGACCCCCCCGATCGCAGGCGATGACTCCACGAGATAGGCATAATAGCCCGATTCGGCTAAATCGAGAGAGGCCTGAATCCCAGCGATCCCACCCCCTATTACCATTACCGCACCGACCTTGTCGTTCATCGAAACTCCTCAAAATCTCGTTGTAAGGTCTTCCCGTGAACCTAATCAGGCGGATGAAAATCCCAAATTCCAAATCACAAATAAATTTCAAATCCAAATATCAAAATTCAAAACAAACTGAGTATCAGAAATAGCGTTCCACTGTCTTGGATCATTCTTGTTTTGAACCTTGGTGCTTGATATTTGGAATTTAATCACTCCCTTTTTAGCCTCTCCTTCGATGAGGATCACATGAGCCCCTTTTTGCTTAATACCTTGATGGGATCCGTGATATGGCGTCCCAACCACTTCTTGACATCCTTATGGCCTAATGCCAATCCGATCAATTCTGTGAAGTAGAGAACAGGGAGGTCATCGTCTTCCTTCGCTTCTTTCTTCAATTCTCCCTGGCGCGTATCGAGATTGGCATGGCACATCGGGCACCCTGTAACGATGCAGTCAGCCTCTGCGTCTTTAGCCATCGAGAGGAGTCGCTGGGTCAGCTTCTTCACGATGTCTGTCCGAGTCATCACCAAACTGGCTCCGCAGCAATCCGTTTTATAAGACCAGGGAAGAGGTTCAGCACCCAGCAGCTTCATCATGCGGTCCATGTGCTGAGGGTTTTCATATTCCCGGACCCCCGTTATTTTCGGGGGCCGGACGGTCAGGCATCCGTAATAACACGCAATCTTCAGTCCGGAGAGTGGTTTTACCTGCCTTTTCTTGATCTCCTCTAAGACCGGTTCATCGGAGAAGAAATCCAGGGCATAACGGATAGGGACATTGCCCCGGTAGGGGAACCGGACCTCTTCTGGGTGCTCTCTTAAGGCTGTTTCCGCCGCTTTGAACCGACTGTAACAAGCCACGCAAGGCACCAATAATGGACGGTGCGTCTTCTCTGCGATAGCAAGATTTCGGGCAGCAAGGTCGATGGCCAACTCCTCCTCCGTGCAGTGAGCAGAACTGGCCCCGCAGCAGGTCCAGTCCTCCAACTCATGGAGCTGGATATTCAGAAGCTGGGAGACGGCCCGAATCGAATCGTCGTATTCCCTGGCCGTTCCATGCAGGGAACACCCGGGATAATAGGAAAGGTCTTTCACGTTCTCTCTCTTTTTTCAAAGTCCTCAAAAATGTCTTGAACCTTTTTCCCACTCCAGAAACGGGAAGGAAAGAGTTTGATCTTTCCTTTCCGGAACATCTTCCACCCCAGTCCCGCGTCTTTGAGAAAGTCCCGGGTCTTCGACTTCAACTGGAGGATGAGACTCAGTTCGTGGATACGGCCCTTCGATTTGATGGTGTCCAAAAAGACAGCGTGGAAGAGGGGGATCTCCTTTTCCCCCGGTGTGATGCCAGAACGAATCGCCCGTGTCCTTAAGGTGTCCATGATCTTGGCAATGTCGATGTTGTTCGGGCAGCGAACACTGCAGCTATAGCAGGATGCACAGATCCAGATGGTTTTTGAGCCGAGAACCTTTTCTCGGTGGTCATACTCGATATGGCGGAGAACCTGGTTGGGAAGAAGATCCATGGCATAGGCGACAGGGCACCCTGCAGAGCACTTCTGGCATTGATAGCAGGCCTGGAGCGTTTCGCCACTGGCCTCAACGATTTCAGATAGAAACGAATGTCTTGACTGCACGATCTGTTCACTCGGCTTCATCGCTTCTCTCTTAACGCCACGGAAGCATTCTCTTCGAACGGTTGAATCTCTGGATAGACAGGCAGTTCAATGGTAAAGGTGGTTCCCTCGCCGGTCTGACTCTTCACGCCGATCTTTCCCCCGTGTCCCTCGACAATCCCGTAAGAGGTGGCAAGGCCCAACCCCGTCCCCTTTCCCACGTCCTTCGTGGTAAAGAAAGGATCGAAGATACGCGTCAGGTTTTCTTCGGGGATGCCTTCGCCCGTATCGGTGAATTCGATGAGGACTGTTTTGCGCTCCTGCGATTTCGAGGTGGTAATCGTCAGCGTTCCACTGCCATGAATCGCTTCTGCTGCATTGACGACGATATTCATGAAGACCTGTTTTAATTGACCGGCATTCCCTCGCACAAAAGGCAACAGGGGATCGAGTTTCTTGATGATCCGGATGTTGTGGAAGAGGGCTTGATTTTCGAGGAAGAAGAGGTCATCGGTAATGGCCCGGTTGACATCGGTAGGTTCCATTCTCGGTTCGGTCTGACGGGCAAATTCGAGGAGGCTCTTCACGATCTCCTTACATCGACTCGTCTCTTGAACGATGCGCTCCAAGTCCTGCCTCTTAGAATCACCTTCTGGAAGGTCTTCCATCATCAGGCTGGAATAGATGAGAATGCCTCCCAGGGGGTTGTTGATTTCGTGCGCAATGCCAGCCGCGAGCTTTCCAAGGGAGGCCATCTTTTCTGAACCGACCAACTGGAGATGGGTCTCTTCCAGCTTCCTCTCCATCATCAACCGCGGTCTCAAGTCGGTGAAAATGCCCACGCTGGCGATCTCCTTGCCTTCTCTGTTGTAGATAAGCGTGGCAGAGAGCTGAAACGGGATCTTCTCTCTGGCCTTATTCACGATCGTCAGTTGAACGGGCGTCAGTTTCCCGACACCGCCATCGTCCGGGCTCCGAAGCTTCTTCATCACCTCTTTGGCCATGCCCTCGGGATAAATCTCTGTGATGTGGAGTTTCCTAATCACCTCACCGGCCCGATACCCCGTCAGGGCCTCGGCGCCCTTGTTAAAAATAAAAATGTTGCCCTTCATGTCCGCGGCAATGATTCCGTCCACGGAGCTTTCGATCAGATTCATGAAGAACTCGTTTGCCTCCCGGAGCTCATCTTCAATCCGTTTCCGTTCCGTGATATCCAAGTTGATCCCTTCGTAGCCAACAATCTCATTTTTCTCATTCCGCGAGGCATGGCCTGTCAGCAAAACGGTGATTCTCACGCCATTCCGCTTTTTGAATTCCACCTCCATATCCTTCACGTACCCATCTCTTTCCATTCGTTCCTGAAAGATCCTTCGATCTTCCGGGTTGACGTAAAGGTCGTGGGCAATATCGATGTTGAGAAATTCCCTCTTGTTGGAGTAACCGAGCATATCGAGGAGAGCCTGATTGCAGTCTAAAAATCTACCTCCCTTTGAACTGATGAAGAGACCGTGCCTCACCCTTTCGAAGAGATTTCTCAGCCTTTCCTCGGAGTCCTTGACCTCTCTTTCAAATTTTTTCCGGGCGGTCAGATCACGGATTGCAGCATAGGTCTTGATTTCACCTACATCGGTCTTAGCGAGGGCGATGCAGACTTCTATTTCTTTTACCTGGCCCGTAGGGGTCATCAGTGTCATTTCGGTGCAATGCTTCTGACCTATGCTTTCCCCACGGGCGATCGCCGGCTCCAGAAATTCGTTGTTCTGCCTGCCAATGACCGTGAAGAAATCTCTTTCGATCAAGTCGCCCCTGGCGATTCCGGTGATCTCTGAAGCCATCTGGTTTGCATAGACGACCCGGTAATGTTCATCGAAAACCAGGATCCCGTCGTTTCCCGATTCGACGATAGACTGAAACATCCCCTCCCTTGCCCCGTCGTTAAGAAGGGTCAGTCGATGGCTGGTCCTCTTTCTTGCGATTGACGGAGAGGTTCGTTTGATCTGCATCCCCTTCGAAGATCCTATCCCCATGCAGAATGAAAAAAGCAGAACGAGAACAGTCCCGTTTGGGTCCCCGTGTTGCCGTTTTAGACTACCATCATCAGTTTGCGGCGGGAGTGTAACTAAAGCCCTACATGGTCAAGGAGTGCAGGAATCTGTTTCTCCCACCCGATCGGGATAATCTGTATTCCCTGGCAAAGCGGTTTCAGTCCCCTGATAAGATCCCCGGCAATCTCGATGCTCGCCTTCTGTTTGTCTGAAGCCTTCATCAGTCGGTCGATGAAGGCTTCCGGGATACAAGCCCCCTCCATGTGCTTGTTGATATAGCGTGCCATGCCGACCGACTTGAGCAGAGTGATGCCCACCACGATCGGGATCTTGAAGTGAGCGACCTTCTTGACAAAGGCTTCGAAGAGGCTGACGTCGTAGAAGGCGTTGGTGAAAAAGAAATCCACTCCCAGGCGAATCTTTTTTTCCATGTCCATCACCTCCAGGTCGAGGACATGGCCTTTGGCTGCTGCGTTGACTTGGGCGCCGAGAAAGAACTGGGGCTTTCCCTGGAGATCGTTCCCCATCAGGTCGTAGCCCTCCCGGAGGCGCTTGACCGCAGCAAGTAAGCCCATCACGTCGAGATCGAAGACCGGCTTGGCTTCGAAGTGATCCCCGAGGGAAGGATGATCCCCTTGGAGGATGAGGATATTCGGCAGACCGAGGGCAGAGGCGTTCAGAAGCTCAGATTGGAGGGCCAACCGGTTCCGATCACTACACGAGAGGTTGAAAATCGTCTCCATTCCTCTCGCCCATAGCAGGACGCAGACGGAAAGGGAGCCTAACCTCATGATGGCATTCTGAAGGTCCGGAACATTGACGGCATCCACACGGCCCTTCAGGACTTCCGCACTTTCAAAGACTTCGGAGAGGTTATTGCCCTTTGGGGGCTGGAGTTCGGCGACGACGGCAAATTTCCCTGATTCCAACCGCTCTTTGAATGACATAACCCCTCCTCTATTCTAATGCAGGTCGAGGTGAGAGTCCAGCCATCTCCGTGATCCGGCTGACCATCTGTTCCCATTCGATGGCCATGATATGGACTCCGTGAACTCCATCAATCTCCTTCAATTCCTGGATCTGCTCCACGCAGAGCCTAATGCCTTCTTCAGCCGGTTTTTTGGCTTTGACGATTCGATCGATGATTTCATCGGGAATGATAATACCGGAAACATTCTTGGCCATATACCGGGCCATACCTCCAGACTTGAGAGGGGTTACCCCTGCGAGGATGTGACACTTCTCATGGACTCCCCGGTCCCGCACCATCTTCATCCATTCCTTGAACCGGTTCATATCATAGATACACTGGGTCTGGATGAAGTCGACGCCCGCTGCCGCCTTCTTGGCCAACCGGATGGCCCTGAATTCGAAGGGGTCTCCGAAGGGGTTTTCCGCGGCCCCGATAAAGAGCTTGATCTCGCCTTCGATCTTCTCCTGTCCGCCCATCAGGGTTTTATTGTCGCGCATCGTCCGGACGCAGTCGATCAACTGGATGGAATCAAGGTCATGGACGTTCTTTGCATCGACCTGATTGCCGAAGGTGTGGTGGTCGCCGGTGAGGCAGAGCATGTTCTTGATCCCCAGGGCGGTGGCGCCGAAGATGTCGCTCTGGATGGCGATCCGGTTCCGGTCCCGGGTCGTCATCTGCATGACCGGCTCAAGTCCCATCTGGATGAGAAAGTTTGAGGCGGCAATGCTTGACATTCTGACGATCGCCGTCTGGTTATCGGTGACGTTGACCGCATCGACCACTCCGCGGAGCAGATCTGCCTTTCGCTTGATGACGCTGATGTCATTGCCCTTGGGGGGCCCCAGTTCGCCGGTGACTGCGAAAAGGCCTTTGCTCAGAACTTTTTCGAGGTTGCTTCCTGCTTTCATACCTTCAAATCCTCCCTCACAATCCTTCTCGGTCCGCTGTCTCTCGATTCCACGCCCCAACGCTTGGCAGGGATGATTTCCTCCATTTTGTGAAGCTGCCCCAGAGCCTTGAGTCGATCATAGATTAATTGCCAGGCACAATCCGTCTCGCGTTTGATTTCGCACTTCCCCTTGGAAGAACCTCCGCAGGGGCCATTGAAGAGCTGTTTCGCACAGCGGGCGATGGGGCAGATTCCACCTGTCTTTTCCAGGACGCAGTTTCCACAGGCCTGGCATCGTTCTTCCCAGACCCCATGAACCATGGTTTCACCCAGGAACGTGGTGTTGACACCCGGGAAGATCGGAGTCTTCAGAAAGTGACGGACCACGGTCTGGACGCCCACTCCACAGGAAATGGAGACCACGGCTTCAACGTTTGCCACTCTTTCCGACAGCTCGAGGGCAAACTCGGGTTCGCATTGACGGGTGGGGGTAGCCTCTATGACCTCTAACGGTTTTCCGATCTTCTGCCGTGCCATTCTGAGGGTGGAGGCGAGCAGGCTGACTTCCTTTTCGCCTCCGGCGTGGCAGACGGTGACACAGGCTCCACAGCCCGCCAACAGGATCTTATTGTAGGGCTCAAGATACTTTAAAATCTCATCCACCGGTTTCTGTTCTGCCTTGATCATTCATGCCTCCTGATTGTGTCAATGCGTTAGGCGTAAGGCGTCAGGCGAAAGGGGAAATTCCCCGACGACTCCCGTCTTACGTCTCACGCTATTTTTGCCGGGTTCGGTCCCAACCTCTTTAATGCCTCTGATTTCTGCTGAAGGGTCTCGACAAACTTTACCCCGCAGTTGGTGGCAAGATGACAGAACTCGAGGCGCTCCTTTTCCAGGCCGATCTTTTCCAAAATCTGACTTGCATAGGAGAGACGACTTTTTGCCCGGAAGTTTCCCCGCAGAAACTGGCAATTTTCCTCATAACAGCCGAAGATCAGGACACCGTCCGCCCCTTTTTCGAGAGCTCTTAAGAGATAGATCGTTTCAATACGGCCCGCACAGGGGACACGGACAATCTCCACGTTTTGCGGAACTTTCAGTTTCAAATTCCCGGCCATATCTGCTGCGGGATAACCCGATTGATCGCAGCAGAAAGCAACAATCTTTGGATCAAAATCTGACATAAATTCTCTCCAACCTGACCTTTACCCTGGTCCCGTGGGGCGAGATCCTGAAACGAGTTCAGGACGAGGTTCAGGATGACAGATTATATGCGGGATAGAGCTATCTCCGTGTCCCCCTTTTTTCCCCTATCTCCCCTTCACCCCATCCCTTTATCTTCTTGTCACAGGCCGTCACAGGCAGAGTCCCATCTGGGCATAGATCTGCTCGTCGTTCAGATGATGAAACGTGATGGCTTTTGCAGGGCATTCGGCCACGCAGATGCCGCAACCATAGCAGGCTGCCGGGTTGACCCTGGCTGCGCCCCA
>Ga0209048_10004372_pt1 | contig 13529 bp, 8 predicted proteins | sample FrelakmetCRP12CR_FD_187146 | JGI IMG/M metagenome (GOLD analysis project Ga0209048, IMG submission 187146) | Freshwater lake sediment microbial communities from the University of Notre Dame, USA, for methane emissions studies - CRP12 CR (SPAdes)... | ecosystem: Environmental > Aquatic >... | reverse complement strand
CCATTATGTGGCGGAGACTGGCGAAACCAATACTCGACTCGAAATCCGAGCCTTTTGATAATCCAGGGTAGGTCAAACTCTTTAATTACTGCGAGCACACCTGTTTCGTACCGGTCTGCAAGTTTCTCGCTACGCTTATACATATCCGGGGTCAGAACGTATTCAAGTGTAGCGCGCATGGCAGCAATGGACAAGGCGTTACCTGCCAGCGTACCCCCGATACCACCCACATCGGATTGGTCCAACTCCAATTTGGCCCAGAACGCATCCGCTACTTCCTGTGTGAAACCATAAACACCTGCTGGTATCCCACCTGCTAAAGCCTTGCCACAGGTCAGAAAGTCAGGCTTGAGACCATACTTGCCGGTATAACCACCGGGACCGGTGCAAAGTGTGTGCGTTTCATCAATGATAAGCAAGGACCCTGTGCGATAAGTAATTTCCCGCAAAGCGGCGTGGTATCCGGGGTCGGGGTGGATGATGCCAATGTTAGTCATTACCGGTTCAGCCAGCACCACGGCTACATCCCGGGGAGAAAGAGCCGTCTCCAGCGCGGCAAGATCGTTAAACTCGATCACTTTGGTGGTCTCCGTTGGATTGACGGGCGGACCCAGATTGCCATGACGCGGACCTGGAGTACCTTCTTCATCCAGCGTGATGAAAGTCTCATCCACCGATCCGTGGTAACAATAATTGAAAACCAATATTTTGGACCGCCTGGTAATGTGGCGCGCCATACGGATTGCAAAACGGTTGGAATCGGTGGCAGATAATGTGAACTGCCAATATTTCAAACCAAAACGGTGCTGAAGTTCCTCGCCCACCCAGACCGCGTCTTCGGTAGGCAGCATAAAAGTGATGCCTTTCGCTGCCTGCGCCTGAATAGCTGCCAAGGTGGCATCCGGAGAGTGACCGGTCATTGCACCAGTGTCTCCGAGGCAAAAGTCAATAAAAGAGTTCCCGTCTAGATCGGTGAAATGTGCCCCCTTGGCTTCTTTGACAAACACAGGGAAAGAGCCAGCCCAGCGGATCATCCACAGCATAGGGACGCCACCCTGCATGGATAAGCTGGCACGCTTGAAGAGTTCGTAGGATTTTGGATGGTCGCTGCGAAACTTCATTTCCTCTATGTGCAAGAGGGTTTCAAGACGGGAGCGATCAAAGGTCGCCAAAGTATTTCACCTCGCTCCATAGGGACAAGCGACTCATCCCTACAATTCTAAATTTACCTGCAATTTTCCTTCAGCGCTTCAGCAAATATACCCAGGGCGTCATGGATTTGCGTTTCGTTCACCACCAATGGCGGTATCCAGCGGATGACGTTGTCATACGTACCGCAAGAGAGCAGGAGCAGACCGCGTTCCTCGCAAGAGTGGATGACGGCCTTGGGGAAAGATTTATCTGCCGGCTTCCCATTTACCGTGAACTCAGTGCCAATCATTAATCCCAGCCCGCGCACATCGCCAATGATGGGATACTCTTCCTGGAGTTTGCGCAATCCAGTTATCAACTGGATCCCACGTCGGGAAGCATTACCGGGCATATCCTCATCTCTCATTGCACGAATAGTGGCCACGCCAGCAGCACAAGCCACGGCATTCCCGCCGAATGTCCCGCCATGCGAGCCGGTTTGCCACTTATTCATCAGGTCAAGGCGGCTAAACACACCCGACAGCGGTAGGCCGGAGGCGATACCCTTGGCGACCGTCATAATATCAGGGACAACACCGAAATGTTCCTGGGCGAACCATTTCCCAGTCCGGCCAAAACCCGATTGGACCTCGTCGAAAATCAGCAGGATACCGGTCCGATCACAAAGTTCACGCAACCTTTTCATGAACGCGGTTGGCGGGACAACGTAACCGCCTTCGCCAAGTTCCGGTTCGATCAGGATGGCAGCAGTCTCCGCTGGTGAAGTCTGCGAGAGCAGAAGTTCTTCAAGCGCGCCAAGGCAAAATTCAGTTGTCTGAGTGTCGGTCATGCCAAGTTTGTATGAATATGGGTAGGGGGCGACAAATACGCCCGCTGGAAGTGGCTGGTACCCAGCGCGATAAATAGTTTTTGACGTGGTGAGAGCCATCGTCCCAGCAGTACGCCCATGAAAACTACCTGCAAATACGATAATATTGGGCTTCCCCGTCACCGCGCGCGCCAGTTTAACGGCACCTTCCAATGCCTCCGCTCCAGAGTTGCTGAAAAAAAACCCGTCAATTGACGGAGGCACAACTTTGCGAAGTTCATCGATCAATTGTAGCATTGGCTTGTGGACGACAATGTTAGCCTGGGCATGCAAGAACAACCCAGCCTGCTCTCGGATAGCCTCAACGACCTTTGGATGGCAGTGACCGGTATTAGTCACACCAATGCCACAGGTAAAATCGAGATATTTTTTTCCATCAACAGCATAGATATAACAGCCTTCAGCGCGCTCTGCCTGAATCGGGAAGATACGCGACCAGACGGGAGACATATGGGGAAAGTTTTCTTCGTAGAGGGACATATTTTTTCACCTTTGCAACTAAATTAGTTGATTGTGATGATTCGGGTATTCTCAACAATCGAAATTTATTAAGTAGGTCTGTACCATTATATCGAATTTGTTCTAAAAAATCGTTTTTACGAGAAGTTGTCGGAGAGGAAAATCTCCCCATTTCTATTTTCTTACGCAGGTAGATATTCACCAGCCCACTCGATATCGAGTTCCTTTAGCGTCGCCGGAGTCGGTACGCCATCGGTGTTAAAACCAGCAAGGTTGTAGTATTCATTAAGAGCGGTATCCATTTCCTCATGCGAAATATCCAAACCTGCCGATGGCCCAACACCTACCAGTGGTTTGAAGAACTTCTTGGGCAGTTTGTCGTCCTTACGACCAAAACCTTCGCGGGCATTGAATATGCGCATAAGTGCAATACGGCGATGACCGAGTTCGATGAGTTCATTAATCGTAACGTTCCAACCGGTAACCGCCTTGACCATACTGGTAGTATCGTTTGGGCCATATAAACACCATGTCGGACCATATACAAACTGGCACAGAGTCAGCGAGTCCATCATGCTATAAAAGCACTGGGTCAGATACGCAAAGCGCACCTTTTCTGGTGTTAAACTGCGGACTGGTTGTGGTTCACCAAGACTCATTTCCTTAAGCCTATCCAAATTGAATTGGGTAACGCCCTCTTCGTAATATGGGTCATGCTCACTTGACTGATGATCAGCACCAAATGGGTTGACAGCATAAATAAGCGCAAGAGACCGTTTTACCTGCGGCATATGGGCTGGGGCTTCTTCGTTTTTACAGGTAATTAGGCATTCATCCGCGCCATTGCCCCACAATTTGGCTGCACGGGCAGAGCCTTCGGCCAGGATTGGACCGAGTTTGCCGGATTTTGTCACAATTTGCTTCAAGACTTCAATCATGACATCAGTATTGCCAAAGCGCAGTTCAAGGCCGTCGGTGTCTTCTTTTGTGATAATCCCCTTCTCATAACATTCCATAGCGAAGGCAATCGTCGCGCCGCAAGAGATGGAGTCCACACCATACATATCACAAATTTGGTGAGCGTGAGAAACAGCCGCCAGGTCACCGATGCCGCAATATGATCCGAAAGTTCCCAGGGTCTCATATTCCGTCCCACCATAGAGGGGGTCCGCGGTATATTTACCTTCCGTGATTTCCACCACGCGCTTGCAGCGGACAATACAGGCGTAACAGGTATCACGCTTTTTCAAGATAGTCTCAGCCAATTTTTCACCGCTGATAGCTTCTGCTTGTTCAAACTGACCTTCATTGTAGTTACGGGTTGGAAGTGTGCCAATCATATTCTGGAACATAACCACGCCCGCCGTTCCTAAAGTTCCTACGCTCATATCCGGGTTGGTCGTCATACTCGGCGGACCGGCGCGATTTAATTCTGTCAAGGCTTTTTGGTCTGCGATGGTTGGTTTCGCTTTTCCGCGAACGACAATCGCCTTAAGATTCTTGCTTGCCATCACCAACCCCATGCCGGTACGCCCGTTAATGCGGTTCGCCATGTTGACGATGCTGGAAAAGCGCACACCGATTTCCGCAGCAGGTCCAACTTGCATCACCTGGGCTTTCGGATCGCCAACTTCCTGCTTGAGCAACGCATCAACTTGACCGGTAACTTTTCCGGTCAGGTGGGAAGCGTCGTTTAACTTCGCTTCTCCGTTAATGATGGTCAGATATACCCATTTTGGGCTTTTTCCACGGAAAATAACACCATCGTATCCGGCGAACTTGAATTCGGCCGGGAAGAATCCACCAGCTTGTGAATCACCGATCCCCCCGCTCATGGGGGATTTTGCATTCACGTTAATACGACTCTGCCCGGAAATACTCGCACCAGTGACGACACTGTCGAAAACGGTCAGCAGGTTTTCAGGTCCGACAGGGTCCGCGCCTTTGGGGACTTCGCGCAGGATGTAGTACAGTGCCATGGCCGAACCGCCCATATATTTTCGATAAAACGATTCGGGCGGAGTCTCCACCTCCATCTTACCGGTGGATAGGTCAACATGCAGAATTTTTCCATGATAACCGTAGGGCATGGGAACCTCCAGAAATATACTTCCTCCCCCTGAAGAGGGGGAGGGGTAAGGATAATAGGTTACGCTTCCCCACTGTCGCTGCGGTAAGGATCAACATCCGGGATACCTGGTTTGATCCATTTACGAATTGGGAAGTATAGGATTGCTCCAATCACCATTGCATACAAAGCCCAGGATATGGAGTCCATACCGGCATCCAGGTAATTGAAAACAACTGCCAGGGTGACGATACTCGTCATAAGCAGGGTGATTAGCGCCAGACCAAACCAGCCACCTGGAACCTTTTGGCGCGGCCGATCTGGATCCTTGAATCGCAAGACCCACAGGGCAAAGAAACACGCCAACAGCACCAACATGTTTAGGAAAACGTCGATAACCACCAGGGCTTGGAAGGCCGAGAGAGAGAAAACCGAGTAAATCACTGCCACGACCAGGATAGACACCCAGGGTGTACCATATTTCGAATGTACTTTTACCATAAACTTTGGCATCATGCCATCTTCGGCCAGGGCGAAGGGAATGCGCGTCCCGCCCAAACCGTTGCCGATAAAGAGTCCGATCATCGAGAGAATAGCTGCGAATGAGACTAATCCGCCCATTACCTTGCCCAGCGGGCTGCCAGTCCGACCCATCAATTTATCCGCCACCACCCGGGCGATATCGGGGAACCACCAGCCAGTCGAGGCGGTCGGCTCAACGCCGATGGAAACTAACTTATTGGCTGCTTCTGTCATTTGCGTAGTCGTCGCATCCGGTCCTGCGATATCCCCTACAATTCCGATACTTGGGTCGGAAGCGTCCATTCCCCATACTGTGTACTTGTCATTCTCTCCTGCGCCTCCGTACAATCCAGCCACTGTCGGTATCGTATACGTCGCAACTGTCGCAACCAAAACCAATACCATAGCAAGGGGATAGGTCTTCCTGGGATTAACCACTTCATCGCCTGCGGCGGTCGGCAATTCCCAACCCATATAATTCCACATGGCAACATATATGCCGGTACCCAAAGCTGGAATCAAGGATTTAAAGGAAATAGCTTCACCATTCGTCAGGAAAGGCAGGTGAATGGTTTGCCCGCTTTTGATCCACGCCGCAATTCCGATGATAGACATGATGATCAATGGAATCATCATCACGGCGCCCAGCCAATCTGTGGTCAACCCGGTGAGACGCGCTCCACGCACATTAAGATAACTAATCAACCATATAAGCAGAATCGAAACAATGAAGGAAAGCCAGACGCCTGAGATAAACACCCCACCGATGGTAGCACCAACATTCAGTGCTGGAATGAAGAAAGCCAGGTATGTGGCAGCCAAGACAGGATATATGGAAACATCCACCCAGGAAACCACCCAGTTCATCCAACCACCCATGAAACCAACGAAGGGACCAAAGGCCTTCTTCAGCCAGTGGTAATAACCTCCTTCCGCGGGCATCATGGATTGTAACTCGCGCACCATGAGCATATTGGGAATACTAAAGACAAGTGGGGTCACCAACAACAAGACAATTGCAAAACCTGGTCCAGACAAGCTGACCATTGGTTCTGCTCCAAACGAACCCCCGCAAACGGTGAAATAGATCAAACCAAACAAAGGCAAAAGGGTTAACTCACGCTTGAGCTTGCTCTTTTCCACCTGGGTGAGGACTATTTTCTCAGCCATCGCTTTTCTCCTCCGAAGTAAATTCCCCTTCCCGTATATTTTGAGCGGGAAGGGGTGATGGAATTACATCTCCTTGATCCCGTAGGGGAACCCGTAGTCAGCCATCTTCGCCATGAATGGATCGGGATCAAATGCTTCCGGTCCAAGCACGCCAGTGCCCTTCCAGATACCGTGTTCCAACAGATCCCAGCCGATGACGGCGTTGAAAGCTGTTTGTGCAACCACAGATTGGCAAGCCAGGCGCTTCATGCACTCCTCGTTGTCAGCCACCTGATACAGATAGACCTGGCGCGGCTTGCCATCTTTTTTACCCTTGACCCAGGTACCGGCGCAGGTCTTGCCGAACATCCGGTCACCCAGGTGGGCAGGGTCGGGGAGGCAGGCTGCCACCACATCACGCGGGGCAACCATCACATCCTTAACTTTTATCTTTTCTTTTTTATCAAGACCGATCATGTGCAGAGTCTTTAATACACCAATGAACTGCTCACCAAGAGAATATTTGAAAGTGACACGGTTACACTTGATCCAGCGCGGCGCTAATAAGACTTCCTCATGTTCGACATTGATACATTCCTGTTTTCCTATCCCCTCTGGGAACTCAAACATTTCTGGTTCTGAGAATGGGGTGGTCGTGAACCAGCCGCGCTCCTTCTCCCAGATGACCGGCGGGTTTAGGCATTCCTCAATGGTCGTCCAGATGGAGAAGTTCGGTGCGAACTCATAGCCGCGCACTTCCAAGTTAGAGCCGTCGCGCACACCAATTTCTTCGATCTCATCAAATAGATGCAAGGCGGCATACTTGGCAAAGACATCTGCCATCCCCGGTTCCACCCCCAGACCAACCAAACACAAAATGCCTTTCTGTTCCCATTTTTTGGCACGCTCGAACTGGTAATCGCCCAATTTGACCCCGCATTGGTGATAGGGATCTGTTGCATGGGGCGTAGAAAGAGTCATGGCCATATCCATATAGGTAGCGCCAACATTATATGCCGCATCAAAGATTGGTTCATTGAAAGATGGATCGCAGGCATTCATGATGAGATCCACTTTGTATTGCTTGGCAAGTTTCTCAATCATTTCCCTCTTGCTGGCATCGATCCACTCGGTCGGAAAACGTTGCTTGTCACCGAGCTTGCCCTGTACTTCCTTAATACGGTCCCGGTTGTAATCTGTAAGCACAACCTGCTCCACCCAGGGGCGATCCTTGGCGATCGCGGCGATGGCTTCACCAACCCCGCCTGTACCAACAAGTAATATTTTCATATCCATTTCTCCTTTTGATAGATTCTTATCCGGCCAAACCGGTTTTCTCAATAAAACTTCCCAATACAATTTTCAATTGGCTGATTTGTAAAATATAAAATATTGTCAAGCCACTCTTTTATGCTCTAAACCTTCTGCGCTACATCCTTTAACGTATCTTCCAGCCGGTTCAACACTTCATCAATTTGTTTATAGGTGATGACAATTGGAGGCTCGATGCGGATGGTGTGGGCGCTGGTCAGCGTGCCAGCCACCAAGACCCCGCGCTTGAACAACCCGGCCGCGACTTGATACCCGATCTCAGGTGTATGGAAATGCTGACCAATTAACAAACCTCTGCCGGTAATCTCTTTATAGATTTGCGGATACTTTTTCGCCAACGCCTGAAGTTTCGATATAAAATACACACCCTTCTCAGCAGCCTGTTTCGGAAAATCGTCCCGCAATACAACATTGATAGACGCAATCGCAGCTGAACAAGCCAGCGCGCCGCCGCCCGTGGTGGTTGTGTGAATGAACGGGTTCGGATACATCATGCACTGCCAAATCTCCTCGGTCGAGCAAAACGCACTTATCGGCATGACGCCCCCACCCAGTGACTTTGCAACCGCCAGAATATCCGGAATCACATCCCAATGGTCCACGCCCCACAGTTTCCCAGTACGGCCGAGCCCGGTTTGGACTTCATCGGCAATGAGCAATGTTCCATAATGTTTCGTCGCTGCGCGGATACGCGGCCAGAAATCATCCGGCGGGACAATTGCGCCTGCCTCGCCCTGAATGGGTTCCATCAACACTCCAGCAACACCGACGCCTATTTTGTCGCAAATATCAAGTTGTTTCTCAACTGCTGCGGCATCCCCAAATGGAACGTGATAAACCGGTCCACCATAAAGAATACCCACCGGTTGCCGGTAATCGGCCTTGCCAATCATCGAAAGCGAGCCCATCGTCTTCCCATGGAAAGCTTTAACCGCGACAATGAAGGCCGGTTTCTGGGTGTACATCTTGGCAAGCTTTATAGCTCCTTCGATACATTCTGTGCCGCTGGCTGCAAAGAAGCTATACTTTATATCCCCTGGGGTGATCTCAGAAATCAGCCGCGCCAGCACGCCACGCAATGGGTCAATCAATTCCTGGCTGGGCATTGGAGAACGCTCCAACTGTGCCTTGACTGCTGCAACCACGTCAGGGTGGCTCCAGCCATGATCCATCATGCCATAACCTCCCAGACAATCCAGATATTCTCGTCCAAGTACATCCCGAAAGACCGCGCCGGAACCGCTCCATTCTACTGATGCCCAGTCACCCGCCTCGGTGACAGACTTACGGTATTCCAGCCAATTCTTGTTGAAATATTCCGAAAAATTGTGTTTGGATTCTTCAATAATTTGCTTGCCTTCAGCTTCATTCACTTCCGTTTTCTGGATTATATCCAGCCAATGCTTACTATAAAGAACAGCTTCCTTTAGAGATTGAGGCATTGTATTCTCTCCATTCGATTTAATTTAGAGCCTGGCTTTACGCCAAGAATCGATTCTCCGATCTGTGGGATATATCCATGGGCGAAATCTCAAGCCCAATCGGATACATCCTGATACCAAGGCTTGGTAGTCCCGGTTTTAGCACGACTCTTCCATTTGCCCGACTTGGGGGTGTCATCTATTAATTTTAAGAAGTAATCCACTTTTTCTGCGATGGCGGCGCGATTCGCATCGGTGAGTGCCATTACTCCAGCCATGGCTCCTTTTACTTTTTTTAAGTTGGCTGTTGCAGTGTAGTAGAAACCCCAATCATCGGAGAACAATCTTGCGATATATTTAGCGTTGATGGCTTCTTTATCATTGTCGCTGATTGGCGCAGCCAAGAGAAGGAGCATGGCATCCTTGAGATCTTTGTCGTTGATTTGGACGATCTGGAGCTTTTGCAGCATCAAATCCGCCAATGTGACACAGTAAGGATGGAGTTCCAAGCGGTTACGATAGTCAATTGGGTGGTTGTAATCCAGTTTATCGAAGAAAACATCGATCATTGGAATGCGCCCCCCAAAATAGATATGGCGCATATTCCCACTGAGCATAGCCGCCCTTTTTTCAAGTTCATACCCCTGCTTTTCGAAAAACGGCACAATCTTGCCACGGCACTTACCATAACAGGCATAATCAATGTCAGTAAAGACTCGGTCGCCCAATCGTTCCATCCGGCGATACAAATCCACATATTCGGGGAAATGGAAGTGTAATGCAATCGGACCCATGACGCGCAGGATGATACCTTGTTTCTGGGCCTCCTCAGTCAGATGATGTGCCTCTTCCAGATATTCCTCTGGCTTGGGGTATTCGTCGAGAGGAATATCTTTTGGAAGTCTAAATCCTTTTTGCGGCATCATAGATCTGCTCCTATCCTGACGTGAAGACGTAGTCTTTCACTTTGTTTTTTTCCAGCACAATAATAACGCCTTTAAGAATCCCTTCGGAATACTCGCTGCCAGGATTGATAATGGTTGTTTTGTGGATCTTTTGGACGCCACGCGATTCGTGAATATGTCCGTGCAGCCCCAACAATGGCTGATACTTCTGAATCATTTTTGCGACTGCCAGGCTACCGACATGGATCTTATTATCCGCAGCCTGCACTAAATTTTCATCAAGCTTGGGTGCCAAATCCAAGGCGAAACCATAAGGCGGCGCATGGAAGTTGAAGATTGCGCTAGGCTTATCCTTCACCTTGGCAATCAACTCTTCCAGCATGGGTTCCAGTTCCTCGTCAGGTTTCTCTCGCGGGGTATTCCAGGGAGTCGGGTTCGCCCAGGCAAAGGTAACCATCTCGTGTTCGCCGACATCCACATTTTTATTGTTACAATTGACAATAACTGCTGAGTCTTCAATGACTTTATCCACTTCAAAATGGTCGTCGTTGCCTGCCGCCATATAGACTTTGAAGGACGTACCTGCCAGGCGCTCATCGGCTAAAGAAATCCATTCCTTCAGGCGTTGAATCATCAACTGCTTGAAAAGGACATCCACTTTTTTGGGATCACTCTTGAACTCCTTGAACTCATCGGGGGTCTGGTGCACCCAATAGTAGCCCATCGTCTCAATAGTCTTGATTAGTTTATTAAGTTCTTCCTGGGAGGCACATTCAGTATGCGTGCCCATCAAAGTTGTTTCCCAGCCACCGCCGGCTTTTTCCACCAACGGTACAAGCACCTTGCCGGTCAGATCACCAAGGAGAATACCAACGTCAGCGCCGTAGACCTTCAAAGCATTTAGGTATTTCCGAAAGCAAAGGTTCGAGCCGTGGATATCGGTAACAAAGAAAATCTTAATTTGCTTACCCATCAGATACTCCTTAGAAATTTCATAGATAATTGCAGGATTGAGGGACGAAACAATTGCTTCGTCCCTCAATCCAATGGATCAAGGTTAATCTGGTGGCAGTTCGCCGAAGGTCATGTTGGTGTCCACGCCAACTTTCGCGTTACGCCATTTCCAATAGAAATACCAGAGAACACCCAGGGCCCAGATAACGCCATATCCCATAAGTGAAAATTTAACCAAATCCATCTCTCCCATCTCCTTCATAAAGAAGAAGAAATAGAAAAGGATGCCCAAGTAGATCAGGTTTACGACGGCAGCGATGGAGATAACTGGGATGCCCAAAATCTTCCATCCTTTATAAGGTGACGTTTCCCAAATTTGCTTAGCCCGTTTACTAAACGGGAAGATGAGCGCTGCGATGGCGGTGATGCCAAAGACCGATACGATTTCCATCCCCGTAACCGAAAGCCCACTCATTTGGCTTTGGTAGATGGTATACAATAAGATGCCGATCTCGCCCAAGACGAAACACAGAATGTGGTTCTTGACCGGTGATGCCCAACGATAGTCAATGTCAGCAAACCATTTGGGACCCATGCGGTCCATGCCCCAGGCAAACAGGATACGCGGGAAGGCGAGGTAAGAAAGCGCCACCCACCAGATGCAAAAAACGATATATGAGAGGGCCATCGCAATCGCTACAAAAGCGCTGTGGTTAGCGATAGCCGTCAGTCCCATAAAGTGCGGAGGGAATGGGAACGTATATCCTGCGATCATCTCCACGCCATTGTTGTCCAACCATGCGGTAGCTGAAAGGAATTGGAAACCCACCGTCCGGTACAGGACGATCGCCAACCAGAGCATGAAGAAAGCAGGGACAAGAATTGCCGAGAGATTGGCCAGGATGATGGTTTTGTCGGGGCGTTTAACCTCTCCAGCGATGAAGGTAATGCAATAAGAATAAGCGAAGAGCCAAGAACCCGCTACCATCACGCCCAACGTATCAAACCAGTTCCAGGTGGTTGGCAATGCTTTTCCAGCGTCAGCCATTGCTGCCTTAACCGTTGTTAAGAATCCGTTGTAATCCAGTGAGCTGTATTGTGCAGCCAAGCTATTCCAGGCATTGACAAATGCGACGTGTGACGTGGATGTCAGCACCACCAAGATCACTACGGTTCCTGCAATGCCGACTACCATGATTACTTTCTGTGCAGAGGCAAAGATCTTCATGCCGAATACCACAAACAGCAGGCCAATCAGGTTGACCAACGTCGCGATCGCGAAGAACCACAATGCGAACGGGCCAAACGGAGTATTGACAGTAGCAACCAGGGAATCGGCGATTTCCGGCTTTCCCAGGAACTGAAACATCATAGTGAGACCGGGATCCACAACCCACGGTGCAAGAACATAGATCCACATGATCCACACGAAGGCATTTCCAAACGATTCGGCAATACCGATCAAGGGGTGGATGATACGTGAGTTGTAGATGTACTCGCCGCCGGAGCGCGGCATAGAACCACCCAGGATCCCCCAAACCAACGAAAAGCCAATACCACACAACAACGCTGATAGCAGCGTGGCGATGATAAGGTTCCCTCCGGTATAGATGCCCAAGCCAAGGCTGATCATTACCCACATGCTGGGGGTCAGGCCCTGGTTCATGAAGCCGACGCCAAAAGCGTCAATGAACGACAAGCCTCTTACAAGGCCACTGGCCTTTCGAGCAAAAGCCATTTGTTCAGGCATAGCACTATTCTCCTCTCAAAAGTTGTGGTTGGTTTGAAAAAAAGAAGATGCGATCGATTCACACTTGCTGATCATGAACTTTCTCCTCTGGTCCTCCTTCCACTGGGGTTAAAATTTCCGTGTCCAATCTTTGGGCCAACGTTCAATAATGACCTTGGTCTGAGTAAAGAACTCAATGGCATGTTTCCCCTGACCGTGAAGATCTCCGAAGAAACTATTTTTCCAACCGCTGAATGGGAAAAATGCCATCGGTGCAGCCACCCCAATATTAATGCCAATGTTACCGGCGTCCGCTTCGTTGCGGAACTTCCGCGCGGCTGAACCATCATGGGTGAAGATGGAGCCCATGTTGCCATATGTGCCGTCGTTCAAGATCTTGATCGCCTCTTCCACTGATTTGCAGTGCATAATACCCAATACCGGGCCGAATACCTCGGTGGTGGCAATAATTCCACCGACCGGGGTATCGGTCAGGATGGTCGGTTTGATAAAATTGCCATTCTCGTACCCAGGGATAACCGCATTTCGACCATCTACCAGCATTTCGGCGCCTTCGTCGAGACCCTGCTGAATTAGGCCCTCAATCCGCTTTTTGTCTTCTGGTGTAATAACCGGGCCCATCTGGACATCGGACTTGATGCCGTAACCGGTTACTCGCTTCGTTGCAGCTTCGGCAAATTTGGGGATGAAGATCTTATCTGCCTCGCCGATCATGATTGCTGTCGAGGCTGCCAGACAACGTTGGCCAGAACAACCGAAGGCACTGTCCATCATGATGCTGGTGGTGGTATCCACGTCCGCATCCGGCAGGATCAGCACTGGGTTCTTTGCTCCGCCTGCCGCTGAAACACGTTTCCCGTGAGCTGTACCGCGGCTGTAAACATGCATAGCGACCTCAGTCGAGCCGACAAAACTGATTGTCTTAATCAGGGGATGGTCAAGGATGGCA
>Ga0209048_10004371_pt1 | contig 13534 bp, 14 predicted proteins | sample FrelakmetCRP12CR_FD_187146 | JGI IMG/M metagenome (GOLD analysis project Ga0209048, IMG submission 187146) | Freshwater lake sediment microbial communities from the University of Notre Dame, USA, for methane emissions studies - CRP12 CR (SPAdes)... | ecosystem: Environmental > Aquatic >... | reverse complement strand
AAGTTTAAACCTGTGCTCATTCCATCTCTTTCGATATCTGTAAATATGATCGCTGAAAGGCCCTTCCCTTCAAATTGCTTTGCCAGGTCAACGGCATCTAAAGAAACCACCTCATTCCAGCCCCGGATCGCCACCCTCCCTCCTCTGGCATCAATTCCAAGGATTACCCTTTCAGGAAATTGTCGACAGGCCTCCTCAACGAAGGAACGATTTTGAAAAGCGGCTGTTCCTAAAATAACCCATCTCACTCCTGAAGAGAGATAATCCTCAATGGTAGCGATATCACGAATACCTCCGCCCACCTCTATCGGAATCCGAAGGGATCGCGTGATTTCTTTGATCAAAGAGCGGTGAATGGGTTTTCCCATCACCGCTCCGTTAAGATCTACAACATGGAGTCTCTCCGCTCCCTTTGACTCCCAGTGCTTGGCCATTTCCACAGGATGCTTTGAATAAACCGATTCCTGATCCATTCTGCCCTGAGAAAGCCTGACACATCTCCCCTCCTTCAGGTCCACAGCAGGAATGACGATCAAGACATTTCCTCCAGTTCCTTCGGCCCAGGGAGTCGTTTCAGCATCTCATCCATCCCCACACTTGAAAGTTCTTCTGCCGTCAGCCACGAAGCTTTTCTCCTGACAAAAGAGCCTATGTTCAAAAGGTTCTCGCTGAGGGCCTGCTGCGTCTCATCAAACTTTCCATCCCACACCCTCTTCCCATCCCTCACCCGGAGGAGGTGGACATCGAAACCCACCGAGGCAGTTTTCTCCGCACCAATGCGAGATCCAATCCTTTCCTCAAAACGGAAAAGATATCCAACAAAAATGAAATCCACGTTCAACTCTTTTCCGAACTGGATCGCGGAACGAAGAGGTCTTAATTCAAACTGTCCCTTATTCGTCTTAGAAAAGGCATCTTCCACTCTTTCCAAAGGAAGAATCTTGAACGTCTCCAGGGTGTCCATCTTCTGCTGGAGAAGTTGAGTCAGGGTACGCTGTGAGCCGTATAAAGTATTCCCTCTCTTGTAGACCCCTTGACAAACAGGACAGACAGCTCCCCTTGATGGATCATCCGTTCTCTCGATTAAAAAAGGCAGAATAGCCAGAGTGGGCTTTGTCTCTGCCCTGACCTCCATGCTCCATGAAAGGAGCATCCCTGACACGAAGAACATTAACAAGAATCTTCTCATCTCCGCCCTCCTGTGGATACTTTCTGTTCTCCCTTCACTTTCTTGGCCCTATCTTCTTGGCATCCTCTAAGAATTGTGCAATCCCTTTATCGGTCAGCGGATGTTTCACCATCTGCTCGATGATGGCAAGCGGGATGGTCACAATTTCTGCTCCCATCATTCCGGATTCGATGACATGAATAGGATGACGGACGCTTGCGACAATAATCTGCGTCTCGATGTCCGGATAATTTTCATAGATTCCTCTGATTTGCCGGATCAGCTCCAGTCCATTGGTGCTAATATCATCGAGTCTTCCCAAGAACGGACAAACATAGGTCGCCCCGGCTTTTGCGGCTAAAATGGCTTGACTGGCGGAAAAGAGAAGAGTGACGTTGGTGCGGATGCCCTCCGAGGAAAGAATCTTGACTGTTTTTAAACCCTCTGGAGTGATGGGAATTTTGATGACAATCTCATCTCCCCAGGTGGCCATGGTTTTTGCCTCTTTCACCATCTCCTCACAGGTGATGCCGATCACCTCCACATTGACAGGTCCTCTCACCTCTTGCCAGATTTTGCGGATCAGCTTCTCTGTCTCCTCTCCTTCTTTCGCAAGAAGTGTGGGATTGGTTGTCACTCCATCGACCAGGCCCATAGCTTTTGCCTTCCTGATCTCATTGAGATTCGCGGTATCAATAAAGATTTTCATGAAGCCCTCCTCTCTCTCAAAGGAACCGCAAAGGGCAGAGCGCATGGAGCATAGCGAATAATGAAATACCAATCACCCAAATTCAAAGCAAAATCTGCTTGGTCATTTGAAATTGGAATTTGGAATTTGTGATTTGGGATTTCATGACCTTTACACTATGCTCTTTGCGTTTTTCAGTCATTATACGATTCCCCATGTCCTCATCATATCATGAATCGCTTTGGTCTGCCGAAGAAGATTTTCCATCTCGTGAAGAGGGATCATGCTCGAGGCATCGCAGAGCGCCTGACTTGGTTTGGGATGGGTCTCGAGGAAGAGGCCATTGCAGCCCGCGGCCACAGCGGCTCTACAGAGGTGGGGGACATATTGAGGACTTCCTCCTCTTGGATCCTCACTCGGGATCCCATAATTTCTGATGACATGGGTAGCATCAAAGATCACCGGGCAGCCAATCTCCTGCATGACCGGAATAGAACAGAAGTCTGAAATCAATTTATTATAGCCGAAACAGGTTCCTCTCTCAGTTAGAAGGACCTGATGATTCCCAGTGCTATAAATTTTCTTGACCGCTCCTGCCATATTTTCAGGTGCAACGAATTGCCCCTTCTTAATGTTAACCACTTTGCCTGCTCCTCCTACCTTAAGAAGGAGGCTTGTCTGCTGACAGAGAAAGGCAGGGATCTGGAGAATATCAAGGACCTCTTTGGCTGAATCCACATCCTGCATCCGATGGACGTCGGAGAGAACCGGAATGCCGACCTCTCCCTTTACCTTGGCGAGTATCCTTAAACCCTCTTTAAGACCGGGTCCTGTGTAGGACTTCTCCGAGCCGCGATTATCTTTCTCAAAGGAAGCCTTAAAGATATAAGAGATTTTCAGATTTGAACAGATCTTCTTCATCTCCTTGGCAACCTCAAGTGCGTTTGCTTCGCTCTCGATCACACAGGGACCTGCAATCAACACTAAGGGATTCCCTTTCCCAATGCGAATTTCTCCCACATTGACTTCATTCATTGAAGGCTCCTTCCAAATAACATGATTCGTGTCCGTGTTCCGTGGATCGTAGAAGATCAAAAAAAACGTCATGGTGAACCCTGAAAGTGTCATTCTGAACTCGGTTCAGAATCTCTTCCGGGGAGGCTTGCTTCAGCATCTGGTTCGTGAGACCCTGAAACGAGTTCAGGGTGACTGAAAGGACCCTCTCCAAAGGTTTCTGTTAAATCGATTTTACAAAGTTCTCCAATATCCTCAAACCCTTTTGCTGGCTCTTCTCCGGATGAAATTGTGTGGCAAAGAGGTTCTCTTTCCAGATGCTGGAGACAAAGGGTTTGCCGTAGGTCGTGAAAGATGAAATCCACTGTGTCTTGTCAGGAATGACATAATAGGAGTGGACAAAATAGAAGAAATCGCCACTCTCTATCCCCTGAAGCATGGGACCCTCTTTCTCCTTCTCAATCGTATTCCAGCCCATATGGGGAACCTTATGCTCTGGATCGGGTACAAATCTAACGACCTTCCCTTGGACCAGATCCAGTCCTTTGTGGGATCCAAATTCCTCGCTTTCAGAAAAAAGAATTTGAAGACCCAGGCAGATGCCTAAATAGGGTTTTCCTTTTTCGATGGATCGGAGCAGGGGTTCAACAAGCCCATACTTTTCCAGATTCTCGACACAATCCTTAAACGCCCCTACCCCTGGAAGTACAATGGCGGAAGCCCTTCCGATCTCGTTCTTATTACGGGTCAATCTGGCTTCAAAGCCAATCTTCTCGAAACCCTTCTGGACATTTCGAAGATTTCCCATCCCATAATCGATGATGACAATTCTACTCATAGATTCCTTTTCGCAAAGGCCACAGAGCAAAGCGCATGGCGTCTAAAATCCCAAATAAACTCCAAATCCAATTTCAAATGACCAAAAGAGGCTTGTTTCGAGTTTGGGTGATTGGAATTTATTTGAAATTTGATGCTTGGTATTTGGTGCTTCCATATGGCCATGCTCTACGCGTTCTTTAGAGAACTCCTTTGGTCGAGGGGATTTGAGAGGCCCGCTTATCAAAAGAGACCGCCTCTCTCAACGCCCTTCCAAATCCTTTGAACACAGCCTCCACCATATGATGGCTATTTCTGCCGTAAAGGAGATTGATGTGAAGGGTCATCCTCGTATGGTTGCAAAGAGCTTTGAAGAACTCCTCCACTAACTCGGGGTCAAAGGTCCCGATTTTCGACTTTCTCAGCTTCATCTGAAAAACCAACCAGGGCCTCATTGAAAAATCCAAGGCAACGGAGACTAAAGTCTCATCCATCGGAATCATGGCCATTCCGTATCTCTGGATTCCTTTTGCCTCCCCCAGGGCCTTTCTGATCCCATCCCCGAGACAGATACCCACATCTTCTACGGTATGGTGTGCATCCACAGCGATATCGCCCTTGGCCTTGAGGGAGAGATCCAAACGGCTGTGATATGCGAGGAGACTGAGCATATGATCAAAGAAGGGAATTCCAGTGAGGATCGAATGTTTTCCGTTTCCATCCAGATTCAGTCTCAAGACAACCTCTGTCTCCTTTGTCTTCCGTCTCACCTCTGCCTTGCGATGTTTCTTCATCTTTTCTCCCCCCCACTGGACACCATTTACAAATCCCCCTAACCCCCCTTTGCTAAGGGGGGGGATGATTATACTCACCTCTCAAGATTTCTTCATTCTCATTTGAACCGCTTGAGAGTGTCCTTCCAATCCTTCCCACTCTGAAAATCTCTTCACATCCTTCTCAAACCGCCTTAATGCCCTCCGTGTAAAGCTCACCAGGTTGGTCCTCTTGACAAAATCCTCCACACCCAAGGGCGAAGAGAATCGCGCTGTGCCCGCAGTTGGAAGAATATGGTTGGGCCCCGCCATATAATCTCCAATCGCCTCAGGAGTATAGGGTCCAAGAAAGACGGCACCTGCGTGTTTCACACCTTTTATCAGAGAGAAAGGTCTTGAAACAAGAAGTTCTAAATGCTCCGGAGCAATCCGGTTCACCAACTGCATTGCCTGACCGAGATTCTTGACAATCAGAATGGCACCTCTTCTATGAAGGCTTTCCGAGGCGACCTTTCTTCGTTTCAAACAGGAGAGTTGTCTTTCTAGTTCTTTCTTCACGATCCTTCCGAATGCCTCAGAGTTCGTAATCAAAATGGCCAATGCCATTTCATCATGTTCAGCCTGGGAGATCAGGTCTGCCGCTACAAAGGATGGAGGCATCCTTTCATCGGAGACGATCACAATCTCGCTTGGTCCAGCCACCATATCGATATCGACCTCGCCATAGACCAATCTTTTGGCCGTAGCCACATATTGATTTCCCGGACCAACAATCTTATCCACCTTGGGAACCGATTTCGTCCCGTAGGCGAGAGCGGCGATGGCCTGAACGCCTCCTATCCGATAGATTCGATCCACCCCTGCCAAGTCCGCTGCGACCAGGACAGCAGGGCTGATTCCTTCTTTCTGAGGGGGAGTGACCATGACAATTTCCTGAACTCCCGCCGCCTTTGCAGGGATGGCTGCCATAAGAACGGTCGAAGGATAAGAGGCTTTTCCACCCGGGACATAGATCCCTACCCTCTCTAAGGGCCTCATCACCTGCTCAAGGCGGATCCCTTTCTCCTCTCCCTTCAATGACAGGAGTAATCTCTTGCTCAGAAGTTGGTGAAACTTTTGAATGCGTCGGGCTGCCTGCTGGAGCGTTTCAAGAAATTCTCGAGGGACTTTCCGGTAGGCCTCTTTCACCTCGCTTTTCTTCACTTGAAGCTGATCAATTGGAATTCTTAAGTCGTCGAAGACCTGGGTGTAATGAACGACAGCTTTATCTCCTCGTTTCCTCACGTCCTTTAAGATGGAACGGACTTCCTTCTCAAAGCGAAAGATATCCTGGGCCCCTCTTCCTTCTACCTCGGAGAGGTATCGATCGAATCTTTTTTCTCCTGCGCGAAGAATTCTCACTCTTCTCCCTCTTTGACCCTCTTAATATTCGCTCCGAGTTTGGCCAATTTCCTGTCCAGACCCTCATACCCCCGGTCGAGGTGATAGACTCTTGAAATCTCCGTCATGCCCTCTGCAGCCAATCCAGCCAGAATGAGGGAGGCACTGGCTCTTAAATCGGTCGCCATCACCGGTGCTCCGCTTAAGCTTTCTGCCCCCTGGATGATCGCTGAATCGCCCTGAATGCGAATATCCGCTCCCATTCTTGTGAGTTCGCTCACATGGATGAATCGATTTTCGAAGATGGTCTCAGAAATGACACTTAACCCTTTTGCCAAGGACATCAAGACCATGAACTGAGCCTGCATATCCGTCGGGAATCCGGGGTAAGGTTGTGTCTTAATATCCACACTTCGAATTCTTTTCGTACCCACGGCCCTGACTCCATCTCCCTCGGATTCGATCTCCATGCCCGATTCTCTTAATTTATGGACGACCATTTCCATTTCGGAAAAAGGACAATGGAGAATCTTTATATTTCCGCGCGTCAGTCCAGCTGCCACCATCAACGTCCCGGCTTCGATTCGATCCGGGATGATGCTATGCTCAACGGCATGAAGCGACTTCACACCTTCCACCTCGATCACATTTGTTCCCGCACCATTGATCTTTGCGCCCATTTTATTCAGGACGTTGGCCAAGTCTGTAACTTCAGGCTCCATGGCTGCGTTCTGCAAAGTGGTTTTTCCCTTAGCGAGCGAAGCCGCCATCATCAGATTCTCAGTGCCCGTGACGGTAACGGTATCAAAAGAGATATTCGCTCCCTTCAGAACATCCGCTTTGGCCTCGATGTATCCGTGGCGGAGTTCGACCTTGGCTCCCATGGCCTCAAGCCCCGTCAGATGAAGATTGATCGGCCGCGCACCAATGGCACATCCTCCTGGAAGAGAAACCGTGGCCTTTTTCTTGCGGGCCACTAGTGGACCCAAAACGAGAATGGAGGCCCTCATGGTCTTGACCAAATCATACGGGGCCTCCTCGTTGGAAATCTCTGTGGCATCGATTCGACAAGTCCTTCCTTCCCCCGATACCTTGACTCCAAGATTCTTAAGAACCTTGATGATGGTCTGGACATCCCTCAGGTTGGGAACATTGCTGAATAAATTTTCTCCCTCGCTCAGGAGCGAGGAGACAAAGATTGGAAGGGTAGAGTTTTTTGAACCGCTCACCTCGGCTTCACCAATTAGTCTTTCCCCTCCCCGTATGACAATCTTATCCATCTTAAAATCTCCAATCCGAAATCTGAATATCGAAATCCGAAACAAATTCAAAATTCAAATGATCAAATCTTTTTAGGCTTTAATTTTTGTGTTTCGGTCATGCGGGTTTGTTTCGAATTTCGGATTTCGTGCTTCGAATTTTTTACTTCCGTTGTGCCTTCACCACTCTCCCTATCCCCGCGAGGTCTGGCAGAATCTGGGGTTCTAAAAAAGTTCCACTCCCCTGGATTTGTTTCGCGACCCTTTCTGCCTGGCCCTGACCTACTTCCAACAGCAACCATCCTCCTTTTCGCAGATAGGAAGGGACTTGCGGGATGAGGCATCGGTAAAATTCTAATCCGTCCTCTCCTCCATCCAACGCGATGACGGGTTCATAATCCCTCACCTCTTTAGCCAAAGACCCGATCTCGGACCGGATAATATAGGGAGGATTAGAAAGAATAAGATCGAAAACCTCTCTCTGTTTTGAAGAGCGAAAGGGACCCAAGAGATCGCCATTTACAAATTGTATCTGATCCTGGACGCCCGCTGATTTTGCATTTTCCTTTGCTAAGATAAGAGCGTCTCTTGAGATGTCGGTAGCTACCAGAAAGATATTCTTCACCTCTTTCGCCAAGGCGATGGCGATGGCGCCGCTTCCCGTACCTATTTCGAGAACAGATGGATTCTGTTCGAAAGTCTTTTCAGAGAGTATCGAGAGACTTTGTTCAACTAAAAGCTCTGTCTCCGGTCTTGGAATGAGCACGCGGGGATCGACTTTAAAATTGATTGACCAGAATTCCTGACGGCCTAAAATGTATTGAAGAGGTTCCCCTGAAATCCTTCTTTGAATCAACCTCTCCAATGCCTCCTTTTCCCCCTCCCTAAGTTCTCGATGGAGACGCACATAAAGCTCTTCCCTGTTGAGGTTCAGGGAGTGGGCCAAAAGGAGTTCTGCATTCAGCCGGGGATTTTCAATCTGATGATCCTTCAAGGTGTTCGTCGACCATTGGAGGAGTTCTAATCCTGTCATCTTCAAACTTTCTCCCTTACCCGCTCCCTCACTCCGATGGGGAGAGGGAATGGATAACGGAGTCTCCTTCGAAAATAGATGTTCACATGACGTTGAGCCGTGACATTTGAACATGGAAATTTATTATTTCCCCTCTCCTTTGGCATTTGAGAGTTGGATTTTAGAGTTCTCTGCTTCTCCTTTTAGCGCCTCCGCCTGGTAATGGGTGGTCAAGGCTTCAATCGTCTCCTCAAGCTCACCCTCCAGGATAGATTCCAGTCGATAAAGGGTTAATCCAATCCGATGATCCGTCACTCTCCCCTGAGGGAAATTATAGGTTCGGATACGTTCGCTTCGCTCTCCAGTCCCCACCTGGTTCCTTCTCTTTTCGGAAATTTCCATCTGCTTCTCTTGTTGGGCCTTATCCATTAACCTCGCTCGAAGGATCTTAAGCGCTTTCGCCTTGTTCTTGTGCTGGGATTTCTCGTCCTGACAGGACACCACGATTCCGGTAGGAAGATGGGTAACCCGGACAGCGGAGTCCGTGGTGTTTACACTCTGACCCCCCGGTCCTGACGACCTGAAGATATCGATTCGCAAATCATTGGGATCGATCTGAACATCGACCTCTTCCGCCTCCGGCAGGATGGCCACTGTAACCGTAGAAGTATGAATGCGACCCTGGGATTCTGTAACGGGAACCCTCTGAACCCGGTGGACCCCGCTCTCAAATTTCAGTCGACTATAGACCCTTTTTCCTTCGATCAGGGCGATGATCTCTTTGAACCCCCCCACGCCCGCATAATGCCGGCTCAATATCTCCATACGCCAACCTTGTTTTTCCGCAAACTTGGAATACATCCTGAAGAGATCTCCGGCGAAAAGGCCGGCTTCTTCTCCGCCCGTCCCTGCACGGATTTCAAGCAAGATGTTTTTTCCGTCATTCGCGTCTTTTGGGAGAAGAGCCGTCTTCAACTCCTCCTCGACCTTTTCTTTCTCCTGGGTAAGTCGACTCAGTTCCTCTTTGGCCAAGCGCTTCATTTCTTCATCTTCTTCGTGATCCAGGAGATGCTGGCTTCCCTTGATCTCTTCTTCTAATCTTTTAAGCCTTCGATAAAGGTCGACCACCTTCCCCAGCTCAGCGCACTCCTTGGCGGCCTTCTGGAACTCGTCCTGTTTCGCGATCACCCCGGGCTGGCCGAGGAGATGGGAGAGGGTTTCGTACCGACGCTCGACCTCTTCTAATTTCTGAAACATCTTTACACCCTTAAAACAATGACAAATCTCAAGGTTCAAGTGTCAAATGAATGTCAAAAGAAAAAATATGGAATGATGGAACATTGGAATATTGGGTTTAGAAAAAAGGATTTCCACTCTTAGGCATTATTCCAACATTCCATTATTCCGGAATGATCTTTATTAGATTTTGACATTTGAAATTGTTCTTATTTGGCTCGTCCCTCTAATTCCAGTACTTCATGAAGGGCACGAAGTGCCACCTCGATTTGATCCTCGGAAGGCTCGTGCGCGGTCATCCGTTGGAGCCAGAGGCCGGGCTTGATGAAATATTGCATGCTCTTCCTCTCTCGCTTTTGATCGGCGAATCGGATGATCTCATAAGCGAGCCCTGCGATCAGGGGGATGAAGACCACTCGAGAGGCCACCTTATATCCGAATGAAAGTTGGTGAGGGATGAGGGCAAAGACCAAGATGCTCACCACCATAACGACGAGAAGGAAGCTCGTTCCACATCTGGGATGAAGATGACTGTAGCCTTTTACCCGATCGGCCACTAACATCTCACCGGCCTCGAAGGCGAAGATCGACTTGTGTTCGGCCCCATGATATTGAAAGATTCTCCGGATCTCTTTGAAAAAAGAGATGGCCCACAGGTAAACCAAAAAGATCATCAATCGAATGATTCCATCCACCAGATTGAAGAGGATCCCGCTCGTGGAAACCATGGGGATAGCGAACCGCAACCATTTGGTCAAAAAGAGAGGGATCAGAAAGAAGAGCAAGATAGCGAAACAGAGGGCGAATACGAAGGTAAACCCCATCGTCCAAGAGCTCACCTCTTTTTCTTCCTCCAGGGACTGATTGGCTGAAAAGTTGAGAGCCTTCATCCCTAAAACCAAGGCGGAGAGTAAGTTCATCACCCCCCTGACCAGGGGAAGTTTAGAGAAGAGTTTCTTCTCAGAAAAAAAATTCAACCGCTCTCGTTTCACAACAATCTCGCCATTGGGCCTCCGGACAGCGACGGCCATCGAATGGGGAGATCTCATCATCACCCCTTCGATCACAGCCTGTCCGCCGACTCGAAGGGGGTCCTTTGTCCTTCTCGAGACAGGTGGATTGGTTAGAGAATATCCCTGTCCAGGATCGTTTCTTCCAAAGAGCATTTAAACCCTCCAAATGGAGCCCATGGTCAAGCCCGTGCTTGCGCCGAAGTGGGCTTCAGCACGCAGGCGTAGTCCCCAAAAACCATACCCACCTACGCCAAGGATTCGGTGCGTCATCCGCCGGTGAGCGAAATCCGCCGAAGCACGGCAGATCCATTGCCGAAACGGTTCCTGTCTTGAGTTACGCATCCGTCCACGGACAAGCCGTAATCCTCTGTGTAGGCGGATGAACCCTGTTGTTATAAACTTGGCCAAAATCAACCTTTCTTCGATTGAAACAAATTATATAAACTCCCCGGAGATAGACCAAAACGTCCAGTCTCTTCAAAAGACATTTTTATACTACAGAGTAAACTAATGCTGAATGTCTATTAAAAAAACGACAGGCAGAAAGACAGGAGTACAGGATGAATCCTTGGCCCCAAAGAGGGAGGATTGTCCAAGAAGGATCGATTGGGATGGATCGTCATCAATTTGGAAGTCTGAATTATTTCTTCTGATTTTCTTTTTTTGCATACTTTTTCTGAAACCGTTCTATTCTTCCAGCGGTATCCAAAAATTTTTGTTTCCCGGTGAAAAAAGGATGACAGTTAGAGCAGATTTCTACATGGATATCCTTTTCTGTGCTCTTCGTCTCAAACGTCGCTCCGCAGGCGCATTTTATCACCGTATCAAAAACCTTGGGGTGCATCTCTTTTTTCATCTCATGGCCTCCCACCTTCCATTTTACTGATTTTCCACAAATTTTCAACTATTTTTTGAAAATACAAGGGTTGTCATGGGTGATCGTGATAGCCCGATAGGCCACTCCTCCCCATCATTAACACCCATCCCATTATTGATTCATGGAGTCGAGGAATTCTCGATTGTTCTTGGTGGCTTGTATCTTCTCCAAAAGAAATTCCATACTCTCCACCGTGTTCATCGGCTGAAGAACTTTTCTCAAGAGCCAGATACGGTTGAGATCGCTACGGTCCAGGAGTAACTCCTCTTTCCGAGTACCAGAGCGTTGAATATCGATGGACGGAAAGACCCTCCGGTCGACCAGGCGCCTGTCTAAGTTGATCTCCATATTTCCTGTCCCTTTAAACTCTTCGAAGATCACCTCGTCCATGCGGCTCCCTGTGTCGACCAAGGCGGTGCCAATGATGGTAAGACTCCCGCCCTCTTCGATGTTTCTGGCTGCACCAAAAAAGCGCTTTGGCCTTTGAAGGGCATTGGCATCAATCCCTCCGGAGAGGACCTTCCCGCTCGGCGGGACAACGGTATTGTAGGCCCGGGCGAGACGGGTGATGCTATCCAGAAGAATGACGACATCCTTTTGATGTTCCACCAACCGCTTTGCCTTCTCGATCACCATCTCCGCCACTTGAACATGGCGCGAGGCCGGCTCATCAAAAGTGGAACTGACCACCTCTCCATCGACAGACCGTTCCATATCCGTCACCTCTTCGGGCCGTTCGTCAATGAGGAGGACGATCAGGGTGATCTCTTTATGGTTAGAGGTAATGCTATGGGCGATCGTCTGCAGAAGCATTGTCTTACCCGTCCTTGGCGCGGCGACGATCAGCCCTCGCTGCCCCTTTCCAATGGGTGTAAGAAGGTTCATCACCCGGGCAGAGTAATTCTTGGAATCGTTGGCTCCCTCTAAATGGATTTTCTCCTGAGGATAAAGGGGAGTCAGGTTATCGAAGAGGATCTTATCCCGAGCCACCTCCGGGTCTTCGTAGTTGACCAATTCCACCTTCAACATGGCGAAGTAACGCTCGGTATCCTTTGGGGGTCGAATCTGACCCGAGACCGTGTCACCCGTTCGAAGGTTGAATCGCCGGATCTGCGATGGGGAAATATAAATGTCATCTGGCCCGGGCAGATAATTGTAATCGGGGGCTCTTAGAAAACCAAACCCATCGGGCAAGATTTCCAGCACACCTTCCCCAAAGATCAGGCCATTTTTCTCTGTTTGGGCTTGAAGGATAGCAAAGATCAATTCTTGCTTTCTCATTCCGCTCGCCCCTTCGACATTGAGCTCCTTGGCGATCTTGTATAATTCGTTAATCTTCAACTTTTTCAAATCTTTGATGTTCATAGTTTTTTCCTTTATCCTCCCCTTTAGCAGGTAACGCTCTCCGTCGCCCCTGCCTTCTGCAAGTCACCGGCGCACCCAAGCCGATTTAGCGACGGCGCGGTTACTGCAATCGGGCGCTAAGCCCTTCGTGTCTTTTTTTGTCTGAACCACAACCTTTTTTAACTCTTTATAAACCTCTCTTGTCTTTTTCTTCGTTTCCTGAAAAGATCCCTCATTTCGAATGACGAAGTCTGCCAATTTTACCTTGTCTTCGACGGGCATCTGAGAGGAGAAGACTCTCAGCGCCTCCTCAGAGCTTATCCCATCCCGTTCTTTCAGTCTTTCAATTTGCTGTGTCTGAGTTGAAGTGACCACAATCAGTTTATCCATCTTACGGTGATCTCCGAGTTCCACAAGGAGCGGCGCATCGATCACCACGACGGCCTCAGGATCTTTTTGGCCGATCTCTTTGGCTCTTCGCTCCATCTCCTTTCTGATCCGAGGGTGGAGGATCTGATTCAGGAGTTTCCGCTGGCGAAGATTTGTAAAGACTTTATCCGCCAATTTTTTTCGATGAATGGACCCATCTTCTCGAAGGATATCCTTGCCAAATGCCCTGACTAACTTTCTCCAGGCGGGTGTGTGGGGTCGAACCAGTTCCCTGGCCATCTGATCTGCATCGATGATATAAGCGCCCTCTTCTTTTAAGACCTGGGAGACCGTCGTCTTTCCGCTCGCCACTCCCCCCGTCAATCCGACGATGAGCATGCTTGTTGGAGTCTCCTAAATATCGAGGCGTTGAACATAGAGGGCATTCTCCTCGATGAATTGGCGTCTTTGCTCCACGTCATCACCCATGAGGATGCTAAAGATCTCATCCGCCGCAATCGCATCCTCCACCTTCACCTTGAGAAGCGTTCGGGTCTCCGGATTCATCGTAGTCTCCCAGAGCTG
>Ga0209048_10004370_pt1 | contig 13535 bp, 10 predicted proteins | sample FrelakmetCRP12CR_FD_187146 | JGI IMG/M metagenome (GOLD analysis project Ga0209048, IMG submission 187146) | Freshwater lake sediment microbial communities from the University of Notre Dame, USA, for methane emissions studies - CRP12 CR (SPAdes)... | ecosystem: Environmental > Aquatic >... | reverse complement strand
CTGCCTTGACAAATGTAATGACCATTCATTATTTTTAAAACATAAGATAAAACAAGGGAAATGGGGGAGTTTTTATGGCTGATCCCTTCTCTTTGGAAGACGGATCACGTATTGCCGTTATCGGGGGAGGTCCTACCGGTTCTTTTTTCAGCATTTTTGCGCTTAAGATGGCAAAGATGATGGGAAAGGACATCAATGTCACTATTTACGAGCCTAAAGATTTTACGAGGGACGGCCCTGCCGGGTGCAACAGATGCGGCGGGGTCATCTCCGAACTCCTTGTCCAGAACCTTGCAGTTGAAGGGATTATCCTGCCTGAGTCACTCGTCCAGAGAGGTATTAATTCATACAAGCTCTTTACTGCTCATGGAAAAGTTCTGATAGAAACGCCTACCTTTGAGAGGACCATCGCGACTATATACAGAGGCGGGGGACCTAAAGGTACCGCTGGAAAAGACAAGGAAAGCTTTGACAATTTTCTGCTCAACGCGGCAGTTCGGGAAGGGGCTGTTCATGCCCCTTTAAAAATAGATCGGATCGAATATAAAAACGCCAGACCCATTCTATTTTCAAAAGACGAGAAAATATCGGAGCCCGAACTTGTTGTCGGAGCAATCGGCGTCAAAAGCAATACGTCGAAGATATTTGAAGAGATGGGCTTCGGATATAAACGGCCTGAAACCGTTACCGCTGCGATTGCCGAGATAGAAATTGAAGGCCATACCGTCTCTGAGATCTTTGGAAACTCCGTGCATTTATTTCTCCTTCCGATGAAGGGAATAAAGTTTGCCGCAATGGTCCCCAAGGGCGCTTATGTGACCGTCTGCATCCTCGGACAAAACATGAACATTAATTCCGTTAGTGAGTTTCTTGATCATACCGTAGTTAAATCTATCCTGCCCAAAGACGGTCTTTTTAAAATAGAATGCCGCTGCCTGCCGAAGATGAACGTGCAGGCGCCGGTATATCCTTTTACCGACAGGGTGGTCCTCTGCGGTGATGCAGGCTCGACAAGGCTTTTTAAAGACGGTATCGGCGCAGCCTATATTATGGGAAAGGCTGCCGCCAGGACAGCCGTATTTCAGGGCGTCGGGAAAGAGCACTTTCTCAAGGAATACTATCCCGTATATAAAAGTATCATAAATGACAATCTCTTCGGGAAGTTTCTCTTTTCCGTGACCGACATAGTCAAAAAAAATAAGTCGCTGACAAAAGGGATGCTCGCAGTCGTTCAAAAGGAACAGGAGGATACGGACAATCAAAAGGTTCTGAGTTCGATCCTGTGGGATATGTTTACAGGCAACGAACGATATAAAAATATCTTCATAAGGAGCATGAATGTTCGTATGAGCCTCGGTCTGATGAGCCGGGCTGCAAAAGCTTTGATAACAAGGTAGGTAACCATATCTACACTTGCTATTGCGGAAAGTGTTTAAAGTTTAGATAATGTAAGAAATAAGAACCGAAACCTTTTTTATGGATGAGTTTTGAATTGAGGAGGGGGGCGTGAAAGACGATGAACTTGGCAGGGTCTATTCTGAAGGAGAGATAATCTTCAGGGAAGGCGACGAGGGTGACCGCATGTATGTAGTTCAGGCGGGTAAGGTGAGTATTACAAAAAAGGCCGCCTCAGGAGAAGTTACCATCGCAACGCTTGAACCAGGGGAGATCTTTGGGGAAATGGCCATGTTCGACAGGCTTCCCCGTTCGGCTACTGCAACTGCTTTCGGTGAAGCCCGTATACTCGGGATAGACAAGAAAAAACTCTTTCAGAGCATAGGCAGGGACCCGACCCTTGTTTTCAAATTGATCGAATCCATGAGCCGCCGTATCAGGAGACTCGATGAAGAGTTTGCAAAACTGAATAAAGGCAAAAAGGAGCTCTTGAAGATCTTCGTCGATATAGATGAAACATGCAATTTTATTCTGGAGGAAGCAAAGAATTTTATCAATGCCGACAACGGATCAATCATGCTTTATGATGAGAATGAGAAAAGGCTGGCGATCAAAGCCGCCTTTGGCGCCGAATGGAAGCCGAAACTCGAACTGAGTCAGGGAGAAGGCATTGCCGGTGATATTCTGAAAACAGGCAAGGCTGAATTGATAAATAATGTTTGTTTGGACCCGAGATTTAAAACGGGTCCTTCCGACATAGTCTCCGTGCTGTGCGTGCCGCTCAAGGGGAAAAACGGTAATTTCGGAGTGATCAATATGAGTAAGAATTCCGAAAAATTATTTAGCATTGAAGACTTGAAATTATTGCGGACTATCTCGAATTATGCATCTATTGCAATCGAAAATGCAATGAACTTTACAAGACTCCACCATGTTACCGACGAATTCCTGAGGCACGCCACAATGCTTGATATGTGGTGAAAAAAGTGAATACGAATAATGCAATATGTGACCGATCTGTGACTTGCCGTATGTTATAAAAATAATCACAGGATAAGGGGGGTGAAGGAAAAGGGACATCAGGACCTGAAACCTGACAGGGGAAGGATGAAATCAGTAAAAACAGATGCTTTAAAAGTGAGGTGCTTTATGTCGAAAAGATTTATGTCCGGAACAATGGTCTTTGTCGCAGCGCTCATAGCTGTTGTGATGTTTGCAGGTTATGCAGCATATGCAGATTCATCCGGATCGGTAATTTCAGGCAGGTTGGCGGCAACTTTCGACGCCGGGACCGGGACCGTCACCGCAATGGTCGCGGGATACTGCGGGGGGGAACCTGTAACTATCGGACCCGTGACATGGCAGAGCACGGAAAAAGCTTTTTCCGCATTGAAGGCGGAAGAAGTGGGAAAAACCCTCTGCGGGAAAAGCTATGATATAAAGAAAATTGTTAAAGCAAAAAATAGCGGGACTGGAATCGTTGCCGAGGTCCTTTTAGTCAGGCAGGAAGATTCGGCATTGGTCGGCAGATAGGCGTTATTAGCGGAAAGATTCCTTTACATCGGGAATATGTGACTTATATGTGCCCGTAGTTATGTTATAAAAATATCAGCTTTAAAAACTATATAGGGGGGACCCTGTCGTTGCCCTCCTCTCCATTATAGACTTATGATGGCGGGGAGGGCTCGGATAGGGCAATTAAGGTAAATATGGAAAGCTATATAGTCCGTATTTATCGGGGAGAGACGGACAATCCTCACAATCTCGTTGGCACGGTAGAGCAGGCCGGAACCGAAGGAAAAAAATCCTTTGCCAATATTGATGAGCTATGGACTATATTTAATCCCCTGAAAAAGCGGCAAAAAAAGGGGGAAGGGCGCCGGATTAGAGGGCTCCAAAAAAAAGACCTGCCTCTCCATGATAAATCTTGAAAAAGAATGCTTCCCGACAGAGTAGTTTGCCGTGTTTCAATATACTAAACTAAAAAAATGTATTCAGGCTGACCTGTCTCTTGATAAAACAGGGGCAATTGTGCTAAAAAACCATGTCCGGTTCAAGTTTCAGGATTGCATAATTTCCGATTTATTCAAGGTAAAGGGGGACATCCCATGGATATGAATTCAAACGGGTACCGCATCGGCGAACTGCTTGTTCAGGAAGGGCTTCTTACCGAGAAGCAATTACAGGAGGCAGTCTCAAAACAGTACAAAAAGACCACCTATACTCCGCTGGGGGAAGTCTGTGTTCAGATGAAATTCATCTCGAAGGCCCAGCTTCAGGATGTTTTAAAAAAATATCAGAAACGGCTGAACCTGGGGACCTTACTGGTCCAGATGGGAATGATAAGCCACGAGGAGGTTGAGCAGGCCCTCGAAATACAGAAGGATGAAGGCAAAAAACTCGGGAGGATACTTATTGAGCAGGGGTATATCACCGAATCCAATCTCATCAATACCCTTAGCATTCAACTCGGCATACCAAAAATAATACCCGCACCCGGTTTGATCGATCCGGTTGTGTTGAAGGGAGTAAGCAAGGCATTTCTTCAGAAAAATGAGTGTCTGCCTGCCTTCAGGGACGGCGACACCATCACAATTATCATGAGCGACCCGCTGTCGAAAGAGACCATACGGTCAATGGAAAATGTTTTTAAGTGTAAAGTGACGCCGGCTATTGCAAGTTCGGAAGAAATCCTGAAGGGCATCAAGGTTGTCTATGACGATCTGAGGATGATGGATGCATCTTTCAATAAATCATCAGTTTCTTCGAAAAACATTATTATTTGTGATACACAGAAGCCGGAAACCAGCCAGGACAGCATCGAAGATATTCTGAATTTTATTATTTCAAGCGCCATAATGGAGGACGCCACCGATATACACATAGAGCCGATGGAGAATATGCTCCGTGTAAGATACCGTATCGACGGCATATTGCAGCATAAAACCGACCTGCCGCTTTTTATTGCCGTGAATCTGGTAAGCAGGCTGAAAGCGCTGTGCGGATTGGACATTGCCGACAGAAGGAGGCATCAGGATGGCAGAATCGCGGCGCGTATTATGAACAAAGGCTTTGACCTGAGGATTTCTACCTATTCTACCATCAACGGGGAAACTATGGCGATCCGTATTCTTCCCAACCAGAACAAGCTTATGGACATCGATATGCTCGGCTATTCTCCTTATGTCCTGTCTCTTTATAAACAAATCCTCAATATCCCTTCCGGAGTTATTCTTATTACCGGACCAAGCAATAGCGGTAAGACAACGACACTTTATTCCTCCCTCAGATATTTAAATAGCATGGAGAAGAAGATTGTAACTGTTGAAGATCCTATCGAATATACCATCAACGGTGTTATTCAGGGCCAGCTCAGTGAAAAATCAGGCCTCTTATACAAGAATTTTATCAAATCCATACTGCGTCAGGACCCTGATATCATAATGATCGGAGAGATAAGGGATCTGGCCTCCGCGGAAGCCGTTATTGAAACCGCCCTGAGCGGACACAAGGTCCTGACCTCTTTTCATTCCGATGATACGAGCAGCGCCCTTTTGCGGCTCTATAAGATCGGTATCGAGACCTTCCTGATTTCATCAACCGTCATATCCGTTATTTCACAGCGCCTTGTCCGCACCCTTTGCCCTGCTTGCAAAGAGCAGTATACGCCGGGTGAAGAAGTCCTTGCTTCTTTTGACAGCATTGTACCTATTAATCTTGATGAACATACCTTTTATACCGCCAGGGGTTGTCTTGATTGCAATAACATGGGCTTTAAGGGACGCACAGCCATCAGCGAGATTTTGATCGTTAATAACGATATACGTGATGCGATATTGAACAGACAGCCTACTTCACAGATAAGGGCCGTTGCACGGGAGAAAGGGGGTTTCCTGTCCATGAGAGAAGACGGGTTCTATAAAGCCACAAATGGGATTACCTCGCTGGAAGAGGTTATACGGATGGCGTCATATAATAACAGTGATGCGCTGCTTCAGCGTCCTTCCGAAGAGATAGTCGCTCTAAGCGAGTTGGAACATATTTAAAGTCTGTCCATAAACTACGTTTTACTTATTTCGTCATTCCACGACTTGATCGGGTCACCTCGGCGACTCGCTGGGGCTATGAATCCGGTCTTTCCAATGGGTTCTGTCCCGAAAGCTTTCGGGACCGGTCAAGCCGGAGAATGACAAACTTTGAGTTTATGAACAGACTCTATTTAATAGCAGGTAAGGGTTAGTACCTCTAACCTTGACGGTCTCACAAAAATTCAGGAAAATATAATCCTTTAATATGACATATAGCGTCGCTTATTATACGGATATCGGATTGAGGGAAAATCAGGAGGACTGTCTTTTTGTAAACGGTTTGACGGTCCGGCAGGATAAGATGAAGTACGCCCGCATTGAGAGCGTGACTGCGCCCGGCGGTTTTTTTGCCGTATGTGACGGTATGGGAGGCCATGCCGGAGGGGAATGGGCAAGCAGTTTCGTCTGTGGAAAGATGAAGGATTTTATGAAGGGACTTTCTTTTTCCGACGAATACGTTCTGAACATGTTCAGAGAAATTCAGCGCGAAATGGAAAAAGAAGGCATGGAAAACAGCGGCTCTACGGCGGCCTGTGTAATGTTGAAAGGTAATACATCAAAAATATACAATATAGGCGACAGCAGAGTATATAAAATCAGAAAGAAAGAAATTTTGACTTTGTCGCACGACCATTCCCTTGTGCAGAGCATGGTTGACAAGGGCGAACTGTCGGGTCATGAAGCGAAAGGACATCCCTATAGGCACATTATCGAATTCGGACTCGGCGACGTCTTTAAAAGACAATGGAATACTAACGATAAAAAGGTTTATATGCAGGATGACGTTTTAAATGCAAAGGAATATTATCTCCTCTGCACCGACGGCGTGAATGATGTTTTACGGGATGCTGAAATATATGATTTGCTGAGTCCCGACCCTTTTGGCCGGTTCCATGAATTTATCGGTTGTCTCAGGAAAAGGATGAAAGATAATACAAGCTTTATTGTCGTAGGGAAAGAAGGATGAGAAAAGAATTCGTTGCAGAACTGGTGAAAAAAGTCCTGCCAAGCTATGAGATAAAAGAGATCCTTGGCGAAGGTTCTTTCGGTTCCGTATACAGGATCGCGGATGCTTTGAAAGAAAGGGCCGTGAAGATCATTTTATTAAATGCTTCCCCGAGCATCGAAAAAGGGTCCGTCACAAGCGCCGACAAAAAGATTGAGCGTGATTTCAGACATATCGTGGAAAGTTACGAAAAGATCGCCTGTGATGAGATCGTTACCGTATATGATTTTTTCAAAATATCCGCAAAAGAGAACAACAGGCTTGCGGCTGCTTATGCATTGGTCATAATGGAGCTATACCCCTCCAATCTTTATGATTATGTGATAGGTGAGTTTGAGAAAACGCAGCGGCTTTTGGACATTCATAAAATGCAATCTCTAATGGAGAAGCTTGCGCATATGCTGAATAATCTCTATATAAAAAGAGGATTTCTTTTTGAGGACCTGAAACCCGAAAATATTCTTGTGAAGGAACAGGATGGGGATCTCAAGCTTGTCGTCGGTGATATAGGAGGATTAAAAAATCTCGGCAGTGTCTCAAACACGGGTTCGCAGGTTACTCTTTCCTATTGCGCTCCGGAAATTATCAGAAAAGGTCAAAGGCCGGACTTGCGGGCTATTATCTATTCCTACGGACTTATCTGTTATTTTATGTTTGAAGGCCGGTTGCCCTATGAGGAGCATCCTATTGCAGAGAGAATGGATAAGCTTAGAGATGCCGGAGTGATATTTGATAGAAAAGACGTCCCCGATCACCTGCTCAGGACTATTGAAAAATGTCTGTTTTTTGAACAGGATGAACGGTTCAATGATTTTGACGAAATAATCAATGCGATACAGGGGGGAGCAATTAAGGCGGAAGACACGTTTTCCGGCAAGACCATGAATTTGGATGGTTTCAGAAAACATGAAGCAAAGGAGTCTTTGCCCGCGAAAGAAAGCATCGAGCCGCAGAGAAGACCTATCCTGCCGGGACATGCGATGGGAGGCCTGAACCCTTCGTTTGCTTTTAGGACGATGACCGGCGCAAGAAAGCGGGTTGAGCAAGTGAGTGTCCGGGAAGAAATAAATGCCGTAGAAAAAATCGACAGGGAGATAAAGGACCTGGTTATTAAAGCCGGTGATATATTCAGGCTTCAAAACGAACATTGCAAGGTTTATAATGATATAAAAGTCGAAGGCGGGGCAATGCTGATAATTGAGAACGCAAAGCTCTATTTCCATGAAGATGCAGGCATACTCTCATCAGGAACATTGAGGGTGAAAAATTCTTCTTTTAGCTCTTTCGAGCCCTCCAAAAAATGGAAGAATATAGCCCTGTGTCCGACGGATACCAGGATGAATTATATAGAAAAATCAAAGTTTAGCCATGCAGGCGGCAGAGCATGGGGGTCGATGAAAAATGTTTTTCATATGCAGAACAATCTCCTGAGCGATAATTATTTATACGGAGGCGCGATTTTTATTGCAGGGGCCAGGGAAAAGATAATTACGATAAACGACTGCAGATTTCTGAACTGTTCGGCTCACGAAGGCGCAGGTCTCATGTGCCTGAGAGCGAATCCCTCTATAGAAAATAGCGTATTTGAAAACTGTTCTGCGGGAATGATCGGCGGCGGCATAGGTTATTTGGAATCAAACCCTGTGGTAAGGAGTTGCGTTCTGCAGAACTGTTCCGCGCATAAAGAAGGAGGCGGGATGAGTTGCATCTCCTCTCATCCGACCATAGACGGGTGTACGTTCACCGGATGCTCTACCAGATATCTTTACGGAGGAGGTATCTTTTGCTCCGGTTCAAATCCGATAATCAAGGCCTGTAAATTCAACCGCTGCACTGCTAAGGACGGGGGAGGTATTTACTTCGACGAAAAGAGCAGCCCCAAGATTCTCTATCCGGCTTTCTCAAACTGCAAACCGAACAATACAAATCAGGATATGAACAGGGAAAAAGGTAATTTTTATTTCAGATAAACATAGACGTTGCATAAATGCAGAGATAACCTATGGAAACAAACGGTAAGGACATACGGAAAGAAAAGAGCGCTTCGATGAGCGCCGATCTTGAGAGGCTGCTTGAGGAGCGGGCGCGTCTTGATGACATTATCCAGAATAAATTCACCAGGACCATAACGATCATGTTTACCGATATGAAAGGCTCTTCATCCATTGCAGAAGAGGAAGGCGATATGGTAAGTCGTTTTTTGATTAAAAAGCACAATGATATCGTCTTCCCGGTCATAAACGACAAGAAAGGCGTCCTTGTCAAAACAATGGGGGACGGCACGCTTTCTTATTTCGACAGTGCCCGTGACGCCGTAGCTGCCGCCGTTCAGATGCAGATCAATATCAATCAATTCAACCACTCAAGACCGACCAAGACGGCCATACAGATACGTATAGGTCTTAATACCGGCTCCAGTATTGTTGAGAAAAACGATATCTTCGGAGACGTCGTCAATGTGGCCTCACGCTTCCAGACACTTGCGCTGCCCGGGGAGATATATATTTCGGAGAGCACCTTCAATGCCCTTGAGGATAAGAATGAGTTTTACTCCAGGTTTGTCAAGGAGACGAATCTCAAAGGTGTGAGGGGAATTTATAAGGTCTTCAAGATATTCTGGGACCGGGAAGATATAGAAAGAGATAAAGCATTAATGGCTTCTCCAATCGTAGGCCCCGGTGCGGTAGAGCATACGATTGCGCTAAAAACATTAGGCGCGGAAAAACAGTCTGGTGAAGAAGAAAAGGCGGCTCTTCAAAAGGCCCTGGATTTTGAAAAGTCCAATGAACTGATCGAATTATATTTATATTCCCGGCAATTTAAAATAAAAGCGATAGAGGATATGCTCCGTCGTCTGACGGGCGAGCTTGAGAACGCCGGCAAGACGGATACAAAATTCAACGGTGAAGAGGCCCTCTGGTTTTTTAAAGATACCATAACCATGGGAAGAGTGCCGGAATCCGATTTCCCGTTAACCAACAAGGCAATATCCAGAGTCCCCATAAAAATCGGAATGAAATACGGAGAGGGTTTTCTGAAGATAGACTCTCCGGCTGGAGAACAAATCAAGCCCGTAGAACTTGAAAAGTCTTTTAATAAGGAGGCGCTCAAACCGGGGGTTGAATACCCTCTCGGGAAAAACGGAATCATTATTTTTTCCGAATGTTTCCCCTTTGAATATAAAGTGTACAAAGACATGTTTCTTGTCCTGAGAATACTCAATCCGGAAGAGTGTCTGCAAAAACAGTTCAATATAAAGCTGAAAGATGTATGGAAAGATTTCGCGCGGGAGAGTGAAAAGATTGTAGTGATCGGTAAGTAGGTTTATGTTAATCCCGACAATGCAAATATTGCGAAAAATTTATTTAACTCGATATATTTATTTTAAACATGCGTACTCGTTTATTAATAAAATTATTTTGCATACCATGTATTAAAGTACATTAAGGTATCGAAAAATAAATTTTTCACAACATCTACATTGTCTTAATAGTATTTTCAGGTGTTATTGATGTTAACAAAACAACAAAGTATAATAGACAGGTTATGAAGATAAGAGTTATAGGATGTTCGGGAGCTGAATTGCCGGGGCATAATGCCCCCGGATTTCTTCTCGATGACGAAATCATTTTTGATGCCGGAAGCATTACCAGCGTTCTAACCGCGAAAGAACAGCTAAGGATAAGACACATTTTTATTACTCATGCCCACCTTGACCATATAAGGAGCATACCTTTTCTTGCCGATAATATTGTCCTTGGAAATAAGAAGCAGAGGGTGAAGATTTACAGCATCTCTCCGGTGATTACAACCATCAAGAAACATCTTTTCAATAGCTCTATGTGGCCCGACTTTACGCTTATCCCAAATCCTGATGACGCCATCCTGAACCTTGTTAAACTGAAGGTTGCAGAGCCTATTGTAATAAACGGCTATACGGTCACTCCCTACACGGTCAACCATCCCGTTCCGGCAGTAGGGTATCTTGTTGAGGATGCAAAAAACAAAAGGTTCTTCTATACCGGCGATACGGGGCCGACGCCCTCAACATGGAAAAAGATCGGAGACAGAAAACTTCAATGCCTGATCATCGACGTTTCTTTTCCCAACATCATGAGGGACATGGCCGTCAATACAGGCCATCTTACGCCGGAGCTTCTGAATGAAGAAATCGCAGGGATACCGCAGACCCCCGAACACATCTGCATCACCCATCCCAAACCCCAATATTTCAAGACTATCAAGAAACAACTCGACAGCCTCAAAAAGAAAAATATCCGGATATTAAAAGAGGGCGATATTATAAGGGTCTAACCCTGGGGAAATCCTCAACCCGCCGGAATGCCTTAGTGAGTGGCGCAGCTCAGACAGGGATCGAATATCCTTACGCATCTGCCGATCAGTCTTTCGCCTTCTTTTGAAATACCGTCTCCGTCAAGATGCTTTTCGGCCAGGTCCCTGAGGAACAGATTGATATAGGCGTTGTTGAATTGAGTGGCAACAAGAAGACGCATACGTTCTATCCTGCCCTGATTGACAAGGTAATGGTGCATGAGAACTCCGCGCGGGGCTTCAAGAACTCCGGTGCCCTGTCCGCTTGCCTTGAGGTCGGCTTCAACGCTCATATTTTTAAGGTCTACATCTTCAAGAAGGCGGAGTATCTTTTTGGCTGCCCCGAATATCTCCAGCAGACGGCAGGCGTCGTAGCTTTCCAGCGTAAGGGATGAACGGTCGCCGAGGTAGCCGGTCAGATTGAGTTCTGCCAGTTCCGGATCATTCAGCGGGCTGTCCTCCTGAAAGCTGCGGGACAGAGGGCCTACGAGCATTATGCCGGACGGGAACCCCAGTCTTGTCAGATAAGGGAATTTCGCCAGAGTCCAGTCCGTCCTTAATTCGGAGATATTATCCATAAATTCTTCCCGGCTGAATTGGTATTGCAACGCGCCGTTCTGATTATAGACTCTGAAATTGTCGTCGCTGTTGTAGGCCACAAAGTTTAAAGGCTGGTCTATGGGGAAAGAAATGCTCTTTGAGTTGCAATGAATGTTTACGATGTTTTGAATGAGGCTGAGGGTCCTTTCTTTTACATCACCCGCTATGCTTCGAATCTCTTCGATATCCGAAGCAGTAGGAGAAACATTGAAACGTCCTATGCCGAGGGTCACCGGATGGGATGTGCGCCTGCCTATCAGACGGACGATCTGCAGTCCGGCATTCCGCAGGGCAAAGGCTTCTTTTGCTATTTCCGGCTGTTTTTGCATCAGCTCGAAGATTCCGGAAGAGGCCCCGATAAAATCAGGCATAGTAAGAAAAAAATAGCTTAAGGCATGACTGTTGATCCATTCGCCCAGTGTCATAATTTCACGCAATGCCCTGACGGAACGGGGCGTTTGAACGCCGAGAGCTTCTTCAATCGCATTGACGGAAGCAACCTGATGCGCCGAGGAACAGAGCCCGCATATACGCGATACCGTCTGCGGCACATATTCAACGCGGAGTCCGCGTATAAAGCCCTCAAACCCCCTGAACTCATGGACAAGGAAACGCGCAGTCTTAATATGGCCTTCTTCTATTTCAATCTGTATATTTGCGTTTCCTTCAATACGGGTGGCCTTTTGAAAAAGTATCTTTTTGCTCATCTGATCCTCAAAAGGGTATTGGTAATGTAACGGTTGAATTTCAGTGAACTGTTGGCATGTTTACGAAAAATCCTCATGACGCATTTGATCTGGTCTTCAAGCCCTTTGTGGCGGCTTATTAATGAACTCTGCATAAAGTCATCAAAGCTGCTTCCTTCATCCATTTTTTTGAAGGCAGACTCCGAAGGCCCCCGGCAGCCCCAGCATGGAAGCCCGCCCTGCGGGCAGACGGCCCCGCAGCCGCCTTTAGTCATAAAACCGAGGCAGACTGAACCCCTGGAAATAAAGCAGTGGTCCAGTTCCCAATCATGCCTGGGTGATACCCAAAAATAATCGACGGGAATTTTCTGGTGCTTGCGGGTGCACTCTGCGCATACAATGGGTTTCGGTTTTACAGTCCGGCCTTCTCCTTTAAGCTCGCCGATGAGTTGATTGAGAAGGCCCACACTGGGAGGGCACCCCGGCAGATAGTAATCTACCTTAACAAAATCATCCAGTTTCCTTGCCCTTCTCAGAAGCTTTAATTCCTGTTCCTGCTCCTGATATGTTTTCAGACCTAGACCGCCGGAGCCGGAAAGATAATAGGCAAAGGTATCCTGTGTGCGGCCATAGGATTCTTCAAGCAGATCCTCTAACTCGAATTGATTTGCCTGTGCCGGTATGCCGCCAAAGGAGGCGCAGGTCCCCCAGGAAATAAGATAGCGGCTTTTATGCCGGGCTTCTGCAAGCTTTTCTTCATCTTCCTTTACCCTCACCAATCCGTCAACAAGCGCAATATCAACATCGCCGATTTCCTCCGCATCGATCAACATCGGACAGTATGATATGTCTATACCGTCAAGAAGTTTTGCAAGCTCTTCCTGATTTTCAAGCAGGACGGCAGAGCAGCCTCCGCAGGTGGAAAGCGAGACGATGGCGGTTTTAACGCGGGTTTTCTTTTTCAGAGGCGGCAGAAAATTACGGAGTATTGAAGAAAGGGATTTGCCGGGATTAGTCAGCGCCGACAACATCGTCCGAAGGCGTATGATCAGTCCCTGCAATATATATAAGGCCATTTCAGGTTCGGTCTTGATTCTGTCAAGGAATTCATTTTTTTGAACGGGCAGGAGAACGGTACGATTAACGGCAATTGCATCCGCCGTGCGGGGATGGTCGGTTATAATCGCCATCTCGCCGAAGAATTCTCCGGGAAGCAGATTTGCAAGCACATGCCTTTCGTTGTTTGACCCGCAACTTATTTCCACTCCTCCTTGAAGAATGATGAACAGGGAGTTGCCCGGATCACCCTGATGGAAAATATACTCGCCGTCATTGAATGAGATGCATTCGTGCTCCTGAATGGAAAAATCCATGGAATGATTGAATGAAGGCGCGGCTTCTTTACCGACGGTATCGCGTGATTCCCGG
>Ga0209048_10004369_pt1 | contig 13535 bp, 10 predicted proteins | sample FrelakmetCRP12CR_FD_187146 | JGI IMG/M metagenome (GOLD analysis project Ga0209048, IMG submission 187146) | Freshwater lake sediment microbial communities from the University of Notre Dame, USA, for methane emissions studies - CRP12 CR (SPAdes)... | ecosystem: Environmental > Aquatic >... | reverse complement strand
TTGATACATATGAAGAGATACGCCTGGTCGGACATCTCAAAAAGCATTATTGATACATATGAAGAGATACGCCTGGTCGGACATCTCAAAAAGCATTATAGATACATATAAGAAATTAAGCAGCTGACATAGTGTCACGTAAAAACTGATCGACCTGTGCAGCTAACTCTATTCTGACACTAGTTCGCAAACGTATGTAATAACACCCCTTCATGAAAGTCCTGATCGTTTCACCGTATTATTCCGGCGTTGGTGGATTACAGCAGTACTCGTACAGAATTGCGGTTGGATTGCACGATGCGGGAGTTGACACGACCGTCGTTACAAGTTCTCAAGTTCCACAGAGGTCGGGCCCTTTGGTCATCACACTTCCGCAACTGACGACAGTGTCTAACACACCGTTTAGCCTGCGCTGGTTTGGATCCATTAAGAGGATTATCAAAGATCTTGACCCTGACATAGTAAATGGACACCTACCGGTTCCTTATATGGCCGATGTCGCTGCGAGGGAATGCGGCGGTCACCCGTTTGTCCTGACGTACCACAACGACGCCGTAGGTATCACTCCCTTTACCAAGCTTTTAGTGCGCAGTTACTACGATATCTTAGGGAAGGGGACCATCAGGCGGGCGAGTCGCATTATTGCCACCTCTCAACGCTATGCCGAACGGTCTCCGTATCTTAAGGGGTCCCGTCAAAAAACTGCTGTCGTCCCCCCCGGCGTCGATCTCGCGACATTCAATCCAAACGTATATTCCGGCTTTCTAAAAGACACTTACGGCCTAGAAGGGTCTATCATCCTCTTTGTTGGGCAGCTAAGCAAAACGCATCGGTTTAAGGGGCTCTCTATTCTCATTCGCGCGCTAAGACATCTCGATCCCAGCACGACGCTCGTCGTCGTCGGCGGTGGTAACTGGTTCCCACACTACAAAGCAGACGCAGAAAACGCCGGGGTTGCTGATCGGGTCGTTTTCGCTGGAATCATATCAGAAGAAGAACTGCCTCTTTACTATCGCGGCGCGGACCTCACTGTGCTTCCCACTTATACTGATGCGGAAGGGTTTGGTATGGTCCTAGCCGAAGCGAATGCGTGCGGCAGGCCCGTTGTTGGGACGAAAGTCGGGGGTATCCCATCGGTAATTCAAGACCAACATAACGGCTTGCTCGTAGAGCCGGGAGATCTGCGCGAGCTCGTAAAGGCGATCAGAGTTGTATTAAGTGACGGTAAGCTCGCTGAGACGCTCGGCCACAATGGTTTCGAGAAGATCCGCAGCGAATTTACGTGGGATCACGCAGTTACTCGCACGATGAAAGTCTACGATGGCTTAATACCCGCTTAGCTTAAAGAGTTAGACGGAAAATGGACTGAGATACATTTTAAAGCGTTGACCTCGAGGTAATTTTTATGAGAATTTGTATGGTGTCCAATCTTTACCCGCCATACGTTCTCGGTGGCGCTGAACTATACGTCCAGCATATCGCAAAAAGGCTGAGCGCTCAGCATGATATCTCTATAATAACGACAGCTCCGTTCGGCACAGACAACACCTCAGTTTCAAATCCAGAAATCGAAGGAAAAGAAGCGATCTACCGGTTTTACCCGCTGAACCTCTACTCTGCTTATAATTATGCTCTCAAGCCTACATTTATCAAACCAATCTGGCATTTTTTCGACGTGTGGAACCCACACGTCTATATTTTCGTAAAGGAGGTGTTAAAGCGAGAGATGCCAGAAATCGTACATGTGCACAATTTTAAGGGGATGTCGGCATCGGTGTTCAGTGCCGCCAACGATTTGGGGATTCCCATCATTCACACCGTACACGACTACGACCTCATCTGCCCTAAGACGACAATGCTTACAAGAACAAATGCCTCTTGCGTGACCCCCCACAGCTTATGTCGCATCTATCGGTGGCTTTCCAAGCGCATTGCTCTGACGGCTGTTATCGCTCCATCTGATTTCATGCTTAAAACCCTTTCCAGCTATGGACTGTTCCCCAATGTGCCAAAGATTATGCTCCCGCTTGGCATCGAGGAGTGCGAACAGGTAGCAAGAGTGAGCACTGACACGTTTGATATACTCTATGTCGGACGTCTTGGAAAACACAAAGGAGTCGACACCCTTATCGAAGCAGTGAAGGGCTTAGATCTCAGGAATGCGCGACTCCACATAGTCGGGCAAGGCAGCGACAGGACACGTCTCGAGCGTGTTGCACACGACGATTCACGAATTATCATCTATGGCTTTTTAGCCCCCGATAAGCTCCGAAAGCTCTACAGCATCGCTGATGTAGCTGTGGTTCCGTCTATCTACAACGAGCCCTTCGGACTCGTTGTCCCTGAATACTATCAACAAGGCATCCCTGTCTTAGGCAGCCATGCAGGAGCGCTTCCTGAGCTCATCACCGATGGATATAACGGCTATCTCTTTGAGCCTGGCGACGTTGCAGCACTCACTGCTCTTCTGAGAATATTATCGAGTGATTCGAGACTCCTCAGTGAACTCAGCAGGAACGCACGGAGGCCGTCAACGGTATTTGACCTACGTGTTCACGTGCGTAAGCTCGAAGCGATATATGCAGATGTCGCCTCACGCCGAAGTTCCTCCTTGTGGGCTGACAACGCTTTAAAAAACTAATTATCGAGGTTTGCGTGGATATTCTATCAATAACCGTTCATTACGGCTTATCTAAGCCTTCAAGCGGCGGGCAGAACAGGTACTCTCACATCATTCAAGAGCTCAGCAGGCGCGGAAACAACGTTTTAGTGCTCGAGCCCCAAATCTTTTTTGATGCCAGCGACTTGGAATGCGCCAAGATCTATACGTATCCAAGATACTCAATATTAGGGAGAAGCTTAAACCTCCTTAAGGACTTCGACATCTGGTTCCTGATCAAACTAATAAAGATTTTTCGAAGCGAGCACATTGACTTGATCGCTATTGACAGCCCATATGGCGCCTTAGCAGTCAGATTTGCCGGCAAACTAACCAAAAATGACGCGCCAATTATCTACAGTTCTCACAACGTCGAATCTAGTTTCACTAGCGAGGTTACGCCTCAATTTACTCAATTATCGCATCTCGAACGAAAAATAATACCTCAGTATGTAACCGCAGTAGAGAGACTGACTACGAGACACTTAGTGAACCATATAACTGCGGTGAGTGACGCAGACGCAAGACTCTTTCGTGTAAAATATGGCCTCAGCAAAGACAAGATAACCATGATTCCCAGCGGCTGTCAAATTAAACCCCAACTTGATCGACAAGCGAAAAAGCGCCTGAGGGCGGAAATGGGCTTGGATCCTGATTCTGTAATCATTGTATTTCACGGCACCTATTCATTCCCGCCAAATAAAGAGGCGATCGAAACGATCGTCGACTACGTAGCGCCTAAGTTTGAAAATGACACATCAGTCTTATTCGTGCTGTATGGCAGTGACGTTCCTAAGTTTGAGCGAATTAACGTGAGGTCTTTCGGTTTTGTTGAAGACTTGCATCAAGCCGTTTCTATAGCGGATATCGCATTGGTGCCCCTGAGAAGTGGGAGTGGCACGAAGCTGAAACTGTTCGATTACATGAATGCAGGCTTACCAATAATCACGACTCGAAAAGGAATTGAAGGGGTACGAGTAAACGATAATGAACACGTTATTATCGTCGACATAGACAAAGGAATGGTCGATTCGATCAAGTACCTCGTGCAAAACCGGCAAGAGCGCGAGAGGCTTGGCTTGAACGCTCGGAGACTTGCTGAGGACGAATATAGCTGGGGCGTTATCGGAAATACACTGGATTGCACCTACCGGAGGGTCGAAAAACAACGAGCTCGTAGGCGGAGAACTAGTTAACGAAAAAAGCCAGCTCGCACCCGCGCCTTTATCGTGGCCGTCAGTTTTTGCTTCTAGGATTATAACGTCACGTTCTGCCGATTATGCTCTTAATGACGTCAACGTCTTGCTTCGTGAACGTCCGAAGTGCGATCAGAGTGGCAAAGTACACCCACACAGCGACGCCGAATATGATGAAGATGTTGATTGGCCTCAGATAGTAAACGACGACTGCCATGACGAATGACCCGATGAGCGGTTTGAGCACAACACGCTGCACTTGAACAAAGCACAGGTTCTTTGAGGCGTAATAGAAGCAGATAGAAAAGGTGGTGAGCTCGGTTGCGACCATAACATAGCTTGCGCCAATATAGCTGAACGTCGGGATGATGAGAAGGTTGAGAATGATGTTCACCGCCACACCTAACCCAGTGGCATACATCACCACACGCTGCAAGTTTATCGACGTCAGCGTCGTGGTGAGCACATAGTTGAGAAAGAGGAGTGCGACCGACCAGATAACGATTTGCAGGACGCCGGCTGAGTTGTAGAACTGGCCGCCATAGGTAATATCGATGACCTTATCAGCGAGCACCGTTGTGCCGAATGCGAGCGGAAGCCCGAGGATGAGCATATAACGGAACGACTCATTGTAGACGAACTTTGCAAGGTCTCTCGAAGAGACGTGGAGGGTTGATATGACGGGGAAGAGCGCCCCCATGAACGCCGCCGGCAGAAAGGTCAATGACACCGCCATGGTGTACGCAGCGTTGAACCATCCAGTCGCGGCATCTCCCTGAATAAAAAACAAAAGCAGCGTGCTGATCTTGTAATAAATCAGTGTGAAGAGTACGATCAGTCCAAACGAGGGGGCCTCCTTAAACAAATACGTTAAGAAACGCCGCTCGAGCTTAAACTTCGGACGTACAAACCTTGTAGATGCGAGCGCAAGACTTGCCGTCAGGTTGATCAGGCCCCCAACGACGAACGCGAGGGCAAGCGCGAACAATCCGTATCCGAAATAGAGCACGGTGATGCCAAGGACGACCGTCACGCTCTGTTGAATGACGTTGAGTGTGGCGTCATACTCCATCTTTTCGTGGGCTTTGAACGTTGCTCTCACGATCTGCGAGAGAGCGGTCAGCATGTAAGCGAGGACCGCGATGTACACGATTACAGCCTGTTCCTGTGGGAGGCCCATTAAGCCCACGAGGAGGAATAAGAAGCCGTAGGCGATCACAGAAAGCGCCGTTTCAACGAACAGGATGTTTCCAACATAACGAGCGAGATACTTCTTTTCTCGTGACGTATCTCGGATGATGAGGTTACTCATGCCAAAATCCGAGATAATGCCATAGACCTCCGCAAACGAGAAGGCAAACGCATATATGCCATACCCGGCAGGGCCGAGCGTTCGAGCGATGACAATTGCGAGGGCAAAGCGTATCAGACGGGTAAATATATCCGCAGAAGCCAAAACTGCGGTATTCTTGAATATCCGTCTCCTCGTGCTCATCTCGAACTCCTGTCTTTTCGGCGGACACAGAGCATTTGTACTAACAACGAACGCGCTCGTTCGACGGTTTAGCAAACTACCGGCTGATAGCCCAAAATCCCGTAAATTGAACGCGCAAAACCTACCGCACGCGGTAGACGTTTAAACCCTCATACTTGATAAAGCATATATAATCGTACACGTATAGAACGCCCAAATATGAACTTACAGAGCCTCGGGCGCCCCAGTCTCGCTTATTTGTTATTCCTTGCGTTATGCATACCGGTTATTGTGCCGGTCGGAGGGCCGATTCAGGCCTTCTGTGCTGGGGCAATTCTCTTCTTTTTCCCCGGATATTTCACGTCGCTAGCACTTCTCGCCAAACAAAGCGTCGCCGGTAGGGTCGGAACAGCGATTGGATTCAGCTTCGTGCTCCTAGCTGTCCTCGAAGTTGTTTACACAACTCTACTGATCCATGGGGAACTCCTCACCATCGTTGGACCACTCTTCTTGTGGACAACGCTTATGTTTGTTTTTAGCCTGGCATTGAAACGCGATGAGGCATTTATCGACTTCAATTCCTTTTTTAAGCTAGAGACTATCGTAATCGTCGCGATGCTCCTCTTTGGGACCTTAACGCGAATTTGGTACCCATTAACGGTTGGCACAACTCCATACTCTGATCCGCTCTACTGGGCGACACGTGCAAGCTATTTCGTCCACACGGGTTTCACCGGTATACCCTCATTTTTAGCAGGTGGCAGCGGCGACTGGATACGAGAGCGGAGCTTCGAGTTCATGACAGGATCATTCGCCATGATTGGGAACGTCTCAGTGGTGGATATAGCAGTTTGGTTCGGACCGATCGCCGGCATTCTCGCTTCAATCATGCTCCTTGCGGTTTTGGAACGGCTAGGGGTAAGCCTATCAGGCAAGGTCGTTGGGCTATTTTTGTTTGGCTCTATGTCGCCACTCTTTGAGATGTTCTGGAGGACGAATATCACGATAATGCAGGTTATCGGCACTTACTTCCTGTTTCTTGGCATCTATCTCTGCGCTTCACAAGAGGCCAGTTCGTTTCTGTCTGGCGCATTCGTGCTCGGACTCTCGATGGATATGCACATCCTCTACGGGATCTACACCCCTTTCATATTCATTTTCGTGGTGATCGCACAGCTCATGAAACGGCAAAATACCCTTACAGCGTTTGCCTCCGTCCCCACCTATGCGATTGGGCTTATGCTCTTTGCTTGGCGGTTCCTTGAACACGGCGTACCGTCCAGCTTCACACCTGCTCTCGTCACCCGCAGCGCTGTGCCGTTTGCGATGCAATCGATTCTTCCTCTGTTTGCGCTTCAACTGGCGTACCCCGATCCGACATACATCCTCCTCTACGTAACGCCGCTCATTGCAGCGCTCGCGATCGTGGGGTTCGCAGGTTCTCGGATAGACACGAGTGAGTGGGAGCTCTCGCACCTCGTTCTGTTAGCGTTCGTTTTGGGCATACTTGCAGGCTGGGTGCTTTCAACGCTCTACTTCTCGTATAACGCAGATACCGCAGAAATATTCCGCGGGCGAGGCGTGGCGTACGCTCAGGCGGTGCTCATACCCGCCGCGGCGCTCGGAGTCTCTATGATAGAGCGATCGTTCGGACGTCGAGCGGTGCTTATCTCGCCGGGTCGAGTCGCTACTGTCGTACTTATAGTGCTTATCATCGTCACCAATGCGACAGGGGTAATTGCCACGGACAAATATACGTCCATAATTGGACAAGATGACTATAACGCGATACGGTACGTGGGGCAGATTCCAAGCAACAGCACCACGCTTGCGTTTTTCGCTCCCGTTAATCCAAATGACCCGTATTTGAACGCAAGTTCCTCACAACGCATCGCGCTCTTCTACGCCTCAAACCCGGCAGCGTTCGACAAAACCCCGATGGCATATCGGGACGAGGTCTCGAACAGCACCGCGACGTTACAGGCGGCCATGCAGAGCGATACGGGCTTCTACAAATACGTAATCCTTTCTGAGAACCTTGGCTACAGCGCCCGAAACACCCTCGATAGTTACCTCAAATCAAACGGGTACACTGTAGTTACGAGGTTCGGTGACGCATACGTTTACCGTACCTCGTCGCGATAGCGCTATCTCGTTTCTCTTGGTGCCCGCAGTATAGCCCCTTCACTTGCCGAGCTCACCGAAGCAGCATAGCGTTTCAGGTAGCCACCAACGTCTTTCTCTGGCGGCTCCCATGTCGCCTTTCTCGCCACAAGCTCGTCGTCTGTAAGATGTGCGGTGAGCCGGTGGTTCGGTATGTCGATGGTGATCTCGTCACCGTCGTGCAAGAGCCCTAACGGCCCCCCTTCCGCCGCTTCCGGCGAGATGTGTCCGATCGCAGCGCCACGCGTGCCGCCTGAAAAACGGCCGTCGGTAATGAGAGGCACCTTAAGCCCCATTCCCGAGAGTGCCGAGGTTGGCGCAAGCATCTCTGGCATGCCGGGCCCGCCCTTCGGTCCTTCGTACCGAACGACAACCACGTGCCCTTCCTTGATGGAACCGCTCAGAATGGCGCGCATCGCTTCATCTTCAGAATTAAACACGCGCGCCGTTCCCGTAGAGCGGAGCATGTCGTCACTCACACCGGCGCTCTTGACGATGGCGCCGTCGGGTGCAAGGTTTCCGTACAGCACTGTTATGCCACCAGTCGCGTGCACAGGATCGTCGAGAGGTCGTATGACATCATCACGGTAGATATGGGCGCCGTCGGCGATCTCATGGATGCTCATACCCGAACAGGTCATCTCGTTACTGAACAGCGTTCGTGCACGCTTTATAATGCCGGGGATCCCGCCGGCCGCGTCTAGGTCACTCATTGTGTACGGGCCACTTGGATTCATATACGAGATATGAGGCGTAAGTGCGCTCAGTTCGTCAAACAGCGCCAGCGGGAGCCTTATGCCCGCCTCGTGTGCTATCGCTGGAAGGTGCAGCGCGGTGTTGGTTGAACCGCCAATGAGCATGTCGAGCGTGATCGCGTTGCGAAACGCCGCCTCAGTGACGATGGCGCGCGGCGTGACCTCGTCGCGAATGAGTTCGACTACCCGTTTACCTGTGTTTTGGGCGATCCTACGCCGTCTAGCATCGACTGCGGGCGCCGTTGCACAATAGGGGAGTGCAAGACCAAGGACCTCCGTCAAGCATGCCATGGTGTTGGCCGTGTACAATCCCTGGCAGCTGCCGCACCCTGGACACGCTCGGTTGACAAGCTCCTCAAGGTGCGCTTCAGTCATTGTGCCGGCCTGCACACAGCCGACCCCCTCAAACGTCGACACGAGGGTGAGTTCCGTGCCTTGGTACTGCCCAGAGCGCATCGGCCCCCCCGTCACGACCATAGCAGGGAGGTCAAGCCGCAGCGCGGCCATTAACATGCCCGGAACGATCTTGTCACAAGACCCCACTAAGACCAAGCCGTCAAACTGGTGTGCTTGCGCCATGAGCTCTATCGAGTCCGCAATGCTTTCGCGCGACGGGAGGGCGTACCGCATGCCCTCATGCCCCATAGCGATGCCGTCGCAGATGCCGATTGTACCAAACTCGAACGCGACGCCTCCTGCAGTATACACGCCCTTTTTGACGAACTCAGCGAGGTCCCGCAGATGCAGATGACCGGGGACTATCTCGTTCCACGCGTTGGCGATGCCGATGAACGGGCGTTCGAGATCGTCGTCAGTAAGACCGAGCGCTTTTAGGAGCGCCCTTTGCGGTGCTCGTGCGAGCCCCCTCGTTATCTCCTTACTCCTCAGTGCCATATGCCTAGCAAATGCGTTTGAAGCTATAAAAAGGGATGTGCTGGCTGCGTGAGCTCTTCAGCAGCCTATGACGTCGGGGTTGTAACGATAGAAGATATTCTCAAACAGGAGGCACGCACGCAGGTTAACACGTAAGTCATAAGGCCCCGCGCACAAATTCCCGACTGCGGGGCTATTTGCAGGCTGAAGTCGGGGCACCACCGCAGGCGAAATCTGACTTGAAAACATCGCCGAGTTTCACAATGAGCCACGGTGACAAAACAGACGTCTTCGATATGCTCCCTACTTTTTTGGGCAACTCGCCTCTAAGTTTTTAGTAATATCAGCAAAGCCAGTAGAAGCGATCAAATCGCTAGCAGTTCGTGACAGACGGCCTGAGCAGTATTGACGGGGAAATAAGTATCCGTTGCGTCAACGGGCTAATGATACGCATTTTCAACCCTAGAAAGAGATAGAAGTCTCACCGATTTAACGAACGAATCCGCGATGTTCGCGAGTAATGTATAACTAATAAACGTTGGTCACAACCAACCAAGCGCGACATCAACTAACGCTTGAACGACGCAAGTGCACTGCTATGGCAAAACAAATTATGATTGCTATTGTTAATTCAAAGGTTATTACGTCAACGCTATCGATTTTTTTGCTTGATATGACAATATATGCAGCCCAAAAGATAAGCCCTAAAACGATTCCCGAACCTAAGAGTTGCATCACGCGCTTGGATCTAACCTTAGACCATGCCCAGTCTGCCGTATGTAGCTTGTCTGATCTTATCTCGCCGCGTTCTTCAGACTCGCTGCCGTATTCAGGCTCGGTTAAGTTTTCTTCACTTATCTCTATTCTAGTCATCTTTTATGCTTTTCAGCGCTATCCGCTGCCTGAGCACGCTTATGATTTTTGCGCGCAGTTTTGGTAGAGCACTTGCTTAAAGCTGTCAAAGTTATAAGCATATCCTCCTAATAAACAGCTCTCGAATGTGTTTATCAATACAAGTATCTTCTTCGTACTGCTCAACTTTGCTGGGAGACTAACTTACCGTATTTTTACCCAAAAGACAGCACAATCGACTAACAAACGTATCTGGGCAGTGGATGTTGATAGTATATCCAACGACCTTATCCACGCCGTGTGTCACAAATCGGTTGTATATTATATAGAACACGACACTTACGCACAACAGTTGTGAATGGTCTTAGCACTTACAGAAAGTGCTCTACGTAAAAAAAGCGCAAAAAGAGTCTAATTGACAACAGAAGGCAATATTGACAAGTTAAACAAAGCAAAGCTTATCATAAAGACCGCACATTACTCCGTTTAAACGACGGTAGGATTTACGCTACCGCAATACAAAAAGAGGAGTGAAGCGATGATACGAAAATTCTTTGCGATTATCATGATCGGTTTGATAGTCCTGACTGTTTTCGGTACCGTTGCCGCGACCGCACAGAGCACGTCGGTGACACAGAAAGTGACACAGAAGAACCAGCAGGTTATTAATAAAGTGAGCGGCGGAGGGGCTGGGGTATACGATCCATATCTCGTGCCGCTCGGTCAGAATCGTGTATGGGACGAGAAGTCGTTCAACGTCCACGACACAAAGCTCACGTATACAGGTAACATGGATTCCAAGGGAGTTACTGGTAGCTCGGTCACATCCACGCTAGCGACCCAAGTCAACGCTAAAAACGTTGTCCAATACTCGGGTGGGACTTCCTCAGCGTGGCTAGGGGTACAGTTCCAAATCAAAGGTCTCTCGTCCCCGAAAGTGTGGGCCGTAGTGAGCCCAGCTAAGAAGGTGCAGATCAGCGCAACAGTGGACTATACGCTCAGCGGGATCACCGGAATTGGCAAAGCAGCTTCGGTGACGAACGCAGTCAATTTAGCAACAGGTGCAGATCCGACGAACCCAATCCTAGTCAAAAACATAGCCACACTGAACATCGATAAAGTCAAAACGGCGGACAAAATTTCCACGACGCAGGTGAAGGTGACGGTGACCACCACTTTAGACAAATTGGGGACCGGTAAACCGGGCCAGTGCGAGATAACGGTTCCGCTGTATTCGAGCGCTTTTGGGAGCGATGCCTCAGCAGAAGCCGCTGGAAATGTCGTCGTTACCAACATCCAATTCACCTGGCTGTGACCGCACAAACGGTTGGGGGGGTTATGTACCTCCCAATCTTTTTTCGTTTTCGCGAACGTCAACCTGAGTATAAACCGCGCACGCTAACTAGGGGTTATACTCACGTTTTTCGAGATATCATCGCAGATACGGTGCAACGGCTTCAGCTTTGAACGCTTGTGGTGTGCCTGCAGATCGGTTGCATACTTGTTAGAAAGGTCAATTTGCGCATAACGGTTGAGATTCCTGCGGTTGCTGTGACAGCGGCTAAATAGAGTGTTAATAAAGGGTATTGTGATAAGTACTGTAAGGGGGTGCTCATAATTGGATGTTGACCCAAAAAAGCGCAGCCGTCAGGAGTTATTGAAACGCGGCGTCGTGATCACTGTAGCGGTAATCATCGGGTTTCTCGTCGGCGTGTACCTGTTAAATGCTGTACTGTAAGTTTTCTAAGTCGGTCGGCCGTCGCTAGCATGCGCGCACCAGAATACGTATCAGTACTTTTAGTGGGTTACGAAGCAGCGAGGTCGCCGGCATAGCTCGCAATAGTAAGCAGCTTATCCCGATCGCCGCGTAACTCACACTTTACGTATTTCTCGCAGAGCGCGCAGTTTGTCGTTACATATTAAAACAAGAAAGCAACTGCGTTAATTACTATCCAGCGCGTGCATCGCAAAAATATTGTCCCAAGGGATAATAGACGAAATACCTTTTTACCGTCTGCCAGAACTGCTAAAAATATCGAACCGCATCTAAAGAAGTCGAAAAAAAGATAAGAAACGGTGACAGTTCTGGAAAAATAGTATTTTCTACATGTCCTGGGGCCAATTACCCCCTCCTTTTTAGCTGTTTTTTACCCTTGCACGGTAACTTGTGGATAGTAGGCCCAAATGGATCCTTTTATACGCTTCTTTTATTGATTTAGTGGCCTTAAAATGCCGCTAGAACGTGCTACTTTTCGGAGAGAAAATAACTATCGATACTATATGATTCGATCTAAATTGGAGGGCTAAATTATGTGCTTTTTCCGGCCCTTTTTTTTCTCAATAGGCGAGGTCCGAAAATACCCGTTATGATGTAAGGTGATATCTCCCCTTTCGACGTATCATAACTAGAGCCGTTAGACCCTTAAACCCGTTAAACCCTGGCGAGTGCAGGGCAAAATAGACATAACACCTAGGCCAGAGTGCTATGCTAAATATGCAAAACTCCTTTTTTTGGGGTGAAAAACTGCAGAAATACTCGCGACTGCTATGCTAAATATGTAAAACTCCATTCTTTATGGGGTGAGAAACTAAAAAAGGATAGGTATGTTGGTGTTGTGTGATGATTACAAAGGGGGATTAATTAATGATAATTGGTTTTACAATGGTGAATGTTGTTCGTGGCGCAGAATACGAAGTGTGGCAGGAACTAGTGAATATTAGTGGCGTAACAAAAGTTGTGCATGTTTTTGGAGAGTTTGATTATATCATCATCATCGAAGCGAACGAACTTTCCGAATTGAACCACGCGGTTGATGACATACGGCTCATTCAAGGGGTTACGACGACACACACGTTTGTTGAACATAAGCTTGCATTTATGAAATGAGGTGAAGAATGACACCTCTCGGCAGTTAAAAAAAGTGCGCTACTCCCATACAAGCATTCAAACAGAATCGCACACACAATCTGATAACAGATATCGGTGACAGAAATGCTTTACCGGAAGATGAAAAAGGCCGCACCTGACCTCTCCATCCTCGGGTTCGGGTGCATGCGGCTCCCCCTGAAAGAAAGCGGGCAGATTGACGAGGAAAAAGCAACCGGGATGATCAGGTACGCGATCGACCACGGTGTGAATTATATCGATACTGCTTATCCCTATCACAACGGTGAAAGCGAACCAGTCGTCGGGCGTGCACTCGCCGAGGGGTACCGCGAAAAGGTACACCTCGCGACCAAGCTCCCCAGCTGGCTGATAAAATCCCGGGAGGACATGGACAAGTACCTCGATGAGCAGCTCGCCCGGCTCAGAACCGACTCCATCGATTTTTATCTCTTGCACGGGCTCACGCAGCCGTTCTGGGAGAACCTCTCGGCTCTCGGCGTCACGGACTTTCTGAACGATGCCATCGCGGACGAGCGGATCCGCTATGCCGGGTTCTCATTCCATGACAACACGAAGGTCTTCAAGGAGATCGTGAAAAGTTACGACTGGACATTTGCCCAAATCCAGTACAATTTCATGGACGAGCACTACCAGGCAGGGACGAAGGGGCTGAAAT
>Ga0209048_10004368_pt1 | contig 13535 bp, 12 predicted proteins | sample FrelakmetCRP12CR_FD_187146 | JGI IMG/M metagenome (GOLD analysis project Ga0209048, IMG submission 187146) | Freshwater lake sediment microbial communities from the University of Notre Dame, USA, for methane emissions studies - CRP12 CR (SPAdes)... | ecosystem: Environmental > Aquatic >... | reverse complement strand
GGCCCAGGTGTCGTAGGCGATGCCGTGGCTGGGGAGGCTGCGGTAGGGCCCGGTGGCGCCGTAGCCCGAGATCGTGCACATCACGATCTTCGGGTTGATCTCCTTGAGCCGGTCGTACCCGACCCCGAGCCGCTTGAGGAACCCAGGTCGCATGCCCTCGATCACCACGTCGGACTCGGCCACGAGGCGCTCGAACAGCGCCTTGCCGTCGGAGTCCTTCAGGTTCAGGACCAGCGACTCCTTGCCGCGGTTGAGGTGCAGATGCAGCAGCGAGTCGCCCTCGATGATCGGCCACGTCATCTGGCGGACGTAGTCGCCGCCCGGCGCCTCGATCTTGATGACCTCGGCACCGAGGTCGACGAGATGGCCGCCGAGCGCGTTGGGGCCGAGGATGGCCAGCTCGAGCACACGGACACCGGCGAGCAGCGCAGGCTTCGACACGTCAGCTCCCTCTCCGCGCCGGACCCTCCGACGCCGGAGCCGAACGTTAGGCGGGCCAGACGACCGTCTGCATCTCGGTGTACGCGTGCAGACCGAAGTCGCCCCCGTCGCGCCCGATACCGCTCATCTTGAAGCCACCGAACGGCGTCTCGTGGTTGCGCTGCGCGGTGTTGACGCCGACATTGCCCGACCGCAGGCGCCCCGCGACCCGGAAGCCGCGTTCGGTGTCGCTCGTCATCACGTAGTCGTACAGGCCGAAGTCGGTGCCGTTCGCGATCGCGACCGCTTCGTCGTCGTCGTCGAACGCGAGCACCGAGATCACCGGGCCGAAGATCTCCTCCTGCACCGGCGTCATCCCCGGCTTGCAGCCGGCGAGCAGCGTGGGCCCCACGTAGAAGCCGCGCTCGAGGTGCGCCGGCCGGCGCCCGTCGACCACCAACTCCGCGCCCTCCGTCTCTCCCAGCGCCACGTAGTGCTCGATCCGGTCACGCTGCGCGCCCGAGATCACCGGGCCCACGACCGTGTCCGACGAAGTGGGGTCGCCGACCGTCAACGCGCCCGCCGCGGCGGCCAGCCGCTCGACGATCTGGTCGTAGAGGCTGCGGTGAACGATCGCGCGCGTCGGCGCAGTGCAGATCTGACCACTGTGGAACGCCCACACGCTCACCAACGCGGTGACCGCGGCGTCGGCATCGGCGTCGTCGAGGACGACGCACGCACCCTTGCCGCCGAGTTCGAGCAGCACGCGCTTCATCGTGGACGCGCCGGCTTCGTAGATGCGCTGGCCGACCGCAGTCGAGCCCGTGAACGACACCATGTCGATGTCGCGGCTCGCGCTCAGCGCCGCCGCCGGCGCGGGATCGACCGACGTCACCAGGTTCACCACACCCGGCGGGAAGCCCACCTCGTGCAGCACTTCCGCGAGCGCGCAGATGGCCAGTGGATCCTGCGGCGCCGGCTTCATCACGACCGTGCAGCCCACTGCGAGCGCCGGCGCGATCTTCCCGGCGACGTTAGTGAGCGGGAAGTTGTAGGGCGAGATGCACGCCACCGCGCCGGCCGGCTGCCGGTTCACGTAGGCGCCGATGAGTCCGCCGGGGGCGAGCGGCGTCGCCGGCATCGCCTGGGGCGGCAACGGGATCCCCAGCGGCTTCGCCGCGTCGCGCGCATAGCGGTGGAAACGCTCCAGGGCGACCGGCACCTGCATGCGCGACCCGACCTGGGCGGTCGCGCCCGTCTCCGAGATGATCAGCGGCACGAGGTCGTCGCCGACCTCGGCGAGGCGCTTCGCGACCTTGGTGAGCAGTTCGGCCCGCTCCGCCGCCGGGGTCGCCGCCCACCTCGGGAACGCCTCCTGCGCGGCGCGGGCCGCGGCCTCCGCCTGCCCCACCGACGCCTCCGGCGCGTACCCCACCACTTCCTCGGTGGCCGGGTTGACGATCGGCGAGGCACCGGCTTCGCCGTCCACCAGTTCACCGCCGATCAACAGCTTCCACGGGTGGTCGGGCGTCACGGTGCTCCAGTCGGTCATCGGCGTATCCCACCTCACGCGGCGGCGTCCTGCCAGGGACTTCCGACCCGGGTCGGCCTGTTCGGTAAGAAGTTACAATCCGACGACCCGCCACACGGAGGCCGGAAAAACCATGCTGGACGAGATCATCAAGGGCGCGACCGTCGTCGACGGCACCGGCGCGCCGGGATACGTCGCCGACGTCGCCATCGAGGGCGGCCGCATCGTCGCGATCGCCGCGCCGGGCCAGATCGACGAGCCCGCCGAACGCGTCATCGACGCCGACGGCCTCGTGATCACGCCCGGCTTCGTCGACCCGCACACGCACTACGACGCGCAGCTGCTGTGGGACCCGAGCGCGAGCCCGTCGAACGTGCACGGCGTCACCACGGTGATCGCCGGCAACTGCGGCTTCACCCTCGCGCCCATCCGTGCCGGCGACGCCGACTACACGCGCCGCATGATGGCGAAGGTCGAGGGCATGCCCCTCGCCGCACTCGAGCACGGCGTGGAGTGGAACTGGGAGACCTTCGCCGAGTACCTCGACCGCTTCGAGGGCAAGATCGCGGTGAACGCCGGCTTCCTCACCGGCCACTGCGCGATCCGCAAGTACGTCATGGGCGACGAAGCCGTCGGCAACGCGGCCACGCCCGAGCAGATCGAGGCGATGCGCCAGGAGCTCGCCAACGCGATCGAGGCCGGCGCGCTCGGGTTCTCCTTCACCCAGTCCGGGTCGCACAGCGACGGCGACGGCGAGCCGGTGGCCAGCCGCTGGTCCACCCCCGAGGAGCTCGCGGCCATGGCCGAGGAGGTCGGCCGCCACCCGGGCACCACGCTCGAAGCCATCGTCGCCGGCTGCCTCGACCAGTTCTCCGACGACGAGATCGAGCTGTTCTCCGACCTGAGCGCGGTGGCCAACCGCCCGCTCAACTGGAACGTGCTCACCGTCGACGCTCGCGAGCCTGAGCGGGTCCCCCGCCAACTCTCCGCGTGGGACCGCGCCGCGGAGAAGGGCGGCAAGGTCGTCGCCCTCAGCCTGCCGGTGCAGGTGCCCATGAACATGAGCTTCCTCAGCTTCTGCGGCATCTGGCTGCTCCCCCACTGGCAGGAGACCCTGTCGGTGCCGGTCGAGGAGCGCATGGCGCGGCTGCGCGACCCCGAGACCCGCATGCAGCTGCTCGAGTGGTCGCAGGCGAAGGAGGCCGGCGTGTTCCGTCGCCTCGCCGACTTCGGCGACTACCGCATCGGCGACACCTACTCGGCCGCCAACGAGGGCCTCAAGGGCCGCATCGTGCGCGACATCGCGGCCGAGCGCGGCCAATCGGCGTTCTCGACCCTGCTCGACATCGTCCTCGCCGACGACCTCCGCACCATCCTGTGGCCCATCCCCCAGGACGACGACCCCGCGTCGTGGGCGCTCCGCAAGGAGGTGTGGGAGGACCCCCGCACGCTGATCGGCGGTTCCGACGCCGGCGCCCACCTCGACCGCATGTGCGGCGCCCCGTACACCACCCGCTTCCTCGCCGACTGCATCCGGGGCCGCAAGCTCGTGAGCCTCGAGGCCGCGGTGAAGATGATGAGCAGCGATCCCGCCGCGCTGTTCGGGCTCAAGGACCGTGGCGTGATCCGCGAGGGCGCCATCGCGGATCTCCTGCTCTTCGACCCGGCCACCGTCGGCGCCGAGGAGGCCACGCTGGTGAACGACCTGCCGGGCGGCACCGCCCGCCTGCTCGCCGGCTCGACCGGCGTGAAGCGGGTCCTCGTGTCGGGCACGGCGATCGTGGTCGACGGCGAGGTCACCGGGGCCACGCCGGGAACCGTGCTCCGGTCCGGCCGCGACACCGAGACCGTCACCGCGCGATAGTGGGCGCATGACGTACACCCTGCTGCTCGTCGACGATCCCGCGCCGTTCGTGCGACGCATCACGCTGAACCGCCCCGAGAAGCGCAACGCGATGAACGCGACGCTGCGGCGCGAGATCCTCGAGGCGCTGCGCGAGATCGATCGCGACGACGACGTGCGCGTCACGATCATCCGCGGCGCGGGCAAGTGCTTCTGCGCGGGGTACGACCTCTCCGGCGACCCGTCAGGCCAGGGAGAGCCGCTCGACTACAACGCCGACGGCGAAGGCTCCTACATGCGGGGCGTCACCAACGGCTGGATGAGCATCTGGGATCTGGCCAAGCCGGTCATCGCGCAGGTGCACAGCTACTGCCTCGCCGGCGGCACCGAACTCGCCACCGGCTGCGACCTCGTGTACGTCGCCGAGGACGCGAAGATCGGCTACCCCGCGGTGCGCTTCGGCACCCCCGACATGCAATACCACGCGTGGTTGTTCGGCATGCGTGCGGGCATGGAGTCGATGCTCACCGGTGACCCGTTCACCGGGGTCGAGGCCGCGCAACTCGGCTGGGCCAACCGCGCGTTCCCCGAAGACCAACTCGAGGAGAAGGTGCTCGAGATCGCGTCGCGCATCGCGCAGATCCCGAGCGACCTGCTGCAGATCAACAAGCGCACGGTGCACCGCGCGATGGAGGTCATGGGGATCCGTCAGTCGATCCGCCAGGGCACCGAGCTCAGCGCGCTGGCCACGCACACCGACACGTTCCAGAAGTTCATCGCCAACGTGCAGGGCCAGGGCCTCACCGGCGCGCTCACCGAGCGTGACACCCCCTTCGGCGACTACCGCACGGGCGAGCGCTAGCGCACCTTCGCGATGACGTCGTCGGCGTAGCGGTTGAGCGCGTCGATCTTGTCCTGCAACGACTCGGAGTCGGCCTCCGCCCCGTAGGGGTTGAACCCGCTGAACCCACCCGAGGTGTGGGTCACGCCGAGGTCCTCCAGTCGCTTCACGCCGTCGGCGCTGAACGACTCCATCGTCGTCGCGTACACGTCGAACCGGCCCGTCCGAGTCGGCCCCGTGCGCCCGTACTCGGCGCGGTAGTCGTCGATGCGGGCCAACTTCTCGGTCACACCCTCGATCGTGTCACCCGCGCTCATCCAACCGTCGCCGATGCGCGCGGCGCGACGCAGGTTCACGTCGCCGTGGCCACCGATGAGCACCGGCACCGGCTCGGTGGGCACCGGCAGCATCTTGATCGCCGGGAAGTCGTAGCACGCACCGTGGAACTCGAAGTACCCGCCCGCGCACAACCCGCGGATCACCTCGATGCACTCGTCGAAGCGACGACCCCGCCCCTCCCACGGGAGGTTGGTGATCTCGTAGTCGTCGGGCCACGGACTCGAGCCGACCCCGAACACGAAGCGGTTGCCGGTCATCACCGCGAGCGAGGAGATCTCCTTCGCGTAGATCACCGGATTCCGGATCGGCAGCTTCACGACGAACGTGTGGAACTCGATCGTCGAGGTCACCGCGCCCATCGCCGCAACCGCGACGGTGGGCTCGATGAACGGCTTGTTCTCGAGGAACTCGCGCGTGCCGTCGAAGTTGTACGGGTACGTGTTCGACGACTCACGGGGGTAGGCGATGCTGTCCGGCACCGCGATGGTGTCGAAGCCCGCGGCCTCCGCCGCCTGCGCGAGCGGGAGGTAGTACTCGGGATCGATCATCGCGATCGCGGTGCCGAACTTCATCCTTCGAGCCTCTACTTCAGGTAGTCGAGTCGCAGCATGCGGATCGCGTTGCCGCGCGCGATCTTGTAGACCGTCTCGTCGTCGAGGTGCTCCACCTGCTCCGTGAACAGCTTCAGCGTGTGCGGCCACGTGCTGTCGGTGTGCGGGTAGTCGGTCTCGAACGTCACGTTGTCGACGCCGACCTTGTGCAGCGACTCGAGGCCGTGCGCGTCACGGAAGAAGCAGCCGAAGATCGACTTGTAGTAGTAGGTCGAAGGCGGCTCGGTGATGACATCCTTGACGCCACCCCACGCCCGGTGCTGCTCCCACACGTCGTCGGCGCGCTCGAGGAGGTACGGGATCCAGCCGATCTGGCCCTCGCTGTACGCGAGCTTCAGGTTGGGGTTGCGCTGGAGCACGCCGGAGAACAGGTAGTCGGCCATCGACGACATCGCGTTGCCGAAGCTCAGCGTCGCCGGCACCGCGGGCGGCGCGTCGGGCGACGTCGCGGGCATCTGCGACGACGAGCCGATGTGCATGCACACCAGCGTCTCGGTGTCGTTGCACGCGTTGAAGAACGGTTCCCAGTAGCCCGAGTGCAGCGTGGGCAGACCGAGCTTCGACGGGATCTCCGAGAACGCAACGGCGGTCACGCCGCGCGCCGCGTTGCGCTGGATCTCCTGCACGGCGAGATCGACGTCCCACAGCGGGATCAGACACAGCGGGATGAGGCGGCCTCCGGAGTCGCCGCACCACTCCTCCACCATCCAGTCGTTGTACGCCTGCACGCAGGCCAGCGCGAGGTCCTTGTCGTCGGCCTCGGCGAACGTCTGCCCGCAGAAGCGCGGCATGGTCGGGAAGCACAACGACGCCTCGACGTGGTCGACGTCCATGTCCTCGAGGCGCGCCTTCGGGTCGTAGCAACCCGGGCGCATCTCGTCGTACGTGATCGGCGACAGCGTCATGTCGTCGCGGTCGAAGCCCACGGCGGCGACGTGGCGCTTGTGCGGCTGCACGAGGTCCTCGTAGAACCAGGTGTCGGACTTGGGCTGCGAGTCGTCCCACACGATGTCGTACATGGGCTTGCCGCCCGTGTAGGTCATCGACGCGATGCCGCGACGCTCGACGCGCGGGGCGTTGGGGTCGTTGCGGTACTTCTCCGGCAGCCACCGCTCGAACAGGTGGGGCGGCTCGACGACATGGTCGTCGACGCTGACGAACAGCGGGATCTCTCGGGCCATTGGGGGCTCCTTAGGACAGGCCGGTCACCGTGCTGTGCAACATCGCACCCAGCGTCGTGGTCATCGCCTCCTTGGTGACACCACGACGCCGGAACACGGACTGGTAGGTGAAGAGACGTTCGAGCATCGCCATGGCGGCGGATGCAGCCGCGTACGGATTGATCTCCTGAGTGAGGCGGCCCGCGGCCTGGGCCTCCTCGATCTTGGTCGTGAGCGCGGGGACGATCGCCGCGTATCCGCGCGTGCGCACCGCCCAGAATCGCTTGTCGCCCTCCTCGGCGCGCAGGTCGCGGACCCGCAGGATCACCGAGTGGGCCTCCCAGTACTCCATGAGCGCGGCGACGAAGGCGTCGACGTTGGCGAGGCCGTCGGCGGCGGTCCACGAGCGCTCGAGCAGCGGCTCCACCGCGGCGATCTCGTCGGTGGCCTCGTCGGCCAGCACCAGGATGGCCTCCTCCACGTCGGAGAAGTACTGGTAGAAGGTGGCGGGCGACGTGCCCACCTCGCGGGTGATGTCGACCACCCGCAGGTTGAGCGCCCCGCGGTCGCCGAGCAGCTTCGCGGTGGCGTCGAGCAGGCGGCGACGGGTGCGCTGCGCGCGGGCGCCGATGACCCGGCCGTCGGAGGCCAGCGCCATCTCAGTCACGGGCGAGCTCGGTCATGAGCCCTGAGGCTATCCGAGAATCTGACGGGTCGTCAGTTCCAGATCACGTGCCGTGCACGGCCTCCGGCTCGGGGGCCTCGACGATCAGCCGGCGCACGGTGGCGCCCACCTCTGACGGCTCGAAGCGACGGCCCTCGTCGACCGCTGGGCCGCGGTTCCAGCCGTTCATCACGCACACCTCGCCGCCCGCGAGCTCGAGCGCCCGACCGGTGACGTCGCAGTCGCCACTGCCGAGCCACACGACGAACGGCGAGATGTTCGCCGGGTCCATCGCGTCGAAACCCGACTCCGGCTTCTTCATCATCTCGGGCATGCCCTGCTCGGTCATGCGGCTGCGCGCGGAGGGGGCGATGGTGTTGGCCATCACGCCGTACCGGCCGAGCTCGGCGGCCATGTTCAGCGTGAGCGCGGCGATGCCCGCCTTCGCGGCCACGTAGTTCGACTGACCGATCGAACCACGGAGCCCCGCGCCCGACGACGTCGTCACGATGCGGGCCGCGCGGGTGTTGCCGGCCTTCGCCTCGTCGCGCCAGTAGGCGGCGGCGTGGCGCAACGGGCAGAACACGCCGCGGAGGTGCACGCGGATCACCGCGTCCCACTCGTCGACCGACATGTTGGCGAACATCCGGTCGCGCACGATGCCCGCGTTGCAGACCACCGTGTCGAGACCCCCGAAGGTGTCGATGGTCTGCTGCAGCAGGTTCGCCGCGCCGTCCCAGTCGGCGATGTCGTCGCCGTTGACGATCGCCTGGCCGCCCATCGCCTCGATGTCGCGCACGGTCTCCGCCGCGGGCGACTCGTCGGTGGGCGCACCGTCGAGCGTGGCGCCGAGATCGTTCACCACGACCTTGGCGCCCTCCGCCGCGAACGCGAGCGAGTGCGCGCGCCCGAGACCGCGGCCCCCGCCGGTGACGATGACGACCCGTCCGTCGCAGATACCCATCCTGCTGCTCCTACACCTTCTCAGATCTCAGACCATCTCGGCGACGTGCAAGGCGTGCTCGTCGCTGTTGCCGAACTGCGTGTCGAGCACACACGCGCGCTTCCAGTAACGGCCGATGTCGAACTCCCAGGTGAAGCCGTTGCCGCCGTGCACCTGGATGCCGCTCTTGCCGTTCTGCAGGGCCGCGTCGCCGGCGACGCACTTGGCCGCCGCCACCGCGCGCACGACGTCGTCGTCGCTGCGACCGTCGAGGGTCACGGCCGCGGCGTACACCGCGACGCGCGCCACCTCGGCCCGGATGAGCATGTCGGCGCAGAGGTGCTTCACGGCCTGGAACGAACCGATCACCTTGCCGAACTGTTCGCGCTCCTTGGCGTACTGCGTGGCCAGCTCGGTCGCGCGCAGGGCGACGCCGACCTGCAGCGCGGCGGTGAGCGTGGTGCCCACCAGTCGCGCCCGGGCCGACGCAGCCGCGTCGGCGATCAGCTCACCCGTCGGGATCGCCGAGTTCACGACGGCGAGCGGCGTGAGCGCATCCGTGGGCCGGCCGACCGGCGTGGTCTCCAGGGTTGCCGGGTCGATGCGGCGGATGCCGTCGTCGGCGAGGAGCAGCAGCGCGTCGACGTCGGCGGGGAACTCCACCACGGTGATGGGCTCCGCGGGCTCGAGCACGGCGACGACGAGTTCGCCCGTGGCCGCGCCGTCGAGGATGCCCGCCGCGAGCGCGGTGCCCACGAGCGGGCCGGGCACGATGCCGCGACCGAGCTCCTCGAACACCAGGGCGGCCTCCGCCACCCCCATGCCCAGGCCGCCCTGGTCCTCGGGCAGCGCAACGGAGAACACCCCCATCTCGCCCAGCTCGGCCCACAGCGCGCGGTCGACGCGTGCGCCGGCCGCCTCGAGCTCGCGCACGGTGTCGAGCGGCACGCGGCCCTCGACGAACGCGCGCACGCCCTCCTGCAAGGACTCCTGGTCGGCGTCGAGTTCGAAGTCCATCAGCGCTCCTTCGGCAGGCCGAGCACGCGCTCGCCGATCACGTTCCGGTTCACCTGCGACGTCCCCGCCGCGATGCTCATCGACAGGGCGAAGAAGCGCCCGCTCACGTGCTCGCCGTTCGCGAGCCCGGCGACGTCCTCGATCGACAACGACGCGCGGTCGAGGACGCGCATGGCGACGTCGCCGAGGTGGTGACGCAGATCGGTCCACGCGACCTTGAAGACGTTGCCGCCCACACCGACGAGCCCGGTGCGCTGCGCCTGCGAGATGTTGCGCTTCGTCAGCGCCCAGAGCGCGTCGAGCTCGGCGGCGCACTTCCCGATCTCCAGGCGGAGCGCGGCGTCCTCCCAGCGGGTCGCACCCTTGCTGGTGACGTGCTGGGCGAACTCCTTGAGCGCGCGCACCAGCTCCATCGACTTGATCACGTCGGCGACGAACGCGGTGCCGCGCTCGAAGCTCAGCGTGACCATCGCGACGCGCCAGCCGTCGTTCTCCGCGCCGACGCGGTTGGCCACCGGCACGCGCACGTCGTCGAAGAACACCTCGCAGAACTCGGTGGAGCCCTCCATCGTGCGCAGCGGGCGGACGTCGATGCCCGGCGTGTCCATCGGCACGATGATCCACGAGATGCCCTTGTGCTTGGGCGCCTCGGGGTCGGTGCGGATGAGCATCTCGCAGTAGTCGGCGACGTGACCGAAGCTCGTCCAGATCTTCTGGCCGTTGATCACGTAGTCGTCGCCGTCGCGTACACCCCTGGTGCGCAGGCTCGCGAGGTCGGAGCCGGCGTTGGGCTCGGAGAAGCCCTGGCACCAGAGGTGACGACCCTCGAGAATGCCCGGCAGGTGGAAGGCCTTCTGCTCGTCGGACGCCTCGGCGATGAGCGTGGGACCGGCGTGCAGCATGCCCACGAAGTTCATGCCGATGTACGGCGCGTGGGCCCGCTCCGTCTCCTCGATGTAGATGAGGTGCTCGGTGGGCGTGGCGCCGCGGCCGCCGAATTCCTTCGGCCAGTTGATGCCGCTGTAGCCGGCCCGGTGGAGCGTGGCGGTCCACCCGAGGTCCCACGCGCGACGGGCCGCCCAGTCCTCACGGTCGGGCTCGGAGCCGAGGGTGGGCAGGACGTCGCCGAGCCACTCGCGCAGCTCGGCGCGGAACGCCTGCTCTTCTGCTGTGTAGAGGAGATCCATACGGCCCGGAGGCTATCTGAATGCCATTCCGGGGCGCCTTCCGGCGTCCTACGAATCTGCGTCGAGCCTGAGCGTGCGCAGCCAGGTCGCCAGGCGGTCCCACAGCAGTTCGCGGTTGGGGGCCACGTTGTGGTTGTGACCCGCGCCCGGCAGGACGTACAGAAGCACCTCGGGCGCCGCCGGGAAGGCCGCCGGGATCGCATGCGCGGGTCCGGTGATGTCGCGCTCGCCGATGCCGAGGAACACCGGCACCTCGACCGCGGCCATCTCCGGCGCGATGCTGCCCGACACCATCGAGGTGAGGCCCACCACCGCGATCAGGTTGCTCTTCACCTGGCCGAGCGCGTCGAGCACGGCCTCGGGCACCTCCATGCCGCCGAGCAGGAACGGCGACGTGCTCGTGTTCGACGACCGCGGCAACGGCGTGCCGAAGCGCTCGGCCGCGAGTTCGGCGACCCGCCGGTGGAACTCCTCACGGTCGTCGAGCGCCTCGAGATCGGCGAACACGTCGCCCATGGTGGACTCCGCCGCGGCGACCCGGCCGTTGTTGCCGAATCCGAAGAGACCGAGCGCGGCGTAGGGGCGGTGACGCGCCTGCAGCGCGGTGGTGATCATCGCCCCGGCGGAGTGCCCCACCCCGATCGCGGTGCCGTCGATCCCGTCATCGTGCAGCTGCGCGAGCACTCGGTCGACGCCACGGGCGCACACGTCGGCCACCCGCTGCACGGTGAGCTCGTAGCCGTCGTCGGGCACGTCGCTGTCGCCCACGCCCGGAGGGTCGATGGTGACCACGACGAAGCCCTGCGCGACGAGGTGCCGCGCCATCGAGTAGTTCCCGTGCTCACCGGGCGCCTCGACGTCGAAGTAGCCCCGCGACATGCCACCGCCGGGGATGCACACCAGGATCGTGGCCGGTTCCGCCACGTGCTCGGGGACGAACACGTCGGACGCGAGACGCCGCACCCCGGCGAGTCCGACGTCAGCGACATCGAGGGCCAGGGTGCGGCGCAACACGGTGTGCGGTGGAACTGCGGGACTAGTTGGGCTCGAAGCCCTGCGGCAGGACGATCGTCTTCGACTCGAGGTACTCCGCGAGACCCTCGGGACCGAGCTCGCGGCCGAGGCCGGAGTCCTTGAACCCACCGAACGGTGACGAGAAGTCCATGCCCATGCCGTTGACGCCGTAGGTGCCGGTGCGCACCTGGCGGGCGACATCGACACCGGCCTGGGGGTCGCCGGTCCACACCGAGCCGGACAGGCCGTAGTCGGAGTCGTTGGCGATGCGCACCGCGTCGGCGACGTCGTCGTAGGGGATCACCGCGAGGACGGGACCGAAGATCTCCTCCTGGGCGATGGTCATCTGGTTGTTGACGTCGGCGAAGATCGTCGGCTCGACGTACCAGCCCTTGTCGAAGCCGGCCGGGCGACCACCACCGGTGACCACGCGGGCGCCCTCGTCGCGGCCCTTGGCGATGTAGCCCTCGACGCGGTCACGGTGCCGCGACGCGAACAGCGGGCCGACCTCGGTGGCCGGGTCGAGCGGGTCACCGACGACCATCGCGGCCGCCGCAGTGGCGACCGCGTCGACGACCTCGTCGTAGCGGGTACGCGACGCGAGGATGCGGGTCTGGGCCACGCACGCCTCACCGTTGTTCATGATCGCGTTGGGCATGAGCCCCGCGACGGTGGCCTCGAGGTCGGCGTCGTCGAGGATGATCGCGGCCGACTTGCCGCCGAGCTCCAGCGTGCAGCGCTTGAGCTGCTCACCACAGATCGCGCCGATCTTGCGACCCGCGACCCCGGAACCGGTGAACGAGATCTTGTCGGTGTCGGGGTGGCGCACGAGGTACTCGCTGACCTCACGGTCGGCCTGGACGATGTTGAGCACACCCGCGGGCAGCCCGGCTTCCAGCGCGACCTCGGCGAGGAGGTACGCGTCGAGCGGGGTCTCCGGCGACGGCTTGAGCACGACGGTGGAGCCGGAGGCCAGGGCCGGGCCGAGCTTCAGCGACGTGACGAACAGGGGCACGTTCCACGGGATGATCGCGCCGACCACGCCGACCGGCTCGCGGCGCACGAGCGTCGGACCGAGCACGCCGGGGCGACGCTCCTCGAACGCGTACTCACGGGCGAGGCCCGCGTAGAAGTCGAGCACCATCGTGGACGCGAAGACCTGGCCCATGACCGCCCAGGTGTAGGGCGAGCCCATCTCCTCGGAGATGGTCCGGGCGAACTCCTCGTAGCGGGCCTGGATGCCCGCGGAGATGGCGGCGATGATGTCGGCGCGCTCCGCCGGGCTCATCTGCGGCCAGGGGCCGTGGTCGAAGGCCTCACGCGCCGCGGCGACGGCGCGGTCGACGTCGGCGGTGGTCGCCTCGGGAACCTTGGCGATGACCTCTTCGGTGTGGGGCGAGATGACGGCGAGCTGGTCGGACCCGGCCGGGTCGACCCAGTCGCCACCGATGAAGAACTTGTCCCGGTTCATCAATTTCTCCTTTGCGAACCTGCCGCCAGTGCGCGGGCGAATGTGGGAACGGTAGCCGTCAGAGGTGGAACGTGGGAGGGGCGCCGGCGACCGAGCGCCCTCGCGGCGAGCGCAGACCTGCCCTGGACGCGCATCGCCAACCCGGAGGAAGCGGGCGCGCGCTGCTCGCCGGACCGGGTGAATGCCGGAGCCTACCTGTTCGTGGACTTTCTCGACCTCGAAGCCGCGCGGATCTTCGCGGCCCTGCTCCACGTCTGCCCGGGCAAGCCGCTCGTCCTCGGCCCCGAGAGCATGCGCTTCACCGCCGAGCGCATGTAGGCGATCATGCGCCGCGACGGAAACTCGTCGTCGTCCATGCGAAGGACCCATTCCTGCGATATGAGGCCTGGGAGCTGATCGAGCGCAGCTTCGACCCTGTCGTGCGGGATTGAGATCGGCCGCGCCTCCTCGCCGAGGTCTTGCAAGATGGACAAGGTCGCATCGCGCGACTTGTC
>Ga0209048_10004367_pt1 | contig 13536 bp, 12 predicted proteins | sample FrelakmetCRP12CR_FD_187146 | JGI IMG/M metagenome (GOLD analysis project Ga0209048, IMG submission 187146) | Freshwater lake sediment microbial communities from the University of Notre Dame, USA, for methane emissions studies - CRP12 CR (SPAdes)... | ecosystem: Environmental > Aquatic >... | reverse complement strand
GCCCGAGGCCTCCACGGTGACCGCCGCGCGCTCGACCCGGTCGCCGCGCGCGTCGTAGATCGCGTAGAACTCTCGCCGCACGTCGGCGACATCGCCCTCGTCGAGGTAGACGACGCGCCGCGTCACCGACAGCAGCGCCGCCGCGTCGGAGGCGAGGAAATGATCGCCGTCGCCGATACCGACGACCAGCGGACTGCCCTGCCGCGCGCCGACGACGCGGCCGGGCTCGCGCGTCGAGATCACCGCGATGGCATACGCGCCGTGGAACTCGGCCACCGCCGCCTGCACCGCGTGCAGCAGGTCGCCGCCGCCGGCGGCGTGCCAATGAGCGTGGACGAGGTGCGCAATCACTTCGGTATCGGTCTGCGTGGTGAAGACGTACCCCTCGCCCTTCAGGCGGTCGCGCAGCGCCTCGTAGTTCTCGATGATCCCGTTGTGGACGACGGCGATCTCGGCGCCTGAGACGTGCGGGTGCGCGTTCGCGGGCGTGGGCGCGCCATGCGTCGCCCAGCGTGTGTGCGAGATGCCGGTGTGGGCCGTCAGCCGCCGCGCCTCGGCCTGCGCGGCGAGATCGGCGACACGCGCGGTGCTGACCAGGCGCTCGAGGCGCGGCGTGGCCGTCTCCTCGATGATCGCGAGCCCGGTCGAGTCGTAGCCTCGATATTCGAGCCGCCGGATGCCATCGATCAGGACCGGGACGATGTTGCGCGCGGAAGCCGCGCCGACGATGCCGCACATGGCGTCAGCCTTTCGGGGGTTTCGGTTTCTTCACGGGTCGCTTCCAGCCCTGCACGCTCACCTGGCGCGCTCGGGCGACCGTCAGTGTTTCGGGCGGAGCCTCGCTCGCGATCGTGCTGCCGCCGCCGATGGTCGCTCCGTGTCCTATCTTGACCGGCGCGACCAGCACGCAGTTCGATCCGATGCTCGCGTTGTCCTCGATGATCGTGCGATGCTTGTTGGCGCCATCGTAGTTGGCCGTGATCGACCCCGCGCCGAAATTGACCCCGGCGCCCATCGTCGTATCGCCGATATAGGCAAGGTGATTGGCCTTCGAGCCGTGCCCGATCGAGCTCGCCTTCACTTCGACGAAGTTGCCGATATGAACGTCGGCGGCGAGCACTGCGCCCGGACGCAGTCGCGCGTAGGGGCCGATCCGGCAGTTCGCGCCGATCGTGGCATCCTCGAGGTGCGAGAAGGGCAGGACCTGCGAACCGGCCTCTACGGTCACGTTCTTCAGCACGCAATTCGCGGCGATACTGACGCCGTCGGCGAGGCGGACGGCGCCCTCGAACACGCAGCCGACGTCGATCGCGACGTCGGCGCCGCAGGAAAGCGCACCGCGAATGTCGATGCGGTCCGGATCCGCGAGCGTCACGCCCGCGTCGAGCAACGCGTTCGCCTGTGCGCGCTGGTAGAGCCGCTCGAGCTGTGCCAGCTCGCGCATCGTGTTGACACCCAGCGTCTCGATGACGCTCCCGGCACGCGACGTCGCGATCGGCACGCCGTCCTTCCGCGCCAACGCGATCACGTCGGTGAGGTAATACTCGCCACTTGCGTTGCGGTTGTCGACCGTCTGCAACCATCGGGCGAAGCACTCGGTCGGCGCCGCCATCACGCCCGTGTTGATCTCGCGGACCGCGCGTTGCTCGGGGGTTGCGTCCTTGTGCTCGACGATCGCCTGCACCGCGCCATCGGGGCCGCGCACGATCCGGCCATAGCCGGTCGGATCGTCGAGCTCGATCGTGAGCAGCGACAGGGCCCCCTGCCGCGCGTGGCGGACGACCGTCTCGAGCGTGTCGGCGCGCGCCAGCGGATCGGCACCGAACAGTACGAGCGTCACCCCGTCGGGCGCGAGTTGTGGCAGAGCTTGCGCGAGTGCGTGGCCGGTACCCTGCGGGGGATTCTGCAACGCCCAGTGGAGATCAGGATCGGGAAATCGCTTGCGGACGGCATCCCCGCCGTGCCCGTAGACGACGCAGATGCGATCCGCAGCGAGCTTGCGCGCCGTCTCCAGCACGTGGGCGAGCAACGGGCGGCCCCCCAGCGGGTGCAGGACCTTCGGCAGGCCGGAGCGCATCCGCTTGCCCTCGCCGGCAGCGAGGATCGCGATGTTGAGGGCCTTAGTCCGGGAAGTCGCCATGAGCTGCCCGGATTTTACGCGAATCCTCGAAAGCGCCCCAGTGAACGCGTCCCGGTGCGCCGCGAGTCCGTTAATGCTAGAGTCGTCGCCGTCGTCGCAGGCGGGACCCGGCGCCCAGGCCCGCCTGCACTATTTCCGAGGAGGAGTCATGACCGGTTTTCATCGGGTTCTCGTTGCCGTTGCCGCGAGCATTGCATCGTCCGCGCTCGCACTGCCCGCCGCCTTCGCCGCCGATGCCTGCAAGAGCCGCGGCGAGCTAGACACGATGTACTGCGACGAGAACCAGGACATGGTCGCCGACGCGCCGTCCGATTCGAAGAAATGGAAGAACCCGTCGACGATCGTGTTCACGTACACGCCGGTTGAAGATCCGGCGGTCTACGAGAACATCTTCAAGCCGTTCACGACGCACCTCGCCGCGTGCCTCAACAAGAAGGTCGTGTTCTACCAGGTGCAGTCGAACGCCGCCGAGATCGAGGCAATGCGCTCCGGCCGTCTGCACGTGGGCGGTTTCTCGACGGGCCCCACCGCGTTCGCGGTAAACCTCGCCGGTGCGGTGCCGTTCGCGGTCAAAGGCACGGCCAAGGAATTCCAGGGCTACAACCTGATCGTCATCGTCAAGGCGAGCTCGCCCTACCAGAAGCTCTCCGACCTCAAGGGCAAGAAGGTCGCACACACGTCGCCGTCATCGAACTCCGGCCATCTCGCGCCGATGTCGCTGTTCCCGGCGCAGGGGCTCGTCCCCGACAAGGACTACAAGATCATCTTTTCCGGCAAGCACGACCAGTCGGTGATGGGGGTGAACTCCGGCGACTACGACGCCGGAGCGGTCGCTTCCGACGTATTCCATCGGATGGCCGAGCGCGGACAAGTGAAGGAGGCCGATTTCCGCGTGATCTATCGCAGCCAGAAGTTCCCGACCTCCTCGTTCGCGTACGCCCACGATCTCGACCCGAAGCTCGTCGACAAGATGCTCGGCTGCTTCTACGACTACCGCTTCCCGCCCGAGATGCAGAAGGCGTTCGATGGTGCCGACCGCTTCTTCCCGATCAACTACAAGACGACGTGGGAAGTGGTGCGCGCAGTCGCCAAGGGCTCGGGCCAGGCGTTCGACAAGGCGACGTACGAGAAGGAAACGGCGCGCGAGGCGGCCGAGGCCGCGAAAAAGAAATAGCCGGACACGGTCGAAGCGGGGCGCGCGGCGCCCCGCTTCGTTTTTCCGCCATGCTCACGCTCAAGAACCTCTCCAAGTCCTATGTCGCCGGGACGCCGGTCCTGCAGGACGTCAGCCTCGAGATCTCGGCGCGCGGCATCACCGCGATCATCGGCGCGTCGGGCACCGGCAAGTCGACGCTGATCCGGTGCATCAACCGGTTGGTCGAGCCTTCGTCGGGACAGATCCTGTTCGAAGGTGCGGATCTCGCGCGTCTGTCCGGCAGGGCGCTCCGGCATGCACGCCGGCACATCGGCATGGTGTTCCAGGAGTACAACCTCGTCGAGCGCCTGACGGTGATGGAAAACCTGCTCTCCGGTCGCCTCGGGTACGTCCCCGCATGGCGAGCCTGGCGGCGCAAATTCCCGCCCGAGGACATCCACCGGGCATTCGAGCTGCTGGACGTCGTCGGCCTCGCCGGATTCGCGAACCAGCGCGCCGACGCGCTGTCGGGCGGGCAGCGCCAGCGCGTAGGCATCGCGCGCGCAGTGATGCAGGAGCCGACGCTTCTGCTCGCTGACGAACCGACGTCCTCGCTCGATCCGAAGACCTCGGTCGAGATCATGGAGCTGCTCGCGAACATCGCCCACTCGCGGAAGATCCCGGTGCTCGTCAACATGCACGACGTCGAGCTCGCGAGGCGCTTTGCCGACCGGATCGTCGGCATGGCCGAAGGCCGCGTGGTGTTCGATGGCCCGCCGGCGCAACTCACCGACGAGATGCTGACCACGATCTACGGCGGCCAGGGCTGGCTCCATTGATCGGGGCTTTGCAGATCCGGCCGTTGATCCCGAGCCGCGCATGACCGATCCGACAGCCACGGTGGCGGCGCTGCCCGCCGACCCTTTCCGGCGAAGCCTGTGGCCGCGCCTGGCGGCGGTCGCGCTCGCGGTCTACGTCGTCTACGCCTGCGCACAGCTTGAGGTATCGTGGGAACGCGTGCAGACGGGCCTCGACAACGCCGCGAAATTCTTTTCGCGGCTGTTCCCGCCCAACTTCCACCGCCGGGACCTGCTGGTCAAGGGCCTCTCCGAGAGCCTCGAGATCGCGGTGCTGGCGTCTACGCTCGGCATCCTGCTCGCGCTCCCGATCGGCCTCTGCGCGGCGCGCAACCTCATGCCGCTGTGGGTCACTTGGCCGGCGCGGCTCGTCATCGTGCTCTCGCGCTCGTTCCATCCGGTGATCGTGGCGATCCTGTTCGTCAAGGCGGTGGGCTTCGGGGCCCTCGCGGGCGCGCTCGCGCTCACGGTCGCCTCGATCGGCTTCATCGGCAAGCTCTTCACCGAAGCCATCGAGGAGATCTCGCTGAAGCAGGTCGAGGCCATCCGCGCGACCGGTGCGCCGTTCGCCTCGGTGCTGGCGTTCGGCGTGCTGCCGCAGGTGTTCTCGCGGTTCATCGGGTTCGCGACCTACCAGCTCGATTCGAACCTGCGCAACTCGACCATGGTCGGCATCGTCGGCGCCGGGGGCATCGGCGGAACGCTGTTCGCGGCCTTCCAGCGTTTCGACTACGACTTCGTCTGCGCGATCCTGATCTCGATCATCACGCTCATTATGATCGGCGAAGTCCTCGCCACAGCCGTGCGCGCGATCTTCATCGAGAACGCGACGTTGCCCGACCTGCTCCGTCCCGGTGCCGCGATGCGTCGGGTGCGGCACGCGGAGGACGACTGATGTCCGCCGCCGATCCGGCGCGCGCGGTCGGTCCGGTGGGCACGTCCACCGAGCGTATCTGGCGCCGGTTCTCGTCGGCGCAGCGCCTCGCGCGCTTCACGGTCTACCTGGTCATCGTCGCGGCGATCGTCGTGTCGATTCAGACGGTCGAGGTGATTCCGGAGTTTCTGGCGGACGCACCGGAGCAGGTCGCCGACCTGCTCGCGCGGATGTGGCCGATCGACTTTGCGCACTACCCCGGCACCGTGCACGCCGCGCTGACGGAGACGATCCACATCGCGACGCTGGGTACGCTGCTCTCGCTCATGCTTGCGGTGCCCGTGGGTATTCTCGCCGCCCACAACCTCGTTCCGGTGACCCCCTTGAATCTTGCCGCCAAGCTGATTCTCGTCTCGTCGCGGTCGGTGAATTCACTCGTCTGGGCGCTGCTGTTCGTCGGAATTTTCGGTCCGGGCGCGCTCGCCGGCACGCTGGCGATCGCGTTCCGGTCGATCGGCTTCGTCGGCAAGCTGCTCGGCGAGGCGCTGGAGGAAGCGCAGGCGGGCCCGATCGAGGCGCTCACCGCCGCCGGCGCGCCGTGGGCGTCGCGAATGACCTTCGGCTACTGGCCGCAGGTGAAGCCGGCGTTCTGGTCGATCGCGTTGTTCCGCTGGGACATCAATGTGCGCGAGTCCGCCGTGCTCGGTCTGGTCGGCGCCGGCGGCATCGGCATGGCGCTCGACTCGGCGCTCAACCTGTTTCAATGGCCTCGGGTCGCGGTAATCCTGCTCGCGATCTTCGCGGTGGTGATACTCGCCGAAGTCGCCGTCACGCAGGTGCGGCGACGCGTCATTTGAGAGTCCGCGGTTTTCCGAAGCGGCGGGGACTTCGCGGCTGTGAGCTTCCGGAGGTTCCGCCGGCGGCGGGCGGCGCTCCGGGTCGACGGCCGGCTATTGCGTGCCGATCTTGACGCGCGGTGACACGATGCGCGCGCGGGTAGCCGGGTAGTGCAGATCCGCGGCGTCAACGCGGCGCGGCACCGATTGTTCCCGGTGCTCGATTATTTCGCAATGCTGATACATCTGCCGCAGCCGGCGCTCGGCATCGCCCAGGGTCGCAGCCATGATCTGGATGTTGTCCACCCGTTGGCCGGTCTTGGTGCGGATGTTGAAACCATAACGAACCATCGCGGACTCGTGCACTACGGCGTTGTTCTGCATGTTCCAGCGCTTTCGAGTAGGGTCAGAGGTTTAGCGACGGGGGTTGTTATGATAAGTCAAGACCCGGCCGCAAGCACGCCGTTCTGAAACGCTTTTTGCCAAATGAGCCCGAAACGATCCGCACCGCATCTCCTTGAATCCGATCGATCGCTCGACGAGCTCAAGCAAGCATTGTTCCACATGGCGATAGTAAGCGCTAACCAACCGTTCTCGCTGGTGCCTTTGGCGGGCGGGGTGTCCTCGGACATCTACCGCGTCGACCTGCCGTCAGGGGCCATTTGCGTCAAGCGCGCGTTGCCCAGACTCAAGGTCGCGGCCGACTGGCGCGCGCCGGTGGAGCGGAACCGATGGGAGGTCGAGTGGATGCGGATTGCGGGGTCCATCGTACCTTCAGCCGTGCCCGAAATCCTCGGCGAGGACCGCGCCGCCGGATGCTTCGCGATGGCGTATCTCGCGCCGGCCGAGTACCCTGTGTGGAAGACCCTGCTACAAGCCGGCACGATCGAGGCGGCAGCAGCGGCAGCGGTCGGCGACGTCCTTGGCCGGATTCATTCGGCGACCGCCGACCGGGGCGACGTGGCGGAGCGATTTCCCACCGACGGGATCTTCTACGCGATCCGCCTCGAGCCCTACCTCGTCGCGACCTCGCGTGTCCACGGCGATCTCGCGCCGCGGCTCGCCGCACTCGTCGAGACCACGCGGACCACAAAGCGGGTCCTGGTCCACGGCGATTTCAGCCCCAAGAACCTGCTGATCGGGCGCGCGGGTCCGGTGATACTCGATGCCGAGTGCGCCTGGTATGGCGACCCGGCGTTCGACCTCGCGTTCGTGCTGAACCACCTGCTGCTCAAAGGCGCATGCCATCCGCAATGGCGCGCGCGCTATCTGGATGCCTACGCATCCCTGGCCAACGCTTACCTGGCGCACGTCGACTGGGAGGCGCCCGCGAACTGCGAAGCGCGGACGGCAGCGCTGTTGCCGGGCCTGATGCTGGCTCGAATCGACGGCAAGTCCCCCGTCGAATACCTGACCGGCGCCGCGCAGAAGGACGAGGTCCGCGCGTTCGCGCGGGCTCTTCTGCTCGAACCCGTGCCTCGCCTGGCCGAAATCGCCACGCGATGGCGCACGCAGGGATTGCAGTGAAGACCGACATCTCGGGCATCCGCGCGCGGCGCGTCTGGGACTCGCGCGGCCGACCGACGCTGGAGGCCGAGGTCACGCTCGAGGGCGGCGAACTCGGTCGCGCGATCGCCCCCGCCGGCGCGTCGCGCGGGTCGCGCGAGGCGATCGATCTGCGCGACGGCGGAACGCGCTTCGGCGGGATGGACGTCACACGAGCGGCAGCCAACATCGATGGCCCCATCGCGCGCGCGCTCGTCGGCCGCGACGCAATCGATCAGGCCGGCGTGGACGCGGCGCTGATCACGCTGGACGGCACCCCGAACAAGGCGAATCTCGGCGGCAACGCAACCGTCGCCGTGTCGCTCGCCGTCGCGCATGCGGCGGCAGCCGCGCGCCGATTGCCGTTGTATCGGTACCTCGCTGGCCATGGCGCGATCTCGCTGCCTCTCCCGGAAATCCAGATTTTCGGTGGCGGCGCGCACGCCGGCAGACGAATCGACATCCAGGACCTGATGGTGATCCCGCTCTCGGCGACGTCGTTCGCGCACGCGCTCGAAATGACCGCCGAGATCTACCGCGCCGCCGGCGAACTGATGAACGAAGCAGGAAGGCTTGCAGGCGTCGCCGACGAAGGTGGCTGGTGGCCGGCGTTCGACACCAACGAGGAGGCCCTGGCGATGCTCGTCCGCGCGATCGAGCGCGCGGGCTTCGTGCCAGGCGACGACGCCGCGATCTCGCTCGACATCGCCGCCTCGGAGTTCGGGAGCGGCGGCCGCTATCGGCTCGGCCTCGAACGCCGCGAACTCGACCGCGAGGCCATGATCGAGCTGCTCCTGCGGTGGCTCGACCGCTATCCGATCGCGTCGATCGAGGATCCGCTCGCCGAAGACGACCGCGACGGCTGGATCGCGTTCACGCGCGCCGCGGGATCGCGCGTCCAGATCATCGGCGACGATTACCTCACGACGAGTGCCGCCCGCATCGCGCAGGCGGCCGCCGACGGGGCGTGCACCGCGGTGCTCATCAAGCCGAACCAGGCAGGCACGCTCACCGAAACGTGCGCCGCGCTCTCGACCGGACGCGAGGCCGGCTTCGCCACGATTGTTTCGGCGCGCTCCGGCGAAAGCGAGGATGTCTCGATCGTCCATCTCGCGATCGGCTGGAACGCCGGGCAGCTCAAGGTCGGATCGTTTGCGCGCTCCGAGCGCATGGCCAAATGGAACGAGGCGTTGCGGATCGAGGAAGCGGCGGGCAGCACGGTGCGGTTCGCGGGCAGCGCCGCGCTCGCGCACAAGCGCAAGCGCAAGCGTCGGTCGGACGCCGCGGAAGAGGCTCTCGCCGGGGACCGGCCGGTGTCCTTCGACACTCAGCCGTGCAGCAGGTGATCGGCGATCTCCGTGAACCCGGCACCCGCTTCGCGTTGCGTGACGTAGGTCGGCAGTGTCGCGATGCGATCGGCGAACTCGCGCACATTGGCGACGCCCACGGCGTTCGGAAAGAACGCGAACATCGCCGCGTCGTTCGGCGAGTCGCCGGCGAAGACGAAGTGCTCGCGCGCCCCGTCGAGGTCGATGCCGAAGACCTCGGCGAGCAGCGTCCGCGTCATCGCCAACTTGTCGTAGCTGCCGTACCAGCCGTTGACGTGGATCGAACTCACCTTCGCGGTCATTCCCTCGCCCCGCATCAACGCGACGATGCGGTCCACGGCTTCGCGCGGAAGCGGCGGCACGTCCTCGCGGAAATCGATCGCGAGGTCGGTCTCGCGATAGCGCTGATCCGACGCCAGCGCGCAACCCGGTACCGCCGCCACGATCTTCTCGCCGATCGCCGCGATCCTGGCGTGGTTCGCGTGTCGCGTCGGCGCATCCACCGCAAAGCGCCGGACGAGCCGGCGCGCCTGTGTGTCGTAGTGCATGTAAAACGCGCCGTTTTCACCGACGACGGCGTCGACCGGCCACATCCGCGCGATGTGATCGCACCAGCCTGCGGGCCGCCCGGTGATCGGGACCACAAGGCGGCCGGCGTTGCGCAGTCGTTCCATCGCGCCATAGGCTTCGGCGGTGAGCCGGCCGTTCGTGGTGAGCGTATCGTCGATGTCGGTCAGAACACCGCGGATCGCGCATCGCGCGCGCTCGGGCATCGCGGCCAGCGGCTGCATCGCGACGGTCGCGCTCAGGCTCACGCGTGCACCCCTGCAACGGCCGCGGCCACGTACGCCGTGACGCGCTCCCGTTCCGCGCCCGTCATGCCGAGCCCGCACTTGGTTCTGCGCCACAGCACGTCGTCGCCGCTGCGCGCCCACTCTTCCCGGACGAGATAGTCGATCTCCGCTGCCGTGAGTCCGTGACCGAAGTCCTCGCCGAGCGCGGCGCTGTCCTTCGCTGTCGCGAGGATCGCCTGCGCGCGCGTTCCATGTCGCCGCGCCAGGCCGCGCAGAAGGTCGACCGGGAACGACGGATAGCGCTGGGCGAGCTGGGCGAGCCACGCGGCGGGTCCGCCCGCAGGCAGATCGCCGCCGGGAAGCGGCGCGTTTTCGGTCCAGGTCGGACCCATCGGTGGCAGGTACGGCGCGACGTCTCGCAGCGCATGCTCCGCGAGTTTGCGATAGGTCGTGATCTTGCCGCCATAGATCGACAGCGCGGGCGCGGCGCCGGCTCCACCCGTATCGAGCTTGAACACGTAGTCGCGGGTGATCGCCGAAGGATCCGACGAGCCGTCGTCATAGAGGGGGCGCACACCGGCGAACGTCCACACGACGTCCTCGGGCGAAAGCGGGCGGGCCAGGTAGGTATTCGCGAGCCGGAGCAGGTAATCGATTTCCTCCGGCGTGATCTCCGGCCGCTCGTACGCGTCGACCGGCACGTCGGTCGTGCCGATCAGCGAATAGTGGTCCTGGTAGGGGATCACGAAGACGATCCTCTTGTCGGCGTTCTGCAGGATGTACGCATGGTCGCCGGCGTGCACGCGCGGAACGACGACGTGGCTGCCCTTGATGTGGCGGACATTCTCCGCCGACGGCGCGTCGTTGATCGCGTCGCGCACGCGTTTGACCCAGGGCCCGGCCACGTTGACCAGCACCTTCGCCGTCACTTCGATCGTTTCCGCGGTCGGCAAGGCGAGCATGGCCCGCCAGAAGGGCCCGGCGGCGCTCCGCTCCCGGTGTGCAGCGACGAGCTTCGTGTGCACGCGGACATCGGCGCCGCGCTCGCGGGCGTCCATCACGTTGAACACGACGAGCCGTGCATCGTCGACCCGCGCGTCGGAATAGACGAACCCTTTCCTGAACTGCGGCTTCAGGCCGGCGCCCCACTTCGTCCCCGAAAGGTCGACGCCGAACGATCCGGGGAGCGTGTCGCGCCGGCCGAGATGGTCGTACAGGAAGAGCCCGGCGCGCAGCATCCATGCCGGTCGCAGATGGGGTTCGTGCGGCAGCACGAAGGCCAACGGCTCGACGATATGCGGAGCCTGGCGCAGCACGACCTCGCGCTCGGCGAGCGATTCGCGGACAAGGCGGAACTCGAATTGCTCGAGGTAGCGCAACCCGCCGTGGATCAGCTTTGTGCTCCACTGCGAAGTCGCCGCCGCGAGGTCACCCTGCTCGACGATGAGAACCTTGAGCCCGCGGCCCGCGGCGTCACGCGCGACACCCGCGCCGTTGATGCCGGCGCCGATGACCAGGAGATCGTACTGCGGGGTGGAAGCGGGCATCGACGGCGGTCTGTTGCGGGCCTGCGGCCCATTCTAACGCAGCGTTGTCGGCCGCTTCGACGACGTCGCGGCCATTCCGCTCACGTCGTGGCTCCTCGCGATGACCAATTCAGGTCTTGGGCATCAGCTTCTCGCGCCGATCGTGCGCGACGAGCTTAAGCACCGCGGCCGAAACGAGGCGCGTGCGCACGTTGTCGGCACGCGAGGTGAGGACAATCGGCACGCGTGTCCCGCAGACGATGCCCGCCGCATCGGCGCCGGCCAGATACTGGAGCTGCTTCGCCAGCATGTTGCCAGCCTCGAGGTCCGGCACGAGCAGGATGTCCGCCTCGCCCGCGACCGGCGAGCGGATGCTCTTGGTCCGGGCAGCCTCGATCGAGATCGCGTTGTCGAACGCGAGCGGCCCGTCGAGCAGGGCACCGGTGATCTGCCCGCGGTCGGCCATCTTGCACAGCGCCGCGGCATCGAGGGTACCGGGTATCTTCGGGTTGATGGTCTCGACCGCCGACAGGATGGCGACCTTCGGTTTCGCGATGCCGAGGATGTGCGCGAGATCGATGGCGTTCTGGCAGATGTCGACTTTCTCTTCCAGCGTCGGGTAGAGGTTGATTGCCGCATCGGTGACCATCAGCAGCCGCGGATAGGTCGGCACGTCGAGCACGAATACATGCGAGATGCGGCGCGCCGTGCGCAATCCGCTCGCGGACGGAACCACGGTCTCCATGAGTTCGTCGGTGTGCAGGCTGCCCTTCATCAACGCCTCGACGTGGCCGGAGCGCGCCATCTCGACGGATTTCTCGGCGGCCGCGTGGCTGTGCTCGACCCCCACGACCTGGTACGGCGAGAGATCGACGCCTTCCGCCTTTGCGACGGCGCGGATCTTCGCCTCGGGCCCCACCAGAATCGGCACGATCAGGCCACGCCGGGCGGCTTCGAGCGAACCGAGGAGCGAGTCCCGGTCGCACGGGTGGACGACCGCGCACGTGACCGGAGGCAGTGCCTCGCAGCGCTTGAAGAGTTTGGCGAAGCCGTCGTTTCGGCGCAGGATCATCTCCGGCGTCGCGACGTTGGCATAGGCGATGCGCTGAGTCGGCGCCGTAACCGTGGCAATCCCCTCGACGAGAACGTCGCCACCCTGATTCACACACCGACCCGCGAATTCGATCCGATGATCCTGGTCGAGTTTGCGCCGCGCGGTCACGGTGGCGGTAAGCGTGTCGCCGACGTGACAGGCTCCGGAATAGTGAAAGTGTGTCCCGACGATCGCGCTTCCGGGACCAGGCAGCCGGCGATTCAGCAGCCCGGCGATCAGCGCAATCGCGGCAGCCCCCTGCGCGGACAGACGGTCTCCGAGGCTCCCGCCTTGGATGTGGAACCCTTCGACATCGCCCGCGGCGAGCGCGAGCGCTTCCACATCCGTCGCGGTCAGTGTCCGCGACACGGATACGGTCGCGCCGACTTCGATTTCGTCGAAGGTTCTGTTGGTGAAATCGTTCATTGGAACCCGGCAACTTGCACTCTATGTCACCATCGTAGCCCGGCCGGAGCCTGCGCACTTTGCGCATGGACAAACAAGAAGGGCGGCCGCCTGCCGCCCTCTGCTCCCGGTGCCCGACGGCGCGATCAGGCGCGGTGACGCATCTTGCGGATCGCCTCCAGTTGCGCCATTGCGATCGCGAGCTCGCCTTCGGCCTGGGCGATCTCCTCGCGCGACGTCTTGTTCTGCATGGCTTCCTCGGCGGCCTTCTTCGCCGCCGCCGCAGCGGCCTCGTCGAGATCTTTGGCCCGGATCGCGGTGTCGGCGAGGACCGTCACTCGTGTCGGCTGGACCTCCAGGAATCCCCCTTGGACGAAAACCAGCTCCTCGCCCTCCTTGCCGGGTATCTTGATGCGCACGGCGCCGGGCTTGATCTGCGTCAGCAGCGGCGTATGCCGCGGATAGATGCCGAGCTCCCCCATGACACCGGGAAGAACGACGAACTCGGCTTCACCGGAGAAGATCTGCTCTTCGGCGCTGACGACGTCGACGTGAATGGTGTTGGCCATGGTGGAGAGCCTGTGGAGATGGTTGGGGGTTCGCCGCGGCGCCTTCCCTATTGCAGCGTCTTCGCCTTCTCGAACGCCTGCTCGATCGTTCCCACCATGTAGAACGCCTGCTCGGGCAGCGCGTCGCACTCGCCGTCGACGATCATCTTGAAGCCCTTGATCGTGTCCTTCAGCGACACGTACTGGCCGGGCGAGCCGGTGAACACTTCGGCGACGGTAAACGGCTGCGACAGAAAGCGCTGGATCTTTCGCGCGCGCGCCACGGCGAGCTTGTCCTCGGGCGACAGCTCGTCCATGCCGAGGATCGCGATGATGTCGCGCAGCTCCTTGTAGCGCTGCAGCACCGACTGCACGCTGCGCGTGGTGTTGTAGTGTTCCTCCCCGATCACGTGCGGGTCGATCTGGCGCGACGTCGAGTCGAGCGGGTCGACCGA
>Ga0209048_10004366_pt1 | contig 13540 bp, 10 predicted proteins | sample FrelakmetCRP12CR_FD_187146 | JGI IMG/M metagenome (GOLD analysis project Ga0209048, IMG submission 187146) | Freshwater lake sediment microbial communities from the University of Notre Dame, USA, for methane emissions studies - CRP12 CR (SPAdes)... | ecosystem: Environmental > Aquatic >... | reverse complement strand
TCCCGCCTGATGCGCCGCGATCACATCCATATTCCCTTCCACCAGCACCGCTTCATTTTTCTTCTTGATTTCCATTTTAGAAAAATTGAGGCCATAAAGAACCCTGCTTTTGTCGTAGACGGCCGTTTGAGGCGTATTTATATATTTCGCGTTTTTCTCGTCACCGCCGGGCGTCACTCGCGCAGAAAATCCGACCACCCGTCCCATGATATCCTGAATAGGAAACATTATCCGATCTCGAAAACGATCGTAATAGTGATCAGTATTTTTTTGACCGTTATTGTTCGTTGTTTTCTCTACCAATACTCCCGTCTTATTGATCTCATCGATTGCATATCCCTTCTTGAGTAAAAATTCCAGCATATTCCTCCACCCATCCGGCACGTATCCCAGCCGGAATTTTTTGATGCTCTCGTCTGAAAGCCCCCGCTCGCGCAGATATTCCAAAACCTTCCCCTTGCCCCTTCCTTCCCACAAATTTTTCTCATACCATTTCGTAGCCAGTTCCAAAATCGCAAATAATCTCCCTTTGTTATCCCGTTCGCCCTTTTCATTCCAATCTCCCTTTTCATATTTTTTCAGTTCCACTCCGGCTTTTTCGGCCAATTGTTCCAAAGCCTCTCGAAAGCCGATTCCTTCCATTTCCATCAAAAACGTGAAGATATCCCCACCTTTTCCACAACCGAAACAATGCCAAGACCCTCTTTCTTCGCTCACCATAAAAGACGGAGTTTTTTCATTATGAAAAGGACAGAGAGCTTTGTGACTGCTCCCTGCTTTTGTAAGCCGGACATACTCGCCGACCAAATCAACGACATTCAGGCGATTTTTGATTTCCTCGACTTCAGAAGACATTTACGCCTTTCATCTTAGCAAGCTATGGAAATTTGGCAAATTTTGCTGTTTTCTGTTTCCCATTACTACCCTCTTCACTGTTTTTATTTTTCATTCTTGCCCGCCTCTGGAGGGTTCCGCCAGATTCAAAACCGCGCTCAAAGCACTGGGCAGTTCGGTTATTCCATTCTCATCGGTAAAGTGGCCTTTCTTATTTTCGATTATATTCTCCGCTCCCAAGTTTTTTGAAAACATCTCCCAATTTTCAGCCGGGACGTATGGATCATCGTCAGAAAAAATGCAGATGATTTTTTTGACGTGCGTGCGGACTTTTTCCAAATCGATCGGCAGATTGAGCCAAGGACTCGAAGTCATTCTTTCTTCTTCCTCTTCCAGGCCGGAAAGCGTGAACCAGCCAGCGACAAAAACTGCGCCGCCCGCTTCTTCCTCATTGGAAATATTTTCAAGATAGCGCATGATTGCCTGACAACCAATGCTCCCTCCGACAAAAAATGTATTCTCGTCGCAACGCCCGACGATCTCCTGAATATGAGGAACCCAGGCTTCAATTTTCGGATAGTCCGTATCGGGCATTTCCGGCACTTCCACCAAAAATCCTCTTTCTCTCAAATTTTTCGCGAGCCATGGAAGCCACGCTTCGTCGGGATTTCCTCCCCACCCGTGAATGATGAAAGCTCTTTTTTGATTGGACATGCTTTTACTAAAATAACTTATCTCACATCAATCATCGTAAAATCTGTTTCCGCCCCTTCTTGCACATCCATTCTCACCAATCGGCTGTTTGGAAAATATTGGCGGATGTGATTGATAAGACCGTCGTCGTATCTCATCAGAAATATTTTTGCCGGTATCTTGAGCGTCGCAGGATTGAAGTCTGGCCCGATAAATATTACATTGGCCGCTTTTTGATAGGTGAAAAGCTTCACCACTTCGGCCGAGGTTTGAAGCCCGTCCTCCATTTGGATTCCCGGCCCGTTATCGACCACATATTTTGAAGTTCCATCCGGCAGGCTGTTGATATAGCGGGACATATTCATATAGCCCTCGCCAAACGCTCCAGGGACATTCGGATTTTTTGCCCAATCGACAAAATAAAGCTTCACCGACCAAATTCCACTGATGGCGATGAGCACGACGAGAGTCGTCAAGATTGCTTTTTTGTGTTTCTTGAATTTCGCGCTCTCGGCCAATTTCCAGGCGCCTTCAATTGCAAACACGGCAAGTAGTATGGCCACCGGCATTGTCCCGATGCTCCGAAGAGCGTGCGGGACTTCGTTCGTGATCGCTTCCGGAATGAGCATCGCGAAAAACCAGGACAAAAGCAGCGCGACAAGAATCAAACGCTCGCTTCTTTCACTAAACCTGATCCTTCGCCAAGCCAGATAGAAAAATTCATATATAAAATAAAGGAAACCGGCCAGAAAAAATAGGCCGATGATGGGGAAAAGTTCCGGCCAGGGCGGAAGATTGTGCCGCCAATTTCGATCTCCAAAAAAACTATATTTTGCCAAGGACATGCCTATGCTGGCACCCAGCTTCGAGATAAGATGGCCCTGGTTGACTTCCGGAGTGAAGAGCGAAACCTGGCTCGTGCGCCCGCTGAAATGATCAGGGTGATGATAAAAATCAACAAGCATCGGGAGAGCCACGATCACCGTCGCCACCAAAAAAGCAGTGATTTCCTTCCAGTGAGTAACAAGAAATTTTTTGCGGTTCGCGATAAAGGCAATCAGCAAAACAACCAAAATAAGCGGCGCGATCCGAAAAGCGATATAGGTATGCACGCCGAGGCCAAAAAATGCTCCCGCTAAAATATAATCAATAATTTTCTTTTTTTGAATGCCGCGAATGAGAAAAAATACTGTGAACACAAGAACAAACGGAAGCATAATCGCCCGAAAAGAAATACGGCTGAAATTGATCGCCCAAAAAGAAGTCGCAGTGAGAAATCCGGCGATGAGCCCGGCCCGCCGGCTTCCGAAAAGTTCTTCACCGAGGAGTATCATTCCCATGACCGTGAGCGTCCCGAAAAAAACCGACCACATTTTGAGCGTGATCACGCTAATACCAAAAAGGCTAAAGCCTAGGGCGATTAGGTTCATGAAAAGGCCCTCGCGTCCGTTGTTGTTTTCGTAAAACATTTTCCAGTGGTGCGCGGCATTGGCTGTGATCGCATCAATACCATTCACTGATTCGTCGGGATATACTCCCGGCGGCAAAGTGCTCAAATGGTAAGTTCTCACGAAAAACGCAAGCAGCACCACAAGGATTGCCAGAAGAATAAATGTTCTCCGGCTCATATTTTTTCCGGCAAGCGCTCCCAACTCTTTGGGATTGGATGTTTCTTTTTTATTTTTCGCAGTTGTTTTTTTTCGTGTTATCTTTGGCATTTTTTTGCTTGCCCCGTATCATTTCTGGGGCAAAAAATCCTTAATTTTTATTTTTATATCATATTTCGTTTAATTCTGGTTTCTATGAAATAAGAAAAAATGATTCTGGGGTTTTAATGATTGGTTTCTTACTCATATCTTATCCCATCGGGCCTCTTCTGCCAAATTGAAAACCAAAATCAAAACCCCGATACGTCAGGGCTTTTCCAATCTAATTTTCGCTTTTTTTCTTTTTTCTTTTGCGGATAAGAATAATTGTAATAATAATTGCTATAATTACTAATCCAGAAACTACAAAAAACAGGTGTCGAGAAGGCTTTTCACGCTGGTTTTTCAGTGCGGCTTCGAAGGCTGCCCGGTCGCGAAGAATTGTTTTTTGGTCTTTCCCAATATTGTCGCTGACAAATTTATACCCCAGCTGCTCGCAACACTTCGCTTCTTCTCGAATTTTGAAATCGCACTCGCCAATATCTGTCGTGAGCGTTGTTTTTTGGGTATCCGGATCGTATTTCGGAAAATACGACTTCCATCCGTCCGGCAGGCTATAGGCGACGAATTCGTCCCCTGGCCAAAAGCCGGCGCATTCTTTGGTATTAGCATTAAGCGCAATTCCCCAAGGCCCCGGTGCAGCTTTCGCGAAAGAAGAACTACATAGCGCAACTCCACTAATCGCAAACGCGAGAAATATTTTTTTCATTGATTTATTTACAAAATTTTAATCTTCCGGAAATAGTTTAGAGCAGCATAATTCAGGGTCCTGTCCCGATTCCCAGAATCTTCCACATCCCGCTTTCGTCTTTTTTCAGGGACACCCAGCGGATATTTTCACCTTTTTCCCAGCCATAATTGGGAATCACTGCCTTTTCCGAGCCCGGTTTGATTTTCGCGTCGAGAACCACTTTGAACGTCTTTTGGTCCTCTGTTTCATCTCCAATATTTGACGGCTCGATTGATTTTAGATTTAGTGAGGAAAAAATATTGAACTGCACGCCCCAAGCCTGCTTGTCTGAATCATTCAGAACCGCTGATGCATCAAGCATTGCTACCGCTTCCGGAATTTTCCCTTCATTGATTAAATTAAAAAATAATCTCACAATATCTTCTTCCTGCGGCAGCGGAACATTTTCGGATTTAGCAACTTCCTGAGTTTGCTGTGCATTATTATTGCTTTCCTGCTGCGCCGTTTGCTCCGGAACTTTTTCCATAGTCGCTTGTTTCTTTCCGCATCCAGATAATAGCAATGTAGAAGCAACGACAAATGTGATAGTTAGGCTTTTTTTCATTGTCATCTGATTAAATTTTATTGGCGGAGAGGGAGGGAGTCGAACCCTCGATACCTTTCGGTATACTTGCTTTCCAAGCAAGCGCACTAGGCCACTATGCGACCTCTCCTCGCTTTTGTAGAATAACCCACAAATAAAGCAAAATCAAGCCGAAAAGCTTGATTTTTTATACTTAAAAGAATATTGTCTCATTTTTTACGGCGCCTGCAAAGTGATCAGATCGACCTCGGGAAGATTCGCCTGAAAATCTATTTTAATTTCCGATTTCGCGTCAATTGTTTTTGACTCAACAACGGACAAATTATTTTTGTCATCAACCACTTTTCTTTCATATTTTATTTGCCCGGCATCGCCCCACGGCAAATTTTTGAGGGTTATCTCAAATTGCTTCGCCGGCGTGGCATCAGCCGTTTGGCGCGGCAGAGAAGAGGACCTGCCCGGCGGCCCCAGTCTGTCTTTTAGTTTGGGAAATAGACTGAAAAATTGCTTCTCGTCATAATTCACCACCACGGCTGTTATACTCTTCCCATCGGCTGATTTTCCAACTGTTATTCCATAAGTTTCGAAATTGCTGCCGGTCGTTTCCAGCTTTGTCTCTCCAAAAAATTTGTTAAAAGCTTGGTAAGCGTAATAAATCGGCTTGAGGCTTCCGTCTGTCTTCTTCCAAAGAAAACATCCCTCCCCCTTATCTTCATTGGGACCGCCTACTTGAAAAATCATCCAGACTCCCTTTTCCACCAAGGCCATTTTTGTCAAAGTATTGTGGGCAGCCCGCCAGGTGCCGTCAAACTCGGAGTAATCACCTTTTGAGGAACAAGGAATGGGAAAAGCTTCAATATCCATTTCCGTAACAGCTACCTTAGTTCTGCCAAATAAGGGACTCAACTTTGGATATTTGTCCAAAATGTCATTCACAATTTGCATCTCATCACTAAAAGTATATTTTATTTCGGTGGTATATCCATGGAAGGGCAAGAAATCAAGCGGTAGATTGTTTTTTGCCGAGTAGGCGACGAAATCACTAATGTAGGCTTTGCTTTCAATTATGCCCGGGGCATAAGCGAAGCCCAAACCGCCCACAATATATTGAGGATTCTTTGATTTCATAAACTCTGCAAAATAGCCGTAGTCTTCAAACAGCTGCTGCTCCGTGCCGTGCCAAAAAGGAGAATTGGTTACATTGGGCTCGTTGGCAAACAAAAAAGTTGTTAATCTCAAATTTGGAACTGATTTTTTTATTCCTTCAATCATATCAAGAATTTTTCCGACCCTGGTTTGAAGCTGCTCTTTTGTTTCGTATCGCTCGGCGTGAATGTGCATTATTACTTCCAAATTTTTGGCGGCCAGCGATTTGGCTTTTTCAAGGCTAAACTGGTCGTCAAAAACTGCAATCTTATCAAAGCCACCTTTGGACAAAAGATTGTAGCTAGCTTCTTCATAGCCAGGCGAATCAAAACCGGTAAAAATAAAGTTGCTGAATTTTCCTTGCTCTTTGGAATAATCAACGGTGAAATTGGCGGGGATTCCATTTTTTGCAAGGTCAAGTGTGCTAACATTTTCGGGATTCGTCTTTTTAGGCAGAAGAAATTTAACAGTGACGAAACCAACAATTGCCAAGATAATTATCACCAGAAAGGCGAGTATCAGATTTTTTTTCATAAACTATTTTTGAATCGCTTTATTTGCAATCCTGCGGACACATGCCGCTTTGTTTTTCAATTTGGTCGCAAGTCCCGTCGCCGCATTTTCCTTGGCCGTTGCTGGTTGAACCTTTGTTATTTTGAACTTTCACATTGCAAAATGACTCATAGGTTTTAGCAAGCCATTCACAGCCTGGCATCCAGCTACTGTCACATTTATTTTCCGAATACATTCCGCTAGCCAGAGAACAGGCGCAGTTTCCCGAAAGTTGGTAATCGGCTATGTTTTTGGCGGCCGTCATTGCCTTGTCGGAAAACCAGATCGGAGGGATCCATGAGCTTTTGTCAGCAAGATATTCTTTATCATAATAACCAAAGGCCGGAGCAAAAATTCCACCAGTGCATTTCACTGATTTTCCCAATTTTTCAACAAAACTTAGCTGGTCTGGTGTTTCACATTCTCCATTTTTGCTTCTTTCCGCCCCGTCGCAAACATGTTCATCGGAAATTATTGTCAATTTTTGGTACTTAGCAGCTCTTTTGGAGATATCGGTAACCGTATAATAATATCGGCTTTCTTCTGCTTTGTCTACCGTGCCAGCCATACTAAAAGCGACGCCGTCAAAATTAAAAGCCTGGCTAAATAAATCGTCACTGGCACCGTTCAAAAGAAGAACGTGATTAGGATCGTTATTTTTTATTAAAGAAGCATAATATTCCCTGTCCTTCTGGCGCATTTCATTTCTGAATTCATAAAAATCAAGCCCTCTAGGATTCAGATTATCTTTCCCATCCGTGCCCATTCCAGCCAAGGCAAAAATATCGGTCGGGTCAGGAAATACCGGCGGTAAACTCTTTTCATTTTGAAACATTCCTGCCGGCTTTGGAATTTTTAGCGATTCCAGACTCACGAATTTGTCGTTCCACGCCGCCTGCAATTTTTGATCGCTCGAGTATTTTTTCTTTATCCATTCTTTGAATTTTCTCTCGAAAAACGGGGAATAGTCTGTATATGTTCCGGATTTTATTTCAAATTTTGGAAGATTATCAATATTCTCCGCCTTAAGAGCGATATAATTCGGTCCGTAGCCATCTTCGCCGGTCGCGCCTGTTCCCATATCCCATCCGACCAAGGCGGGATTGTTTTTATAATGATCTACAATGGCTGTCACAAATCCGCCGAAGTCCCGCTGAGCAATATCAGAATTCATACTGGCATTGTTATAGACATTGCCCGCGGAATCTGTTTCGCAGAAATCGCATACTTTGCCGCCAGTGTTGTGGGGTGGAAAATTATTTTCTTTGAGCCACCAGTCGGGGTCAAAGGGAAAAAGAGTAAAAATTGGAACGATATAAGCGCCCTTTTGGCCGGCATAGGAAAAAACCGCGTCGAGCTGGGCGAAATCAAAATTGTCGCCTATATTTTTCGGCCGACTGGTTGATTTATCAAGGTCGGACCACCAGACATTCAAAAGGATTAATTTGGTATTGTTAGCGACTGCCCGGTCGATCAATGCTTTCATATTTGCCAGCCACTTGGCATCATTATAAGCAGGCGCATGATTTTTTCCTTGGGGAGGATAATAATATACATTGACGGCGCTCGAGCTAATTTCTTTCCCGTCAATGAAAAGCTTGGGAACACCGTCCACCATTTTTACTTCGCTTTTTTTGGCATTTGTTCCGCTGCTATTATTCGCCGTGTTTTTGAAAATTTTTAGCGCATAAAAACCGACTGCAATAAAAATTAAAATCGCAATCAGCGCCAACGAGATGAGAATAGATCGTTTCATTGGCTCAAACGTAATTGATTAAACTTAGACTTTATTTCTCAATCTTCGCAATTTCGATCATGGTTTTGATGACCGTGTCGGGATTGAGAGAAATAGAATCGATTTTTTCGCGAACCAGAAATTGCGCGAAGTCAATGAAATCTGAGGGGGCCTGCCCGCAAATACCGACTTTCCGGCGGGCATTATGCGCTCTTTGAATAACCTGCCGAATAAGTTCTTTCACGGCTTCGTTCCGTTCGTCATAAACATGCGCTACCTTGGCGCTGTCGCGATCCACGCCGAGCGTGAGTTGCGTGAGATCATTCGAGCCAATCGAAAATCCGTCAAAAATTTTCGAAAATTCTTTGGCAAGAATCACATTTGATGGAATCTCACACATTACATAAACTTGAAGTCCGTCTGCCCCGCGTTTCAATCCATGTTTCTCCATCTCGGCCAAAACCTTCCGACCTTCCTCAACCGTCCGGCAAAAGGGAATCATCGCTTTGAGATTCTTGAGACCCATAACCTCGCGAACTTTTTTGAAAGCTAGACACTCAAGACGAAAACCCTCTTTATAATCTTCGTCGTAGTATCTTGAAGCACCTCGCCAGCCGATCATCGGATTTTCTTCCGCCGGCTCGAAACTTTTTCCACCAATAAGTGTCGCATATTCGTTGGTTTTGAAATCGCTCATTCTCACAATCACGTCTTTCGGCCAAAAAGCCGCGCAAATTCTTCCAATTCCCTCGGCCAACTTTTCCACAAAAAATTCTTCTTTATTCTTGTATCCCTGCGTCAGCTCGTTGATTTTTTTCTTTTCTTCCTTGTCCTTCACCCGATCAAAATGAATGAGGGCCATAGGATGAATTTTGATATATTCGGTAATAATGAATTCCTCGCGCGCCAGCCCCACCCCGTCGTTCGGAATAAAGGACAGGTCAAAGGCCTGATCGGGATTGCCGACGTTCATCATTATCCTGGTTTTCGTTTTTTTGATCTCTTTGAGATTAGTGGTTTTTATTTCAAATTTAAGCGCTCCTTCATAAACTTTTCCTTCCTCCCCTTCCGCGCACGAAACAGTCACCAGCTTCGTGTCTTTTATAGCCGTTGTTGCGTTTCCGGTCCCGACAATACACGGAATTCCCAGTTCGCGCGAAACAATCGCCGCGTGAGATGTCCGTCCGCCGGAATTGGTGACAATGGCCGCAGCAATTTTCATTATCGGCTCCCAGTCCGGATCGGTCATCTCCGTCACCAGCACTTCCCCTTTTTTGAAATCAGCGATTTTGGCCACCTCTTTAATAACATTGGCTTTCCCTTGTCCGATTTTTCCGCCGACCGCCGCGCCCACGCACAAAATTTTTCCTTTTTCTTTTAAAATATATTCTTCGAGAACATTTTTCTTTTTTTGCGATTGCACCGTCTCTGGCCGGGCCTGCACTATGAACAATTCTTTCGACCGCCCGTCTTTCGCCCATTCAATGTCCATTGGTTTTTTGTAATGCTCTTCGATCAGCATCCCCCACTTGGAAAGCTCTATAACCTCATCGTCAGTCAGACAAAATTTGCGTCGATCTTCCTGCGAAACAATTGCATTTTGCGTTGAAGAAGTGCCGCCCACGCTGTATATCAGCTTGGTTTCTTTGCTTCCCAGCTTTTTCCCGACAATCGACCGGAAATCTTTTTTGAGAGTCGGTTTATGAACGAAAAATTCATCCGGGTTCACCTTGCCTTTCACAATATTTTCACCGAGTCCCCAGGAAGCGTTGATAATGATGGCATCTGAAAATCCCGATTCGGTATCGATCGTGAACATAACACCGCTCGAGGCTTCGTCCGAACGGACCATTTTTTGCACTCCCACTGAAAGGGCAATGCTCAATTGATCAAAACCCTTGTCCACGCGGTATGAAATAGCCCGATCCGTAAAAAGCGAAGAAAAACATTTCTTGACGGATTCGAGCAGCTGATATTCCCCGGTGACATTGAGATACGATTCCTGCTGCCCGGCGAAAGACGCATCGGCCAGATCTTCGGCCGTCGCGCTGGATCTCACCGCGACATCCACTCCGCCGGCAAAATGATTGGTATGGTCTTTTTTATCCCAGTTGATCTTGAAGCTTTTGTGCGAATTGTATTCCCGGGACAATTTTGAATAGGCCTCCACGATTTGATTGCGGAGATCGATGGGAAATTCGGCCGAAAGAATTGTCTGGCGAACACGATACCCCCGCTCGGCCAGATTCCTCATGCTGGAAGTATCAAGGCCTTTTAAAATATTTTTTATCTCCTGATCCAATTTGTTTTGGGTGATGAAATACCTGAAAGCTTCGGCTGTGATGGAAAAGCCATTGGGAAGTCGGATGCCTTTCTTTTTCAAATTGACAAACATTTCGCCAAGCGAAGCATTCTTCCCGCCAACGAGTTCAATGTCCTTGATTCCAGTTTCACGGAACCAGAGAATGTGTTTTGTTTTTCCACTTGAAGCGGATCCACCTCGGATGGATATTTTTTTTGTACCAATCATCTTTTTCTTTTTATTTTTTTATTATTTATACTCGTAATAAATTCTCAATTCGTAGAGATCACCCAATCTCCTCCACTTTCACCAAACTCATGTGCTCCTTTTTTACGTGCGGCCGTCCAGCCACAATCACCACTTTATCTTTTTTCTTCAGCAGCTTATTTTTCTTGAGCGTCAAAATTGATTTGTCAATAAGTTCGTCGAGATCTTTGCAATCCGGCAGGACAAAACTTTCCGCCCCCCAGACCAAAGTCAGCTGATTGTGCGTTTTTTCACTGTTGGTCATTACGAATATTTTTTCCTCGGGCCGGTGCCGGGCAATCATGCGAGCCGTGAATCCCGAAACGCTGGCCGCTACGATGGCCTTCGCTCCACTGTCTTTCACAAGTTCGTGGGCTGACTGGGCGATTGCCGATGAAACCGACATTTTTTCGTCACCCAAAAATCTATGTTCGAGGTCATCAAAGGGCGACTCTTCCGTCCTTTCAATTATTTTTCTCATCATCCGGATAGACTCTACTGGATACTTTCCACTCGCCGTTTCTCCGGAGAGCATCACCGCATCTGCATGATCAATAACCGCGTTCGAAACATCCGTTACTTCCGCTCGTGTCGGCCGGGGATTCCGGATCATGGAATCCAGCATTTGGGTCGCTACAATAGCCGGCTTCCCGATTCGCAAGGCTTTGGCAACCATTTCCTTTTGAAGTATGGGCAGTTCTTCTTGGGGCATTTCGATTCCCAAATCCCCCCGGGCAACCATGACCGCGTCAGATACCTTGAGAATTTCATTGAAATTTTTTACGGCCTCTCTCCTTTCGATCTTAGCGACTATCTGGGGAATCTTTTTTTCGTCGGATATTTTTTTCCTTATCAATTTCTGAAGATTTTTTATTTCTTTTGCGTTCCGGACAAAAGACATGGCCACGAAATCCACATCCTGGGAAAGAGCAAAATCCAAAACTTCTTTGTCCTGGCTTGTCAGCGCCCCCAGTTTTCCGGAAATTCCAGGAATATTGACCCCTTTTCTCATTTTTATCAACCCGTCGTTTTCAACGCGGCAATGCAAGCACTCTTTGTCTTTTTTCAAAACCGAGAGTTTGATAAGGCCGTCCTCAATCAAAATATCATTCCCAATTTTGGTCAGTTTTGCCACTTCGGGAAGATCAAGAAATATGATTTTTTGCCGGCTGCTTTTTTTTGTAAGTTTGCTGTTTTTGGCGGCCACCAACACGATTTCACCTTTTTTGACTTTTATTTCCCGACTTCCGATTGTTCTGATTCTCGGACCTTGAAGGTCGGCCATGATTCCGATTGGTCTTTTGAGTTTTCGTCCGACCTCTCTGATGTTTCTGATGGCTTTTTTGTGCCAGGCAAAATCCCCATGCGAAAAATTGAGCCGGGCGACATCCATTCCCTCCTTGGCCATTTGCCCAAGCACCGACTTTTTTTCCGAAGCCGGCCCGATGGTAGCAATTATCTTGGTTCTTTTCATGACACTCTTTACGAATTACGAATACGCTTTGCTCTGCGAATATACTAATTACGAATTCTATGCATTCGTATATTCGTAAGAGATTCGTAATTAGTAAAGTCATTATACTACAAAAAACAGGCAACTCAAAATGAGTCACCTGCCTTAGAAATACTATTGCGCAATAATACTTTTAGCTGATCAGCTTGAAACCGCCAATGAGTGGCAATTCTTTCATTGCTCCCTTTGAAGCATTGATGATGCCCATTATTGCTACGACGATAATGAAAATCGTCCCAAGCGGTAAAATGAGAAACCATCCAATGAAGGGAATAATCCCGCCAACAATATTCACGACAACCGCAGCGATAAGAAGATTCAACTGCTGATTGGCATGAAATTTCGCAAACGGGCTATTTTTCGCGTCGGAAACCAGGGGAATAAAGAAAAGGATGGGAACGATATAGCCGACAATCGCCATAGCTTTGTTTTTTTCCGCATCCGATTGTCCGGTCGGTTGTGTTTGTTGTGTTTGATTTTGCTCTTCCATATTTTCACCTCACTTTCTTTTTAAAAGATTTTAACTTAATTTCCTTGATTATATTAAAGCATACTTTCCAATTCCCGCAAAATGTCCTCCGGAATCGGGTCTCTTTGGGGACTCACGCCCGGATACCGCCAAGCGCTGATCAATCGGATCTTTTGTTGCCCAAAACTTTTACTTTTTTCAGCCAAAGGCTGATCTGCCTCTGGCATGACATTTTTAGCTTTTCCCTTCATCTGGTACATCGCCCAAATTTCACGGCTCCAGACTCTTTTCCCGTCTTTTGTGCTCAGTGATGATGGCTGCATTACCGCAATGGTATTTTTCACGATTCCCTCTTCCACTCTTTGCGGATTCTTCACCACGCGCAAAACTCTTTGGGCCGTCAGGCCGTATTGTTTCATTTTGTAAACCGCGTGCTGCGTCCATTCATGCTTTTCCGTGTTTTTGGGAATTTTATATTGCATAAAAATTTCCCGAGGCGTAGCCTTGAGAAAAAATTACAAATCCATTCCCCGCAAGCGCTTCACACGCTCGGCGATGGGGGGATGAGTTTGAAAAAGATTTGAAACTTTTTTTCCTTTGAAGGGATTGACAATGAAAAGATGGGCTGTGGCTTGATTGGCGTGCTGCATCGGCGTTGGATCGGCGGAAATTTTTTCAAGCGCGCTCGCCAACCCTTCCGGATATCTCGTGAGCAGCGCCCCATCAGCGTCAGCCAAAAATTCACGCTTGCGCGATATTGCCAGCTGGATAAGCATCGCCGCGACGGGAGCCAAAATGGAAAGAATAATGGCCGCGATGAACAATATAAGACCGAGTTGTCCCCCTTCGCTGTCGTTTGATCTTCTTCCTCCGAAAAAGCTCCAGCGGCGAAAGAATCCGGCTAGAATTGCCACAAACCCGACCAAAACCACAATGACGGTCGAAAGCAAAATATCTTTGTTGCCAATATGCGAAAGTTCGTGAGCGATCACTCCTTCGAGTTCCGGCTTATCCAGTTTTTCAATGATGCCGGTGGTAAGACAGACAACCGCATGTTCTGCGTCCCGTCC
>Ga0209048_10004365_pt1 | contig 13542 bp, 10 predicted proteins | sample FrelakmetCRP12CR_FD_187146 | JGI IMG/M metagenome (GOLD analysis project Ga0209048, IMG submission 187146) | Freshwater lake sediment microbial communities from the University of Notre Dame, USA, for methane emissions studies - CRP12 CR (SPAdes)... | ecosystem: Environmental > Aquatic >... | reverse complement strand
CTGGGCGGGCGGCTGGCTGGGAGCGGCGGCCTGGCTGCAGCAGTGCTCAGCGGAAATGTAGCAGTGGGGGTTGGGGCTGCACACGGTTGGCAGCCAGTAGGATCGATGGTGCGGCTGTCCCAAGTTCAGGGTCAATGGGTGCGAATGCTCGATGAACGTCTCCCTAATGAGACGTTCTCTCGTTTGTTCGGCTTCACTGCTCAAGAATGGTCCAGCCCTCCGCTCAGCGACATGGTTCGCTTATACCCCTTCGGTTTGCAAGAAAAAACAGAGTTGGTCGTGCGTTCACCCTTGGGTATGGAAGCCGATGGGAGTCTGCGCATGAACGCCAACCTGCCAGAGGGCAGGACAGTGGATTGGATGGTCGGCACACGCCAGGGGTGCCTGGAAGCGTCTCGTCAGGCGGGTGAACAAGCGATGACAGGCCTTGGGTCAGCCCGGCCAAAGCTTGCGGTGGTGTTGGTGGACGCGGCCTGGGAGTCAATTTTTGAGCTTCAGCCTGGCGCTGAGTTCCAACCCCTGCGCCAGATTATTGGCGAAGATGTTCCTATCCTGGGGGGATATTCCTTTGGTCAGCTAGCACGCTTGGAACCGCTCGGGGAGGCGCGTTTGTTGAACGGGCATATGCTGGTGATCTTGTTTGGAAGTAATAGCGAATAATAACCACTGCGCGCCCAAACTTTCTGTTGGTTTTTGAGCTTATTTTATTTAAATATACTGATTCCTATCACTAGAAATCCCATCGCAGCGCAATAAATAGAAAAGATATACAGCGGGCGCCGGGCTAGGAAGGCAAGCAGCCAGCGTATTGACAGGTAGCCCACTACACCAGCTGCGATAAACCCTGGAATGAAAGTCAACAAGAGAGATGCTGAGCTTTGGCCCGATCCGGCGGCAATATTTGGCAATTTCAACAGGTCCAAAGTAGCCAGCAGTCCGGCTGCCAGCATAATGGGAATGGATAGCAGAAAAGAGAAACGGGCAGCCGCTGGTCGCTCGAAATCGCGCGTCACACCGGCTGAAATAGTTACTCCAGAACGGGAGACCCCTGGAAAAATAGAAATGGCTTGCGCGAAGCCTATCCAGATGGCGTCTTTCATATGAATACTCTCGATTTTCCGGTTACGTTTGCCAACTCGCTCGGCCAAAAACAATATGATCGCAGTAATGAATAGAAAGAAACCCGTGGCGATGGGACTGGCGAAAGCCCTTTCGACAACGCTTTTTAGCGCCAGGCCAATCAAGCCGGCTGGGATCGTAGCTAGAATAATCAACCAGCCTAACCGGGCCAGCGTGTCTTCGAAGGGTTTTTTATGCCACAGACCAAGTAGAAAGGCACGTACGATGGCTACCAGGTCTTTCCAGAAATAAATGATTACAGCAATTAGAGTCGCTACTTGCACCAGTACATCGAAAATGAAGGCCTCGTTAGCTGGAATTTGCCAGCCGAGCAGATAAGGAACGATGACCAGGTGTGCTGAGCTGGAAACCGGAATGAATTCAGTCAAACCCTGAACGATACCTAAAAGGATAGCTTGCAGAATCGTCATTGTTTTTGATCTTCTTTCTCTCTGGTTTTTCGAGATTCGAAAAAATCCCTTGCAAATTCGTCGAAGCATCCTTCTTGGATTGCCTTACGCATGTCTCGAGAAAGCTGGAGCAAGGTGTGCAGGTTGTGGATGGAGAGCAGTGTAGCCGCCAGCATTTCCTTGGCTGCGATAAGGTGACGCAAGTAAGCGCGTGAGAAATTCCGGCAGGTGTAACAGGCGCAGCCTTCTTCTATCGGTAATGGATCATGGATATATGCTGCGTTGACCAGATTTAGCCTGCCAGTGCGGGTCATGGCTGCATTGTGGCGAGCCAGGCGTGTGGGCAGCACGCAATCAAAAATATCCACACCACGCAATACTCCGTTTACCAGGTCTTCGGGTGAACCTACACCCATCAAGTAGCGCGGCTTATTTATGGGTAAGATAGCATCCACGATTTCCAGCATGGAATTTGTCTCATCTTTGGTTTCACCAACAGAAAGGCCGCCGATGGCATACCCGGGGAGATCCAGGGAGGCAATAAATTGGGCAGATTCTTGGCGCAAGTCCGGAAAAATGCCCCCTTGGACGATGCCGAATAAAGCCTGGTCAGGCCGTGTTTTGGCTTTCAGGCAGCGCTGAACCCAGGCATGGGTGCGAGCCACCGCACGCTGGTTATAATCTCGTTCGTAGGGTGGAGCGCATTCGTCGAACGCCATGATAATGTCTGCGCCAAGGTTTTCCTGAATGGCGATGGATTTTTCCGGGGTGAGGCGGTGCAACGAGCCGTCGATGTGACTTTTAAAAGTGACCCCATCTTCATCTATATTGCGGGTAGCCGATAGAGAAAAAACTTGAAAACCACCCGAATCGGTTAATAGGGGACGCTGCCAATTCATAAACTGGTGCAGGCCGCCCATTTCTTTCACCAGGTTATCGCCTGGTCGCAGGTAGAGATGATACGTGTTGGCTAACACTAAGCTGGCATCCAGCTCTTCTAGCTGGGCTGGCGTGATTGCTTTTACAGTTGCCTGAGTGCCGACCGGGGCAAATATTGGAGTAAGTAAATTTCCATGAGGTGTATGGAACAACCCTGCCCGTGCGCGGCCTTGACGGGCGAGGACTTTAAAGGCGAAGTAGTCGATGGAAGGGGGGCTAGACATACAAAAGTCGATTATACCCGGTTTTTGGGGCGGGTAAAGTTGATAGAGGATTCTAAAGGCTCTAGAAACAAAACTGCCGCTTGATTCGCATGATATAATTTCCTGGCTAATTTTATTAAAAATCCAACTTAGCAATCATTAACTCTAGAGACTATCAGCGCCATGGCTCATATACCGTTCGAAGTCTCATTGCCTGGCGCTGGTTTCGCGATGAAACAAATAAAGGATGAACGTTCAGGAGAGATTGATTATGCAGCCAATGAATTTACCAGGCCCTAAAGCACGGGCCATTATCAAAAGAGATCAGGATGTGATTTCTCCCTCCTACCCCCGCGGCTATCCATTTGTCATGGATCACGGTCGGGGCGTAGAGGTCTGGGATATAGATGGGAACCGGTTTATGGATTTTGCCGCGGGGATTGCAGTTGTCTCTACAGGTCACAGCCATCCGAAGGTGATCAAGGCCATCCAGGACCAGGCTGAGAAATTTATCCATATTTCCTCGGACTTCTACCATGAAATATGGGTCGAATTAGGCGAAAAGCTGAATGAAATCGCTCCTTTCATGGATAATGCTGTGTCATTTATGACCAACTCTGGCACCGAAAGTGTAGAAGCGGCAATAAAGCTTGCCCGTCATTATACCGGGAGAACCGAATTTATTGGTTTCTTGGGCGCTTTCCACGGACGCACCATGGGTGCTGTATCCTTCACAGCCAGTAAACCCATCTATCATCGTGATTTTTACCCATTAATGAGCGGCGTCGTACATGTGCCCTTTCCAGATGCGTATCGCCCGATTCTAGAATCAAAACCGGGCGAGGATTATGGTAAGACCGTAGTACGTTATATTGAAGAACAGGTAATGGGTCACCTGCTGCCCCCGGAAAACGTGGCCGGCATCTTGGTCGAGCCTATTCAGGGAGAGGGTGGTTATATTGTCCCCACCCCTGGCTTTTTCCCGGCCTTACGGGAGTTATGCGATAAGTATGGCATTCTCTTGATTGTTGATGAGGTGCAATCTGGCATGGGCCGGACAGGCAAGTGGTGGGCAGTAGAACATTTCGACGTCGAGCCTGATATCGTTACAGCCGCGAAGGGGATTGCCTCGGGAGTGCCTCTGGGAGTAATGTTCGCTCGTGAAAATGTTATGACCTGGACAAAGGGAACGCATGGCAATACCTTTGGCGGAAATCCAATCGCTTGCGCAGCTGCTCTAGCCACGATAGAGCTAATCGAAAACGGCTACCTGGAAAATGCTGCCCAGGTCGGTGAATACACCCTGGATGCTTTAGAAGAAATCATGATTCGCCATCCGAATATTGGTGAAGTGCGCGGCAAAGGCTTGATGATCGGTGTGGAGTTTGTTAAAGACCGCCTGACCAAGGAGCCGGATGATAAGCTGCGAGATACGATTGTGGATAACGCATTTCTACGTGGATTGCTTTTATTGGGTTGTGGTAAGAGTACAATTCGGATCGCACCGCCGCTATGTGTGACCCAGGCTGAGGTGGACGAAGGATTGGCGATTTTCGAAGATGCAATCACAATTAGCGAAAAGAAAGTTCACACAGTTGCTGCCTGACTTCCGAGTTCGCCAGCGCGATTACTTGCTGGAAATTACCCGTGCCATTACCCAGGAGCTCGACCTGGATAAGGTATTGTCGCGCATCTTGAACATCTCAATCGAGATGCTCGCTGGCCAGGCAGGATTAATCGCATTGCGCGAAAAACAGGTGGGATGGCGCATAGCTGTCGCACAGGGGATTCCACCTGCTTTCCTACGCCAGCTCGAGCCGCTCCTGGCCGCTGTGCCAGAACACGAGGAGCCAGATCGCTACGAGCTATCGCAGGTAAACAACCTCCTTCAAGGACTGACTTTCACTGCCAGCCTGGGATTATTAACAGGAGTTGTCTTACCGCTCAATGCGCGACAGCAAGTAATCGGTGTGTTGTTTATCTTCCGAAATTACCTGGGTAGCTTCTCGCCAAACGATAAGACCTTGTTGCAGAGTTTTGCAGACCAGGCTGCTATTGCTGTCCACAATGCCAAACTTTATACGCAGCTCCGCCAGGAAGACCAACGGATCGTCGCCCTCCTGGATTCAGTGGCAGACGGTATCCTCATTTTGGCATCCGACCATTCGATTGAACATTGCAACCCGGCGCTGGCGCGTATGCTCGGCATCCCTGCTAATCAAATTCGCGGCAGGTGGCATGAAGAAATCATCCATTGGACCCGCCAGAAAGATGGATTAAGCCTCGAACAGGCAGAAGCAGAAGGTTGGCCTCTCACTCCGAATGCTACATTATACGTAGAGGGAGACCTGGAGAGGCCAGGAAAAATGCCTCTGCCAGTAGGCATCACCTATGCGCCGCTTCTCTCGTCGGATGGTATCCTGCTTAATATAATTGCCTCCGTACGGGATATTACCCGCTTCCGAGAGGCGGAAGAGCTAAAAAGCACTTTTATTTCTGTGATTAGCCATGAGCTGAAGACGCCCATCGCCCTCATCAAAGGTTACGTTAGCACGTTGCGAAGAGAAGACGCGACCTGGGATCGTGAGGTGATCGACGACAGTCTGGCTGTGATCGAGGAAGAAGCAGACCGGTTGACTGAGTTGGTCGAGAATCTTTTAGACGCCTCTCGATTACAGGCAGGCGCGCTTTCCATCAATCTTTCCGATGTAGCGCTCAATGGTCTGGCAAAACGGATCGCGGAACGGTTTCGCACGCAGACCAGCGTTCATACCATCGTGGTTGATTTCCCTGATTACTTTCCTGTTATTCTTGGAGATGAAGATCGTTTGGCTCAAGTGTTATCAAACCTGGTTTCTAACGCAATCAAGTATTCTCCTGGCGGCGGTGAAATCTCCATCAGTGGTCAAGTTCGGCCAGAGCATGTTCTGATCTGTGTCAAAGATCAAGGGCTAGGGATTGCCGCCGCCGATATACCCCATGTATTCGACCGTTTTTACCGGGCTGCCGATGCGAGCAGGACAACCAAAGGAGCAGGATTAGGGCTTTACCTGGCTCGAGCAGTGGTGGAAGCGCATGGAGGGCGCATTTGGGTAGACCCAAAACCGGATGATGGGGCGAGGATCTGTTTCTCTCTTCCACGAGATTCAGAACCCAAAAAATAAAATAACGAATACGGAATGCAAAGAATTTCTTCCGTAATAATCTATGATGAGAAAGTTGGGATTGATGTATGCCTAAGACACGTGTAAGTTGTCCAAACTGCCGCCAGCCAATTACAGCCGATATTGAGCAGTTATTCGATGTCAACCAGGATCCAACCGCCAAACAGCGGCTGTTATCTGGAGCGTTTAACTTGCTCGAGTGTCCGTTCTGTGGATATAAAGGAAACCTGGCCTCGCCCGTGGTCTATCATGACCCGGACAAAGAATTGTTATTAACTTTTGTGCCCGTCGAGCTCGGTTTGCCACAGAATGACCAAGAACGTCTGATTGGGAGTTTAATTAACCAGGTAATCAATAATTTACCGCAGGAAAAGCGAAAAGCCTACCTGCTTCAACCCCAAGCTACATTAACTATGCAAGGGTTATTGGAGCGTGTGCTGGAATCCGACGGCATCACTCGGGATATGATCCAAGCCCAACAACAAAGGCTGAATCTAATTCAACGTCTGATCGGTATTAAAGATCAAAGTACGCTGGCTGAAATCGCCCAGCAAGAAGATGCAATGATTGACGCGGAATTTTTTGGGATACTCAACCGGTTGGGAGAAGCTGCCATGATGAGCGGAGATCAAGAATCCGCCCGCAGGTTGAGCGATTTGCAGAAGAATTTGATGCCGTTGACTACTTTTGGGAAAGAGATGCAGGCTCAATCAAAAGAAGTGGAAGCAGCTATTGCAGATTTGCGCGCAGCGGGACAAGGACTTACTAGAGAGAAAATGCTTGACCTGGTTATTGATGCTCCCAATGAGGTTCGCTTGAGCGCCTTAGTCAGTCTGGCGCGTCCGATCATGGACTACTCATTTTTCCAGATGCTAAGCGAGCGGATCGACCGCGCCAGGGGAGATGGGCGCGCTCGTCTGGTAGAGCTGCGTACCGAGCTGTTAGAAATGACTCAGGAAATCGACCAACAAATCGATGCCCATATTAAGCAAATTCGGCAGTTAATTGAAGCTATCTTGCAGTCTGAGAATATAGCTCAAGCGATGGAGCAAAACCTGGCCGCTGTCGATGAATACTTTATGGCGGAAGTTAGCCGGATGCTGGATGAGGCTCGTAAGAATGGCGATCTCGAAAAATCGAGCAAGTTGCAGATGATTGCCAATGTGGTGCAGCAAGCCAGCGCGAACCCTCCCGAAGTGGAGCTGGTAGAACAATACCTGGAAACATCGGACGACCAGGCCAGGCGAGACTTCCTCATGAATCATGAAGATGAGATCACAGACCAATTCTTGGAAGTCCTGTCTGGGATTATTTCACAGGTGCAGGCGAGTAATGATAAGGAGTTGCTTGAGCACGTAATGGCGGCGAATCGTCAAGTGTTACGGTTTAGCATGGAGAAGAATTTGCGCAGTACTTAGGAGTGTATAAAACGTCAGTTCGGGTTTAAAGATTTTGGTGTTGAATTGTGCGGTTTCACCGCACAATTCAACACCAAATAAACTCCAATTCCCTTAGCCCGAACTGACGTTATAAAAAGAAAGAACCTTCTCAAGGGATATGGATAGTTTATTTGCGGTTTTGCGCGGCCTGTAGGATAAGCCGCGCAAAACTTTATCTGTCAGGTAGATGTGATGGGTGGATTATCTAGCCGAAGACCGTGCCCGCGCACGGTAACGACGTAATTGTGGGTAGGGTCTATACTGCCGATGCGGTCACGCAGACGGCGCACTAGTGCATCCAGCGCCTGTTCGGATACTTCAAACGCTTGTTCTTTTCCCCAGATGATGGTTACCAGGTCCTGGCGAGATACGACCTTCCCCGGAGCATCGTACAGTTGCTCTAATAAATGGAATTGGGAGACAGAAAGTGGAGGCAAGATTTCGGTCTCTCCTAAGGACTTCTCATCTGTGCTAATCCTGATCCATACTCGCCTCGATCGTTTGTCGAGAAACAACCGCCTGACATCTTCTGCTCCACCGGGATGTCTGATTCCGGAAGCGATGAGATTTTGTAACCCCGTTTCATCTTGTTCGAGCGGTACAGTAGAATCGGAGCTTAAGAAAACAAATTTCTGTGCGAGTGCGATTTGGATGGTATCCCCATCCTGGAGGATAGCCGGTTCTTTGATGAGTTGGCCATTATGGTGAGTACCATTCTTGCTCCCCAAATCTTCCAGACGGACGCCGTTTAATGAAATGATCAGACGTGCATGGTGGCGGGAGACTTGCCGATCGGCGACGACGATATCACAGGTCGGTTCGCGGCCGATCAAAGTCGTTTTGCGTAAAGCCCATCGTTGTCCATTCAGCAGACCGGTTTGAGCGATCAATATTGCAACTTCGTCTGAATATTTCTCCATATCTTCGCTCCCCGAGTATAATATCACAAAACGCCGACATTAGAAGTCACCCGATATCCATTCCTCACCATTGAACAATCGGGTTCTCGTCCGCCAGGGATGGGCCTGGAATACTTTGTGAATGAGTGATTATGCCAACGCCGCTAAAGATCGGTGAAGTTTTACGCGGTCGCTACCGCATCAGCAAGACCATCGGCCAGGGAGGCATGGGGAGCATTTACCTGGCTGATGATCTGCGCTTGCAGGGCCGCTCATGCGCTCTTAAAGAAGTCGAGCATGATCATACCTTGCCCGCGGAGATGCTCAAGCAAGCCCGTGAGCAATTTTTACGAGAGGCCACCGTCTTAGCGCGCCTGGATCAGCCAAATCTTCCGAAAGTATCCGACTTTTTTTCTGTAGGAGGGCGAGATTATCTGGTGATGGATTTTGTGCCAGGTAAAGATTTGCGCGCCCTGATGAATGAAGCTCGCCAAAAAGGCGAGTTCTTGGCCGAACGGGATGTCTTGAATTGGGCCAGTCAACTGGCTGATGCATTGTCCTATCTGCACAGTCAAAACCCGCCCATCCTGCATCGAGATATAAAACCTAGCAACCTCAAGCTTACTCCTACTCGGCTGCTAAAGCTGGTGGACTTCGGGCTGGTAAAAATCTTAGCCTCCGACGAAGTAACCATAACGATCTTACAAGGACGCGGAACAGCTCTCTATACACCCCTCGAGCAATATGGTGGAGATACAGGTCACACGGATGGGCGTAGCGATATTTATGCCTTTGCGGCGACGCTTTACCATCTGCTGACCAATCACCCTCCAATTGAAGCGAGGGAGCTGTTCCTGCATCCGGATGCATTGATCCCACCGAGACAGTTTAATCAAAGTATCAGCCCGCGCACTGAACGAGCTATCTTATGGGCGATGAGTTTGCATCCTGAAGACCGGCCTCAAGATGTAGAAGCGTTTCGCCAGGCTCTGTTAGGAGATTGGGACCCTACCTCCCGTCCGCGTGCTCCGCTTCCTACACCATCCTTAGCCGACCTGGTATCTTCACCGGCTGAGCGAATGCTGATTTGGATCTCAGTTGCGTTGTTATTAATCAGCCTGGCAGCCACTCTAATGCGCTAATTGGGTTTGTCCGCCAGGTTATTGCCACCTCCAGGATTAGGGTGCTTCCGATTTGCTTCTGTCAAGCTTCGCCAAATTAATACGACCAGCAGTCCTGCCATCGATCCAGCCAGGGTTCCCAAGAAAATACCAAAACGCATTGAATCTTTTAGCAAATGGCTGCTGCCCGGCAAATGCAACACTAAGTAGGAATAAGCCACCAGGCCACCGATCAACGACATAAAACCGGCTCTCACGCCCCAATGCACCTGCCCAACCTGGGCTGCCAGGCGGTATGCAATCAAGGCGACGCCTGCCGAAACCAGCACGGCCATTATCCAATCTCTGAGGTCAGGTTGGGCTGGCGACGGTGGTGGAACGGTAGTTTGGATAATTGGAATCGGGGTTCTGGTAGGTTCTTGAGTGGGCGTTACTGTTGGTGTTACCGTTGGAGTAACGGTAACCGTCTCACCACCAGGCGATGGAATATTCAATTTGATCGTTGCGGATTTGGCGTTCTCGCTCTCTGCGCTGATTTCCAGGGTACCAGAGTTAACCACTGAATAAGTTGTTCGCGCGACGCCGCTCTTTGTGATTTGTTCTTGTCTTAGGCTGTTAGTTTCTCCGCTCATCGAGAAAACAAAGGTAACCGGGGTGCCATCTGGAACAGCATGCCCATTGTGATCCAATATCAGACCCGTGCGGATTGGGATCACATCCCCAATATGGAATTCGGGTAGAGGAATTGCTTGCGGTGTAGTGGTGACTTCCATTGGTGTTTGAGCCTCTGGCAAATCAAGCTCAAGGGGGATGGGCCGGTTTGGGTCTGGAAATAATGCTTCATTCAGGTCATAGCTGATGCCGCTGACCGAGACAGGTGGAGCGCCGCTGGCCCGTAGCTCTCCGAAGAGCAAATAGGCAATAATATCGACAGACTGCTGGGTTTTGCTGTACAGTCCATAATAAGCAGTCAGCTTTGATATGTTGGTCGCATCCAGGTAGTAAGGTGCGCACAAAGCAAAGACGATCAGGCGTTTTTGTTGGAACAAATCGGGACGCTCTGTAAGGAAGCGGCGTAAAGTTTGAAAAGATGGGATGTCGTCCTGGGCGGGGAGCATAGCCATGACGATCCAATTCGCTCGGCTTAAATCGCGCTCTAGGGGCGTGGAATTCGCGGGGCTGTCCAGCATTTGTTGAAGATCGTCAAGAGAATATGAAGACAGTTTTGCAGAAGCAACCTGTCCGCCTGCCTGCGGCCCGTATAACCGGATCACAGCCTCTTGCATGGCAGTGACGCCCAATTGTGGAAATGGCTGGCAGTTGCTGCATTGTTGGGCAGTACGGGTATCACTAATGAACACCATGCGGTCATTTTGGTTGGGTGGATCTGGTATCGTTTGATCCAGTTCAGCTTGGGACGGACTGAGCAAGGTCGCTGCCTGGCGGGCAACGTCGAAAGTGACGTTACCGGATTTGCCTACTTCATCCAGGCTGCCTTGCCCGGCCAATACATTGCCTAGAGAGAAATTCTGGTAAAGGCGTAACTTAAGGGTCAGGATTCGCAGTACCGATTGATCCACTCGTTGAGCGAAGGCAGAGTCTTCGCGATATTTCTGGGCAAAAAAGTCTAGCGTACGAAGGGCAGCCGAGTAAGGGTCTGTGTCATCAGCAGACGAGAAATCGGAAATATATAATAAATCGTTGCCTGCCAAGAAGGCGTTAAGAGCGACCCGGCGAGAATCGAACGTCTGGTTCGTAAGCTCGTAGAAACGTCGTACAGCCAGGCTTCCTAGGTCTTCACTGATCATCACTCCCCCATTGCTCCGCCAGCTCCGAAGCTCTGGCAATCCCATGAGCAGGGAGAAAGCCTGGGGGTCAAAACTCACCGGTCTTGTCGTTGAGCGAATATTGCCCTGCAAACCCTGGTAGCGAATGTGAGACGTCAGCAGTGCATCGGTCGTCTCTTCGGGTGAAGGGGCATTACCGGTGACTGCAAAGAAGGGCGCTAGGTCAAAGCTTTTCAACTCATCCAATGATTTTCGTACCGTGGCGACCTCATCCTCTGGAAGGCGGTCCGAGCTGCCATGCCCAGGAAAGTGCGTTGCAACCACAGACACCTTCCCGTCGCTGCCTTTGTGTACGCCCCGAATGTAGGCCTGCCCCATCGTCCCTACCCAGAATGGGTCTCCTCCAAAAGCACGCGTGCCCAGGCTATTAGTGAATTCTAGCTGGGGAGAACCAAGGACGTCTAATGAAGGTCCAAACAGCAAGTTGATCCCTAATTTGGATAATTCTTTCCCCTGGATATTGCCAACTTGAGCAGCCAAATCTGGATTCCAGGTAGCTCCTAGGGCCATTTGATTGGGTAGAGGAGTCAATCCATGCAAAATCTGGTCATAAGGGTAACCGTCTCCTTCTTGCTCGATTCCAACGAAGAGGGGGACATAAACCGGTGTGAAACTTTGGCCGGTAGCAGGAATTACCTGGTTTTGCTGTGCATACTCCCAGGTGTCCTGTTGAAGTTGGCGGACCATGGTGAAAACCTGGCGGGGTGTGCTTTCGGGAAACTGGCGCTGGTCAAGTATGTTGTCGTTTTTTGCCAGTAGAATCGCGCCGCCAATATGATGGTTCGTAATCAAGTCTGAAATATCGGACCCCGGACCGACATCGGTTCCTTTGAAAGTAACCAGGAAAAGTTGTCCTACCCGTTCCTCTGGGGTCATATTCTCTAATAACGCAGTTGCTTGTTCTCCAGGCGAGGCGGTGGAAACGTTCGCTTGGGCTTGCAAGACCTGGGGGGCCAGGAGGGTGACCAGGAATAAAAGGGTCATTGCGATTCGGGCTGGAGTAGAAATTCTAAGTGATAAATATTTCATATAAAACGTGCCCCTGACATTTCGTTCATATTAAAAAACATTGCTCATTGGTTGGGTTTTGCTTGCATTTTCTTTGGTGATTATTGTATGCAGCAATTGCCTTCGATCGGCACCGCTTAAACCTTCAAGATTCCGTATTCCCAATGGATCGATCTCCTGGCGGAGCAATTGGAGTTCTTCTGGTGAAGGTAGCGGTGTTTCGTTTACATCCGGGGATATATCGATCTCAAAACCGGAATGGGTCTGAATTTGGTCAATATCAACTCCAGGATGGTAACTTACCAGCCGCAGACGATGATCTTTAGGCTGCTCGCCGTCTCCGAAATCAAATTGACCCAGGTCAGTGACAAGGAACCGTGGCCCGCAGCCAAGCTTGCGGTCAGGGTGATGACCCATTCCAGATAAGAAATCTAACTTGGTTACGAAGGTCAGGCGAGAGTGGCGCGGAACGTAAAGATAGATGTCTTCGATGAATGTTGTTACATCGGGGATCCCGCCAGTCCCGGGGAGGCGAAGCCGCGGATGAGTATAATCTCGTCCTAACGCGATATTATTGAAATTTCCGGCGGGATCAACTTGCGCCGGACGAAAGAATTCTTTAGGGCGCAGGCGGGGCAATATATCCGCAGCCGCGCGCACAAAGCCAATATTCGTCAATGACCGGTCCAGCCACAGGCTCTCAACTCGAGTAAGTCCCAACGGGGCGGGCTGTCGGCAGATCCCCTGTCCAATAGCAGAGGCAAAATACAGATTGGGAGCATGAGTCTGGCGCGCCAGAAGGTAAGCAGCCCCGATCAGTGGCGTGGCAATCCCTTGAACCACTAATTCGCCATCCTGGATCTGGCGAGAAATGCATACAACCATCATTTCATCTGGTGTAATATCGGCAACGGATTTCATAATATCTTCAGACGCTAGTCCAAATGACAAAAAACCTCATGTTCATCCGGATCCGATAATCTTGGAATGAACTTCCGGTTGAATGTTGCCGCCGGAGATAATAACAACAGCCGGGCGGGTAGATATTTTACCCGATATCACCGCTGCCAGGCTAACTGCAGCCGAGCCTTCTATCTTTTCGTGATGTGTATTCCAGGCATACGCAATTGCCTTTATGATTTCAGCCTCCGTCACCAAAACAATGTCATCTACAAGGACCTGCACCAAAGGGATGGTTAAAGAGTTGGCTTCTACCGGCCCAGAAAGTCCATCTGCCAGGCTGGACAATTCGACCACATCGTTTTGTGAACCCTGGTGGTAAATTGCATAAAAAAAGGGAGAGGCTTCAGATTGGACGGCAAATAACTTTCTTTCCGGCCTCTGGTTGCTCGATTTCTGTGCGGATGGCTTGATGGCTGCGCCTATCCCTGCG
>Ga0209048_10004364_pt1 | contig 13543 bp, 13 predicted proteins | sample FrelakmetCRP12CR_FD_187146 | JGI IMG/M metagenome (GOLD analysis project Ga0209048, IMG submission 187146) | Freshwater lake sediment microbial communities from the University of Notre Dame, USA, for methane emissions studies - CRP12 CR (SPAdes)... | ecosystem: Environmental > Aquatic >... | reverse complement strand
GAGGAGCTGATTACTCTTGGGGAGCTGCGGGATAGAGCCCTCGCTGCCGGCGTGCAATCGATCATTGAAGGGCCGGGACATGTTCCTCTTAACCAGGTTGAGCTGAATATCAAACTTCAGAAAGAGATTTGCAAAGGGGCCCCCTTCTATGTGCTTGGACCATTGGTGACCGATGTTGCGATGGGCTATGATCATATTGCGGCCGCTATTGGAGGAGCTATAGCGGGGGCAGCAGGCGCTGATTTTCTCTGTTACGTTACCCCGGCTGAGCACATTCGTCTTCCCAATATCGAAGACGTTAGGGAGGGGGTAATCGCATCTAAGATTGCTGCTCACGCTGCCGACATCTCAAAAGGCGTACCGGGTGCGGTGGCGAAGGATAGGCAGATGGCCCAATGCCGAAAGAACCTTGACTGGGAAGGGCAGATATCCCACAGCTTCAATCCTGACAGGGTGAGGGCATGGAGGGCAGAGGCGCCGCCATCAGTCTCAGAGGTTTGCAGTATGTGCGGAGAGTTCTGTGCTATCAAGACGGTAGAGAGGGCGCTCCAGAAGAAATAGGGCAAGACCCGTTGCCCTCGCAACTCGAAGTCACGTGAGCGCTAAGGCATAGCTCTTCAGGAAGTGCTTCTCTGGGACGTTATCATATTGTCAGCATTCCTTGAAGAATCTGAGCCAATCGTCGAACTGCTTCAACTTGTCGTCGCCGTAACGAACGACCATTTCCCTCACCTGTGCGATCGGGCGCTCAATGGTGAGGGTTGTTTTATCTTTTGAATAGAACTTGTCGGCGAAACAGATGATCTGTTCTTCAAGACTCAGCGGTATCATATCACGCCGGGGCAAAGGGAAACTCTTATTGTCGATATCTTCGACTGTCAGCCCAATGCCGACGTGCCTTTCGCACACAAGGGCGTGTGCATCCAGGCCTTCTTTGTCAAGCAGCTCCCGACCCAGATAGCCATGTGAGATATAGGGATGTGCACCGAAGCATCCTATTTTTGGCAGGTTGGTATTGAATATACCTATATCGTGTAGCAAAGCCGCTTCTTCAATAAATCCCAGATCGGGATTTAGACCGTTCATGCGTTGGGCTACTTCGATAGCTTTCCGGGCCACAGCCTTCCCATGTTCGATTAGGAAGAAATATGCCGCCGATCCCGGCTCATAATATTTCTCTATTATCGCAATCGCGTCCACAGATTATTATAACAATTTGGCTGCACACCGGTCATTCTTCCGTCGACAGGGTTGAAGTGGGCATATTTTGTCTATATACTTCAAAAAGATATCGTTATTGCTAAAGTTTTTACTGATAATTTGGGAGAGCTGTGGAACTTACCGAAAATGCGCTGAAGGTTTTGAGGGCACGTTATCTTCTGAAAGACCCAGCGGGAAACGTGATCGAGACGCCAGAAGAATTGTTCAGGCGCATAGCCAAAAATATCGCCGCGGCAGAGAATCTATACAATGGAGATGCAGCTCTGTGGGAGAAGAACTTCTTCAATACGCTCTGTTCACTTAAATTCCTGCCGAACTCACCCACTATCATGAACGCGGGAAAATCCAAGGGGCAGCTCGCTGCCTGTTTTGTCCTGCCGGTAGAAGACTCGATGAACAGTATTTTCGATACCCTGAAGAACGCAGCCCTGATCCTGCAGAGCGGTGGCGGGACGGGATTTTCATTCTCGAAATTGAGGCCGAAATTTGACATAGTAAAATCCACAGGAGGAGTCGCCAGCGGCCCTGTCTCTTTCATGAAGATATATGATGCCGCAACGGACGTCATAAAGCAGGGGGGGGCCCGAAGGGGAGCGAACATGGGCATCCTGAGGGTAGACCACCCGGATATACTTGAGTTTATAAGGCTGAAGAGAAACAGCGGAGAGCTGAATAATTTTAATCTTTCGGTAGCTGTACCTGATGCCTTTATGCAGGCCGTGAAGGATGATGCCGTTTATGAACTCATTAATCCCAGGTCTGCAACAGCTGCAGGCCGGGTAAAGGCACGCGATGTTTTTAATGAAATTGTCGAGTCGGCGTGGTTGACTGGCGATCCCGGCCTTGTCTTTATTGACAGAATAAACAAGGCAAACCCCACACCCCATCTGGGTCAATTTGAAAGCACCAACCCGTGCGGCGAACAGCCGCTTCTGCCTTTCGAGGCGTGCGTTCTGGGTTCTCTAAATCTTACCAAGTACGTCGTGGGCAAGGAAGTCGATTATGCATCGCTCGGAAATGATGTGGCAACAGCAGTGAGGTTTCTTGATAACGCCATCGATGTAAATGTCTATCCGCTGCATGAGATAGAAAAGATGCATAAGGGCAACAGAAAGATAGGACTCGGCGTAATGGGCTGGGCTGATATGCTCATTATGCTGGGGCTGGCATATAATGAAAAAAAATCCTATGACCTTGCCCGTAAGGTAATGCATTTTATCAGTGATCAGGCGAAGGCGGCCTCTGTATATCTCGCGGAGACGCGCGGAGTATTCCCGAATTTTAAGGGTTCCATCTATGATATGCCGGGCATGCCAAGGGTCAGAAATGCAACCCTCACAACCATAGCCCCTACAGGGACGCTTTCCATTATCGCAGGGTGTTCCAGCGGTATCGAACCGCTTTTTGCGGTTGCATATAAAAGACTCATTCTCGATTCGCACCTCTTCGAAGTACATCGAATATTCATAGAGATGGCGAGGCAGGAGGGTTATTCTTCGGATGCAATCATGAGCCGGGTCTATAAGAAAGGGAACCTCAAGGGGATAAAGGAAATACCGCTAAAAATACGGAGGCTTTTCAGGACAGCTCTTGAAATACCGCCGGAAGACCACCTTGAGATGCAAGCCGCCTTTCAGGAACACATTGACAACGCCGTATCCAAGACGATAAACCTGCCCAACAATTCAAAGAGAGAGGACGTCGCAAGAATATACCTTCTCGCCTATGAGAAAGGGCTGAAGGGGATCACGATTTTTCGCTATGGGTCAAAGTTGGGCACAATGGTCAGGTTTCCGGACGTCGATTGACGGCCACAACAATCCGGTCGTATTTACCGAACGTTTCAGGTTGACCATGTTATTATAATATATCCGTCCGCCGTTGCATCGTTTCGATTTCCAGCAGGATGGGAGGACCGCTATGATACTCGGTGTCAATGTTGACCACGTCGCCACTGTTCGGCAGGCCCGCCTGGGCCTTGAACCTGATCCGGTAACGGCTGCGGCACTTGCTCTTCTGGGAGGGGCCGACGGTATCACTGTGCATCTGAGGGAAGACAGACGGCACATACAGGATAGAGATGTAAAGATGCTGCGAGAAACTGTTACATGTGAATTGAATCTCGAAATGGCGGCCACGCAGGAAATGCTTCGCATCGCCCTTGAGATCAGGCCGGAAATGGTAACACTGGTCCCCGAAAAGAGGCTTGAGCTTACGACCGAAGGGGGTCTCGATGTAATCGGGCAAAAAGAGCATATCAGAGAGACCGTTGCGCAGATACACGGGGCAGGGATTCCGGTCAGCCTCTTCATCAACCCCAACATCCTGGATGTCGATGTCTCGAAGGAAACTGGTGCCGACATGGTCGAGCTCCATACTGGTCTGTATGCTCATGCGATCGGTGCAAGGGCAAATGATGAACTCCACAGGGTCATGGAGGCTGTAAAAATCGCTCGTGACCTTGGCCTTGAGGTAAATGCCGGACATGGCCTCAATTATGTGAATGTAAGGGGTATTGCTTCGATAGAAGGCCTCAGGGGCTTATATATAGGCCACAGCATCATATCGAGGGCTGTGCTTGTCGGCATCGAACGATCCGTGAGAGAGATGAAATATCTGATCGAGAAGTGCAGATGATCTGCGGCATAGGCACGGACATCACCGAGATACAGCGCATGCGGGAGGCGGTCGATAAATGGGGCATGAAGTTTCTCAAGCGCATCTTCAGCGACAGGGAAATCGCCTACTGTTATGCCAGGCGTGATCCTTTCCCTCACTTGTCGGCCCGCTTTGCCGCCAAAGAAGCGACGGTTAAGGCGCTGTCATGCATGGTCAGGGATCGTCATATATCTGTCGGGGATGTTGAGGTGCTGAACGAGACCTCAGGAAGGCCTTACATAGTTCTTGGCGCAGAAATTAACAATATAGTCGGCGACATTATTGTTCGTCTAAGCATTTCTCACGAGAGAAACTACGCTTTGGCGACAGTCATTGCCGAGCAGATTGATTGATCGTACCGTCTTAATGCGGCTGCCTCTGGAGCTTGCTGCTATATGCTTGAAATTATAGCGAAATAAAGGGTATACTTTTAATTCAGTTTTGAGACTTCAGCAGAAGGGGAGGTTTTCTGTGAATTGTATTGTTTGTGTAAAACAGGTGCCTGATACCGCTGAGGTGCGGATAAATCCGGAGACCAATACGCTCATCAGGGAAGGTGTTCCGAGCATCATCAATCCCTATGATCTCCATGCCATCGAGGCAGCCCTTCAGGTCCGGGAAAAGGTCGGAGGAAAGGTCACGGTCATTACTATGGGACCACCGCAGGCCGAAGATGCCCTCAGGGAAGCGGTTTCGATGGGCGTTGACGAAGTCAGGCTCATATCCGACAGGGCCTTTGCAGGTTCAGATACCTGGGCTACCTCATATACTCTTTCAAAGGCAGTTGAGAAACTCGGATTCGATATCATATTTTGCGGAAAGCAGGCTATCGACGGCGACACTGCGCAGGTAGGTCCGGAGATAGCCGAATTCCTGAATATCCCTCACATAGCTTATGTCAAGAAGGTCGAAGATATAAGCGCAAGTTCCGTAAAGGTCCATCGTCTTATGGACGATGGATATGATGTTGTGGAGTCCACAGTGCCGGTGCTCCTCACCGTAGTCAAGGAGATTAATACCCCGCGCCTTCCTTCATTGAAGGGAAAGATGGCCGCTAAGAAGGCGGTAATCACAAAGATGGATGCCCAGGCTATCGGAGCAGAGCAAGAGAATGTCGGATTAAAAGGGTCGCCGACCCAGGTGAAGAACATATTCGCTCCTCAATCGAAGGTTAACAGAAAGGCCCTTGACGGGACCCTTGAGCAGCAGGTGGATGCTCTGATCGAAGAGTTGAGGAGAATGAAATGCGTATAATTATCAGGACAGAAAAGTGCTCGGGCTGTGGCGAATGCGTTAGTTCGTGCCCCTTTTCAGCTATAGAGATAAAAGATGACAAGGCTTATATAAACGAATATTGCAACTTCTGCAGCGCCTGCCTTAATGTCTGCCCCGAAGGCGCCATCGTCGAGATTGCGGAGCAAGGGGATGCAAAGGAAGCGGCAGATCTTTCGTCCTATAAGGGTGTCTGGGCCTTTGCTGAGCAAAGGGAAGGTAAGCTGGCTCCGGTGGCGCTGGAACTTCTGGGAGAGGGTAGAAAGCTGGCCGATCAGCTCAAGACTGAGCTTTCAGCAGTCCTTTTCGGTGCAGGCGAACACGAGGCACGGGAGTTGATCCGCTGGGGTGCCGATAACGTATATCACGTTGCCGATCCTGCCCTCAACAGGTTCAATGACGAACCGTATTCTCAGCTTCTCATAAGACTTGTCAGACAGTATAAACCCGAGATTGTCCTGGCCGGTGCGACTGCAATAGGACGGTCATTTGTCCCGAGGGTGGCGGGCAAATTGAAGACGGGATTAACGGCGGATTGCACCGCTCTGGAAATTGATCGGGATTCCGGAAATCTCTTACAGATAAGGCCGGCGTTCGGCGGCAACATTATGGCCACTATCCTTTGCCCTGATTACAGGCCTCAGATTGCCACGGTCAGGCCGAGGGTCATGAAAAAGGGCCTCTACGATGCTGATAGAAATGGGAAGATACTATCAGTGCCGGCTCACGGTATCACTTCGGGGACAAAAGTACTTGAAGTCGTCCAGGAGAGTTCCGAATGTATGGTAAATCTTCAGGATGCGGAGATAATAGTGTCGGGCGGCAGAGGTCTTGGTGACACGAAGGGATTCGAACTTGTCAGAGAACTTGCCGAACTTCTGGGCGGAGCTGTCGGCGCCTCGCGCGGTGCTGTCGACGAGGGCTGGATACCTTATCGGCATCAGGTGGGACAGACGGGCAAGACAGTCTGCCCGAAGATCTATATCGCCTGCGGAATTTCGGGTGCCGTACAGCACCTTGTAGGCATGCAATCTTCCGATATTATCATTGCCATCAACAAAAACGCCGAGGCTCCTATCTTTAATGTTGCAACTTACGGCATAGTCGGCGATGTTTATGAAGTGCTCCCAATGATGATAAGGAAATTAAAAGAGGCAAAGGCATAGATGGAGGTCCCCTTTGTATTTCCGGGACAGGGTTCGCAATATGTGGGGATGGGAAAGGACCTCTGGAATCATTTTGACGAGGTCAAAAGACTTTACGAACAATCCTCGAAAGTCCTCGGCTACGATGTCGCAGAACTCAGTTTCAGCGGCCCGGTCGAAGAGCTGAACAAAACGTTTCGCACGCAACCCTGCCTACTCGTTGTGAGTGTTGCGGCTTTTAGTGCGCTGCGGCTCAAGAACATTACGCCGTCCGCCGTTGCGGGGCACAGTCTGGGGGAGTATTCTGCCCTTGTCGCGGCGGGAAGTCTGTCGTTTGCCGATGCAGTAAAGATCACGGAGATCCGGGGTTCTATCATGCAGGAAGCGGTTCCCCAAGGGAAAGGACTTATGGCGGCTATCCTCGGGCTTGACAGGAGCGACATCGACGGTTTGTGCCTCAGCGTGTCTGAGGGATATGTATCGGTAGCCAATTACAACTGTCCCGGGCAGATTGTCGTTTCAGGAGAAAAAGCTGCGGTTGAAGCCCTCATTGTCAAGGCCAAAGAGGCCGGGGCAAAAAGGGCATTGCCGCTTGCGGTGAGCGTTCCTTCTCACTGCGCATTGATGGAAGAAGCCGGGAAGAGATTTGAGGTGATGCTGAAAGGCTTCGAGATCAGGGATGCCGTAGTGCCTTTTGTGAATAATGTAGATGCCAGGTTTATTTCGGATGCTGAAGAAATAAGGAAATCGCTCGTCCGGCAGCTCAGTCAGTCGGTCCTATGGGAAGACTGCGTAAAAACGATTGCGTCGAAGGGCATGACGACCTTCGTGGAGGTCGGTCCGGGCAAGGTCCTCTCGGGTTTGATAAAGAGGATAGCGACGGGGTCAAGGACTTTCAACGTTGAAAACATAGAGAGCCTCAATAAAACAGTCTCTGAATTGTGAAGGGGAGACATGATCATCGACGTGCGAGGATTGCATCATCCCGATCATTTGAAGGAATTCAGGAAGCACCTTGAAGGGTTGTGCACTGTCAACGAAGAGGTCGAGGTGCTGTTGGATAATAGCCGGGAAGATCTTAAAAAGTTCGAGATGTTCATCCGTTCTTGCAGAGGAAACTATAAAATAGTTGATAAGGGAGACCATCTGCGGCTGAAGATCGAAGCTTCCTTCAGCCTTTGCGGCTGAGCAGTCTGAGAGAGTTTGCAGGATGAATGACCGGGATACATACTCAAGGAGGAACAAACAGTGGAGAAAACACTCTCGATCATAAAACCCGATGGGGTCAGCAAGAATATCATAGGAGAGGTACTAAGCAGGTTTGAAAGGAACGCTCTCAAGATAGCCGCTCTGAAAAAGATAGCGTTATCGAAGGAGGAAGCGAAGGCGTTTTACTTAGTTCATAAAGAGAGGCCTTTTTACGACAGCCTCACGACGTTTATGTCCGAAGGTCCAGTAGTAGTCCTGGTGCTCGAAGGCGACAATGCGATATCGAAAGTCAGGGAAATCATGGGTGCGACCAATCCGGCTAATGCGGCTCCTGGCACTATCAGGAAAGACTTCGCCGAAAGTGTTGAGCGAAATATTGTCCATGGTTCCGATTCTCCTGAATCGGCGGCTGTGGAAATACCCTTCTTTTTCTCGAGTCTTGAAATTCATTAACGATCGGGACCTTGCAGCAGCGGCTTGCCGCATTATGCCTTGCGCTGGTGTCCCATGCGAGCAATATGTGGTATAATTTCCCACACTAGTTATGGCATGGTGTTTTTGAAATATTGTTCTCTCACTATGAATAGTGTTGTTGATTTCCGGCAGGATACAACCCATACGTTAAGCCAGCTGATATCGGTATGAACTTATCCCCGAATTTACTGACATGCCCAAAAGCACCCCAAAATGATTAGTGATGATAGTTACGGTCATAACAGTGAAGAGTGCTTGTCATGTGAGATCTGAAATCCTCTGCTTCCGGAACAAGCACGAGGTTTTCACCGCATGATTTCTTGATATAGAGCTTTTAGGGAGGCCATTGGTGGGAAAGAACAAAAAATCTTACATCCGCGAGGAGGAACGGCGATGCGATTGTTGAGCAGCTCGGTCGGCAGGAAGATAGTGATGGCGATTACAGGACTTATGCTGATTGGCTTTCTTATGATTCATCTCTGCGGTAATTCCCTGATTTATATCGGCTGGATCAACGCCTACGGCGAACGGCTGCACAGTATGCCTCCGCTGGTGTGGAGCTTCAGGCTGTTTATGCTGTGTGTATTTATAATACATATTTTTTTCGGTATTCAGTTGACACTAGAAAATAATTCGGCGAGACCGCAGGCCTACGCTGTGAAAAAGAACCTGCGAGCATCTTTCAGCGGCCGGACCATGATATGGACAGGACTGCTGATAGCAGCTTTTCTCATCTACCATCTGCTTCACTTCACTGCGCGTATTACCAATCCCGACATATCATCAGGCATTGACGATATGGGCAGGCTCGATGTCTTCAAGATGGTGGTTCTAAGCTTTCATAACCTGGCCATCTCCGCAGTGTATATCGCTGCGATGATAGCCCTGGCACTTCATCTAACCCACGGTATACAGAGCTTTGTACAGACTTTTGGTCTTAACAATGACAAGACGCTTCCGGTTGTCGAGAAGGTTGGGACCGGGGCTGCCTTTATCCTGTTCCTGGGGTACTCGGCAATCCCGATCGTTATAATTTTAGGCTTTTTGAATTATAAAGGTTAGGGGGATAATGTGATACTTGACGGAAAATGTCCATCAGGTCCGCTTGCACAAAAATGGGACAAGCATTGCCGGGAGATGAAACTGGTAAGTCCCGCCAACAAAAGGAAGTACAAGATCATTGTCGTGGGGGCAGGTCTTGCAGGCGCCTCTGCGGCCGCAACACTCGGGGAACTCGGCTACAACGTCGAATCCTTCTGCTATCAGGACAGTGCGCGCCGGGGGCACAGCATAGCTGCGCAGGGAGGCATCAATGCGGCGAAGAATTATCCTAACGACGGTGACAGCATTTATCGCCTCTTTCATGACACGATTAAAGGAGGTGACTTCAGGTCACGCGAGGCTAACGTCTACCGGCTTGCGACCATCAGCAATCATATTATCGATCAGTGCGTAGCACAGGGAGTGCCATTTGCAAGGGATTACGCTGGTTATCTCGATCTTCGTTCCTTCGGGGGCACTCAGGTTTCGCGCACGTTCTATGCCAGGGGGCAGACGGGCCAGCAATTGCTTCTCGGGGCTTATTCAGCCCTTTCCCGCCAGATCAAGGCAGGGACCGTAAAGCTTCATACCCGCACTGAAATGCTCGACCTTGTGGTGGTCGACGGCGAGGCAAAGGGAATCACAGTACGGGACATGGTGACCGGAAAAATAAGTTGCTATGCCGCCGACGCCGTCTGTCTTTGCACGGGCGGTTATGTCAATGTCTACTATCTTTCTACGAATGCCCAGGGATCTAACGTGACAGCCAGCTATCGCGCTTACAAGAAGGGCGCCTTCTTTGCAAACCCATGCTATACGCAGATTCATCCGACATGCATCCCGGTTACTGGCGAACATCAGTCGAAGCTGACGCTGATGTCGGAGTCTTTGAGAAACGACGGCAGAGTGTGGGTCCCCAAGACAAAGGGCGATAAACGACCACCCCAGGAAGTCCCGGAAAATGAGAGGGACTACTACCTTGAGCGCAAATACCCGAGTTTCGGCAACCTTGCGCCACGTGACATATCTTCCCGCTCAGCCAAAGAGGTTTGTGATGAAGGTCGCGGGGTCGGCCCCGGCGGTCAAGGGGTTTATCTCGACTTTGCCGATGCCATCAAGCGCCTGGGCGAAGAGACGATCCGTCAACGCTACGGTAACCTCTTTGAAATGTACGAGCGCATTACCGATGAAAACGCTTATAAACAGCCAATGCGCATCTATCCCGCCCTTCATTATGCGATGGGCGGCCTGTGGGTTGACTATAACCTTGAAAGCAATCTCAAGGGCCTTTTTGTCCTGGGAGAGGCCAACTTTTCAGACCACGGTGCCAACCGTCTCGGAGCGAGCGCGCTTATGCAGGGGCTCGGAGATGGCTATTTCGTCATCCCTTACACAATAGCGCATTATCTGGCACAGACGAAGCCGGGCAAGGTGAGCACAGACCATCCGGAGTTCAAAAAGTCCATGACGGATGTCGGAGAAGTCACAAAAAAGCTGCTTTCCATAAAAGGCAAAAAGACAGTGAAGGCATTCCACCGCGAACTCGGCAAAGTCATGTGGGAAAATGTTGGAATGGCGCGGAGCGAAGAGAGCCTGAAAAAAGCGCTCACGCTTATCCCAGAAATTCGTGCCGATTTCTGGAAGAATGTAAAAGTGACAGGCAGCGGAGCCGAATTAAACCAGGAACTCGAAAAAGCAGGACGCGTGGCTGACTTCCTCGAATTCGGGGAGTTGCTGGCACGGGACGCACTTAGCCGCAACGAGTCCTGCGGCAGCCATTTCAGGGTTGAGTACCAGATGCCCGATGGCGAGGCCAAACGCGATGACGAAAATTACTGCTATGCTGCAGCATGGGAATTTAAAGGTGTTGATAAAGAGCCGGAGCTTCATAAAGAGCCCCTCATATTTGAAGAAGTAAATCTAGGCATAAGGAGTTACAAATAATGGACCTTACACTATTTGTATGGCGCCAAAAAGGCCCAGATAAACCCGGCAAGCTTCAGGAGTATAAAGCAAAGGACGTCAGTCCCGATATGTCTTTCCTTGAGATGCTCGATGAAGTCAACGAAGGACTGATCAAGGAAGGCGGGGAGCCGATAGTCTTCGATCATGACTGCCGCGAAGGCATCTGCGGGACCTGTTCGCAGGTCATTAACGGCATCCCTCATGGACCTCAGGAAAGGACCACCGTCTGCCAGCTGCATATGAGGAAATTCAGGGACGGAGACACGATCTATATAGAGCCGTGGAGGGCAAAGGCCTTCCCGATCATTAAGGATTTGATCGTCGATCGCAGCGCGCTCGACAGGATAATTCAGGCCGGAGGATACATTTCGGCACATACCGGGGGGGTTGCCGATGCCAATGCGATCCTCATCCCCAAGGCTGATGCGGATGTGGCGATGGATGCGGCCGAGTGCATAGGATGCGGAGCTTGCGTCGCAGCCTGCCCGAACGGTTCTGCGATGCTTTTCACGGCTGCAAAGGTCACCCAACTCGCTATGCTGCCACAGGGAAGGGTCGAGGCCGCAAAACGTGTTTGCCTGATGACGGAAGCCATGCTGCAGGAAGGCTTCGGCAACTGTACCAACCACTATGAATGCCAAGCGGCATGTCCCAAAGGGATAAGGGTTTCGTTCATAGCAAAACTGAATAGGGAGTTTATAAAGGCACAGGTGTTATAATGGTCATCATAATGATGCGCTATCCTTATTTCATGGATTAAGGATTCACGGCTCGTATCACAATAAAACTTTAGGAGGGATTGTGGTGGGAAAGGTGGAAAGACCGGCAGGCGTTAAGAAGAAGAGTATTTATAGCTCTCTCCTGTTTCAGGTATCTGTGGGTATTGTTGTAGGTGTGACTCTAGGCTTTATATACCCTGATTTTGCCAAGCAGTTGAAGCCGCTCGGCATTGGATTCATCAAATTGATCAAGATGATGATCGGCCCCATCATATTCGGCACCGTTGTGGTCGGCATAGCCAAGATGGGCGATATGAAGAAGGTCGGCAGAGTCGGTGTTAAGGCACTCATCTATTTCGAGTTCATCACGACCCTGGCTTTGGCTATAGGGCTTGTGGCTGTTAATCTCATACAGCCGGGCGCAGGCCTCAACGCAGACCCCAAGGCGATGGATTTAAAAGGAATTTCCGCCTTTACCACCGGCGCTAAAAGCCTCACTACCGTTGACTTCCTGCTGAATATCATTCCAACTACTGTGGTGGATGCTTTCGCCAAAGGGGAGATCCTGCAGATTCTCCTGTTCTCATGCATCTTCGGCGCGGCGCTTGCCGCAATGGGAGACAAGGGCAAGGCTGTCGTGCACTTTATTGATGAAGTTACCCATGGCTTGTTTAAGGGTATCGGCTACATCATGAGGCTGGCCCCCCTCGGTGCCGGCGGCGCTATGGCATTTGCCATCGGCAGTTTCGGATCTGCTACACTGTCAACTCTTGGAATGCTGCTGGTGAGCGTTTACGGCACTGCTATTTTCTTTGTCGTTGTCGTTTTGGGCACCGTTTGCAAATTGGCCGGGTTCAGCCTCCTCAAACTGTGGCTCTATATCAAGGAGGAGTTCTTCATCGTCATGGGAACCTCATCCTCTGAAACAGTGCTACCGCGTATAATGGCCAAGCTTGAGAACGCTGGCGTCCAGAAGTCGGTAGTCGGATTGGTAATACCAACCGGGTACACCTTCAATCTCGACGGGACGAGCATTTATCTGACAATGGCGGCAATCTTTATTGCTCAGGCCTTCAATGTTGACCTGACCATATGGCAGCAGCTTACTATCCTTCTCATCATGCTTCTTACCTCCAAAGGCGCCGCAGCTGTTGCCGGCGGAGGATTTATTTGCCTGGCGGCTACCCTCTCGGCGATAGATACACAGGTGCCGGTGGCCGGTCTCGCTTTATTGCTCGGCGTCGACTGGTTCATGGCTACCTGCAGGGCACTTACCAATCTGATCGGTAACACTGTCGCTGGTGTTGTCATTGGAAAGTGGGAAAACTCCATCGATTTTGCAAAATTTAAACGTGTATTGAACAAGGAGACTATCGTCGAAGCCGAGGCGCCTGAAGAAATCATGATAGAACGCGATGAAAAAGCGTGGACTGCGGATAAGGTCTGACGGACGAACGTTTTTTGATGGCAAAAAGATAAGATTTATTGATAAGGAGAGAGGTAATGCGTATTGTAAAAGCCAGCGATATTGAGGCAAAAGTGGCACAAATGTGTATAGATGCGAACCGCCACCTTCCGCCGGACGTGCTTAAACGATTCGATGAGTGTGCGGCAAAGGAAACCTCTCCGACGGCTGTTGAAATCTTTCGCCAACTCAGGGAAAACGCGGCGCTCGCTGCGGACACAGGCCTTCCCCTCTGTCAGGACTGCGGCTTGGCGGTCTTCTTCATCGAAATCGGCGAGGATGTGAAGATTGAGGGTGGCAGTTTGAAGGAATCCATCACTGGGGGCATGGTGCAGGGGTACAAGGACGGGTACCTGCGCAAGTCGTCCTGCGAT
>Ga0209048_10004363_pt1 | contig 13544 bp, 15 predicted proteins | sample FrelakmetCRP12CR_FD_187146 | JGI IMG/M metagenome (GOLD analysis project Ga0209048, IMG submission 187146) | Freshwater lake sediment microbial communities from the University of Notre Dame, USA, for methane emissions studies - CRP12 CR (SPAdes)... | ecosystem: Environmental > Aquatic >... | reverse complement strand
ACCGAGCCGCTCGCGGCCGAGCCATTCGGCGCCTGCAGAGCGCCGGCAACTTCGAGCATCCTCTGTGCTCGCATCCGTCTCCGCATCGGGGCCTGTGCGGGAACGTTGGACATCCTTAGCCTCCCTGCACGCAACAACCCGAGACGCACCAAAGCCAGGTCGCCTCCCTTAGGCGCAAACGCTATCCGATCTGGCGGGGCGAATCAACCGCCAATCCGCACGGAAGGCGATAGCCGATCCTGGAGATCGTGCGCGATGTCTGTGAGCACGGGCCGGGGCGCGGGTTGGACCGGTTCGCGGTCACTCACATGCGCCGGCAGGATCCCGTGGCGATGCATCTGGTCGCCCTGCCCGCCTCCATACGCGCGTGCGCTCGACCAGTCTCCGGGCGCCTGCAGCTGCGCTCACGGATAAACCCGCGCGCCGGTCTCCGAGTCGACGACGCTGATCGCCTCGACCGGGCAGTTCCTGGCGGCGGCGAGGATCAGCTCGTCGGGTCCCGTGCCGATGACCGTCGCGAAGTCTTCGATCTGGAACACATCGGGAAGCAGCTCGACGCAATCCCCTTCGGCGATGCAGCTGGACTGGTCGACGCTCGGAACGTAGCTCATCGTGTCTCCTGTTCGGTCAGCTCCCCCGCGAGGGGAGCGGTTCAAGTTGGCCACGGGGGGGTGCGCCGGACGGTGCGCCCGGATGCACGCCGGTTGCAGGCGGGCCCGAGAGCGCCGCGTTCGGCAGCCTTCCGTCGACGGCGGCAACCGCTTCGGGTTCGGGGGCCGCGCGCTGCGCGACCCCAGACGGGCGGCCGCGGGCGCCGGAGCGCTGCAATCGCAGCGCGAACAGGAACAGCACCGGCAGCGCGCTGGCGAGCATCGCGTCACGCACGAGCGGGATCGAGGTGTCCGTTCCCGATCCGAGCGCGTGGGCGAGCGCGAGCACGTAGACGACGACGGTGAAGCGGTGCATTCGTCGCCACAGCCGCGCGCCGATCCTGCGGCGCACGTAGAAGCTGAGGGCGAGGATCGCCGCCAGGTAGCCGCCCAATATGCCCAGCCCGGTCCACAGCGGTCGGTAGCCGATGGCGAAGGGCACGGCGATGCCCTTCACGCCGGCCTTCAGCCAGGGGTCGGCCGCCAGCAGCAGGCCGTGCGCCGCTATCGCTCCGAGTGCGATCAGCGCGAGGTGCTGGTGCAGGCGCACCGCGTCGCGCCGCCACCTTTGCGGGATGGCCCGCGCGGCCATCGCCAGCCCGAGGATCACCGAGCATGCGATCAGCAGCATCGCCACCATCCCCGCCGAGCGTCCGGCGAGCCACCACACGTAGTTGGCCGGCGCGCCCTGGCTCATGCCGGGGCTCCCACGGTGTGCGGCGCGAGGCTGCCGGCGCCGTCCAGGGGACCGATCAGCTCGACGTCGCCGTCGTCGCGAACCACGAGCCCGCCATGCTCGGCGAGCGCGCGCCGGGCGCCGTCGGGGCCGGTGAGGAGCGCGAGCTTCGACAGCGTCTCGGCTTCGAGCGCGCTGGGCGCGAGCGCGGTCGCGCCGACCAGGCCGCTCCACACCGGCTCGCCGCTGCACGGGTCGAGCAGATGATGGGCGAACGTGCCGTCCGCGCGCCTCCAGATGCGCACGTTCAGGCCCGAGGTGGCGACCGCGCCGCCTGCGATCCGCAGCGTGTGGACGCACTCGCCGGTGAGCGGGTGCTCGACCTCGATCGCGAACGGCTCGAGCTGCCCACCGACCCCGCCGACAGCTATGTCCCCGCCGCAGTCGACGACGAAGCGGGTGTAGCCGCGCAGCCGGTGCGCGACGGCGTCCGCAGCGAGGCCCTTGCCGGTTCCGCCCGTGTCGATTCGCAGCCCCGGCGGGCGGCGCACGGTGCCCCGCTCGTGGTCGATCTCGATCTGGCGCCACCGCGCACGGGGGTGGGGGCGAGCCGGTCGCGCCGGCGGCGCGGCGGCGAGGGCGAGGGGCAGGGGGACGGGCGCGCTTGAGTCCTTCGAGCGCTCGTAGCCGACCGCCTCGATCTCTGAGACGAGCGTCGGATCGACAAGGCCGCCGCTGCGCTCGGCCGCCCACAGCCCGGCCGTGACGGCCGTGCGCAGCAGCGCCGACGCCGGAGCCTCGTCGCTCGGGTCGGCATTCAGCGCGCACAGCTCGCTGTCCGGGCGAAAGCGCGACAGGCGGCGCGCGAAGTCCTCGATGTAGCGGCGCTCGCCCTCGGCCGCCTCGGCCGGCGATGGCAGCCCCGCCAGCAGCGGCGCCCCGACGATCAGGCGCACGTCGCTGCCCATCGAGCGGAAGCTGATGTCGTGTGCGTGGTTCATGAGGTGCGCGTGGTCAGCGGGTAGGACGCGGAGCCGCCCGCGGAGCTGACCTGCTGTGAGGCCTGGGCCGGACGCGGGGGTGCCGTGGGGGGCAGGTGGACGATCACCCTGCGTTCGATCACACGGCGGACGAGGACCTGGCGGGCAGGCAGTGGCGCGGCGGCCGCGCGGGCGCGCAGCGCGGGATCCTGGCCAGTTGCCACGCGCGCGGCCAGCAGCGCGAGCACGCCGAGGAAGATCGCGGCCGCAGCCCAGATCGCGCCGATCGCGCCGCGGCTGCGCGGCGCCCGGGCCGGTCTGCGGTCAGCCGGCCGCTCACTCATCGGACGCTCCCCTCGTGCCCGGAGCGCCGCTTGAGCGGGTGATGACCGCGGGCCTGGCCACCGCGGGTCCTCCGGGGGCCGCGACCGTGGTGGCGGCGCCGGCCGCTGCGCCGCCGCCGCTCGTGCGCGTCACCACCGCACCCGTGCCGGAGCTTCGCGCAACGAGCGCAGCAGTCGTGCTCGGACGCAGGACCGGGTCGGCGCCGGCTCTGAGGCGCGCCATCATCACCGTGAAGAGCACCAGGAAGGTCGCCAGCGTCATCACCGCGAGCGGGAACGCGCCCAGCAGGGGGTTGGCCCTGCGCGCGCGGGTCTGCCGCTCAGTCATCGTGCCCGCCGCCGTTGTCGCCGCCGCCTTTGCCTCCGCTCGAGCGGGTCTTTACCGCCTGCGAGCCCGAGCCGCCGGGCGAGGTGGAGCCCGAGGTCTGTTTCGAGCCGCTGCTGGCGGTTCTCACCGGCTGAGAGCGGGAGTTGCCGGACGAGGTCGAGGGGTATGTCGGTTTCGAGCCGCTCGAGCGGGTGGTCACGACGGGCGTCGCGGTGCTTGCCGGTGCGTAGGCGTGGGCTCCGCTCGTACGCGTTCGCGTCGCGGCGTAGGCCACGCCGCCAGCGCCTGCGGGTGGTGGCCCTGAGGCGCTGCCGCCGCCCGCGCCACCGCTGCCGCCACCGCCGGCCGTGGCGTGGTGGGGGTGTTCACGCCGGTAGACGTTCACGGTCCTGCGGATGATCTCCGTGCGCACCTCGACCGGCTGCACGCGGGCCGCGGCCAGCTTGGGCGAGTCACCGGCCGAGCCTATTGCCAGGCCGACCAGCGCACCCAGGCCTGCCAGGGTCACTCCGCCGGCCGTCATCATCTCCGTACGTCGCATAGCCGCTCCTGTGTCGGGTGTATCCACTGTGGCTCGTGCACGGCCAGCGGTCACCCAGGCGCGGGTTAAGAATCGGCAAAGATTGCGGCGCGACCGCAGCCGCTCAGTCGTCGCGGTGGGGTTGCGAGTCCCCGCCGCCGTCGTGCGCGGAGCCGCGCACGGCCGCTGGGCCCGATGCGGCGGGGGTTTCGCTCGCCACCGAGGAGGGTTGCGAGCCGCCCGACGCCTGGCTCGACGGTGGGGGCGCGGATGACGTCGGGCTGGGCTGTGCGGGCGCGGATGAGGTCGTGGTCGGCTGCGGGGTCCCCGGCGAAGCCGTAGTCGAGGGCGCGAGGGAGGATCGCGTTGTCGATCTGCCGGTCGTGGGGGCATGTCGCAGCGAGGGCGCGGCGATCCGAGGGAGCGTTCTCGACGCGGGCGGCAACAGCCGGCGGCCGGCGGTGAGCGGTTCGGAGGCCAGGCCGATGCGCTGGCTGACGAGCTGGCTCGTGCGCCAGGTGATGGCGGCGGCGAGCGCGATGCCGAGGACGGCCACGAGCGCGACCAAGAGGGATCGGCGTGCGCCGCTCATGGGCCGGCCGCCGGAAACTCGAGCACCGCGACCGTCCCGCCGCCCGCGCGGCTTCCCAGTCGCGCGTCGCCGTGCCATGCGCGCGCGAGGGTCCTCGCGATGGCCAGTCCCAGGCCGGTGCCCGCGGGACCCCGCCGTCCGGCGCGACCGCGGTGGAAGCGCTCGAACACGAGCTGCTCCTCGCCTGGCTCCAGCCCGGGGCCGCGGTCCCGGACCTCGATGCGGCCCTCAGCAGCGGCGATCGTCACCTCGCTGCCCGCCGGCGCGTACAGCAGCGCGTTCTCGATCAGCGCGTCGAGGGCCCGATCGAGGTCGGCACGCGCGCACCAGGCCACCCCGGCACCCTCGCCGACGGGTCGCAACTCGATCTCGCGGGCCTCGGCCGCGGCGTGCCAGCGCTCCACGGCGCGACTGACTGCGTCGGAGAGATCGACGCGCTCGCCCTGCAGCTCTCGGTCCTCGGCCCGGCTGAGGACGAGCAGCTCGTCGACGATCGCCGCGAGACGGTCCACCTCGGCGGTGCCGGCGTCGAGGTCGGCGGCCACCGCCGGGCCGACCCCGCCGGAGCGCGCCTCCTCCAGGCGCAACCTCAGGGCGGTCAACGGCGTGCGCAGCTGGTGGGAGGCGTCTGCGACGAACTCGCGCTGGGCTCCGATCAGCCGCTGCACGCGGTCGGCCATCTCGTTGAACGAGGCGCTGAGCGAGCGCTGCTCGGAGCTTCCTTCGACCTTCGCCCGCGCGGAGAGGTCGCCGTCGGCCAGGCGTCCTGCGGCGATCTCGAGGCGTCTGAGCGGCAGCGCCACCTGGCGCGCGATCACTCCGCCGGCGAGCAATCCCAAGAGCAGAACGGTCCCGGCGACGAGCGCGAGCTTGGCCACCGTGCTCTGCACGGCGTGCTGCACGGCGGCCACGCTCTGGGTCACGCGAACCGCGCCGATCGTGCTTCCCCGCCGCAGCACCGGGACGGCCGTGGCCAGGATGTTCTCGCCGAGGCTGTGGCTGGCGCGCTGGGTCTGGACGCTGCGCCCGCGCAGCGCGGCGGCGACCTCCGGGCGGCTCGAGTAGTTGCTCGCGAGCGTCGAGGGCCCGACGCTGTCTGCGACCACCAGGCCGCGGGCGTTCACGATCAGCACGCGCCCGCGCACCGAGGCGCCGCTCGAGCGCACGAGCGCACCGAGCTCGGCGACGTTCGGCGGGCTCAGCAGGTCCGAAGAGGTGGCCGCGACCACGTCGGCCTGGCTGAGGGCCTGGGAGTGGACCTCCGCGTTGACGCGGTCGCGCAGGCTCAGCGCCAGCGGCACGCCGAGCGAGACGACGGCCAGCACGAGCACGTAGGTGAGCGCCAGCAGCAGGCGGGTGCGCAGGCTTACGGCTCAAGCTCCTCTGTCGCGGCGAAGCGGAAGCCGACGCCGCGCACGGTCTGGATGCGGTGCGCCGCTCCCGGCTGCTCGCCGAGCTTGCGCCGCAGGGCGGCCATGTGCACGTCGAGCGTCTTGGTCGAGCCGAACCAGTTCTCGTCCCACACGTCGCTCATCAGCTCCTCGCGCGTGACGACGCGGCCGGCGCTGCGCGCCAGGCGGGCCAGCAGGTCGAACTCCTTGCGCGTGAGCGACAGCTCGCCCCCCGACAGCCAGGCCCGGCGCGCGGCGAGGTCCACCGTCACATCGCCCGCGGTCAACCTCGCGGCGGGCTCCTGTAGGCGGCTGCGCCGCAACACGGCGCGGATCCTCGCGATCACCTCGGCCGCGGCGAAGGGCTTCACGACGTAGTCGTCGGCGCCCAGCTCGAGCCCGACCACGCGGTCGATCTCGCTGCCGCGGGCGGTGAGCATGATGATCGGCACCTTCGATCCGGCGCGCACCTCGCGGGCCAGCTCGCGCCCGTCGCCGTCGGGCAGCATCAGGTCCAGCAGCACGATGTCCGGCTCTTCGTGTTCCAGCGCCGCACGGGCCTCGCCGACGGAGGAGACGACCACGGGCACGAAGCCCTCGCGCGTGAGCGCGTTCGAGAACGGCTCGGAGATCGACGCCTCGTCCTCGACCAGGAGCACGCGATCGCCAGCCGCCTTGGGGGTGGAGCCCGCGATGTCCATGTCAAGCATGAATGTAGTGGGACCCGGCAAAGGCTGCGCCGGGCATGCTGTGCGTGTCAGCCACGGAGCGCTCGCAGCGCGTTGAGGATCACCGCCAGATCGATGACCTCCTGAAACAGGGCTCCCGCGACCGGCGGCAGATAGCCGGCGGCCGCCACGCACATCGCGCCGATGCTGAGGCTCATGCCCGCTATCACGCTCTGGCGGGCGATGAACAGCGCCCGGCGGCCGACGTGCAGGGCGTCGGCGACGCGGTCGACCCGGTCCACGGTGATGACGGCGTCGGCGGTCTCCGAGGAGACGGTGGCCCCGGCCGCCCCCATCGCGATGCCGAGGTCCGCCAGCGCGAGCGCCGGCGCGTCGTTGACGCCGTCGCCGACCATGACCACCGGGCGCAGCCTGGGGTCGCCGCGCAGGCTGCGGACGACCTCGAGCTTCTCGGCGGGAGACTGCTCGGCGTAGACGCGGTCCACCCCGAGCTCGCGCCCGACGCGCTCGGCGACCGAGCGACGGTCGCCGGAGACCATCGCCACGTGGAGGACGCCCTCGGCGCGCAGGCGCTCGACGATGCGATCGGCGTCGGGGCGCAGCTCGTCGGCCATCACCACTACGCCGCCGAGATGGCCGTCGATCCCCACCAGCACGTGGGCCTCTCCGGACCCGTATCCGCTGAGCATCGTGGCCGAGGCGACCTCATCCGGCGATACCCCGGCGGCGCGCAGGAACGTCCGGCTGCCAACCGCCACGCGATGGCCGTCGACGGCGCCCTCGATCCCCTGGCCGGGCTCCTCTCGAATGTCGACCGGGACCTCGAGCTGGAGGCCGGCCCTGCCTGCCGCGTCCACCAGCGCCTGTCCAAGGGCGTGCGCGGACATCTTGTCGACCGAGGCCGCCAGCCGCAACAGCTCGCTGGCCTGCACCTCGCCGCGGGTCACGATCTCGCGCACATCCGGCGTGCCGACCGTGAGCGTGCCGGTCTTGTCGAACAGAACCGTGCGGGCTTCGCCGAGCGTCTCGATCGCGGCGGCCCCCTTGACGATCACGCCGACCCGCGCCGCGCGCGAGAGGCCCGAGACGAGCGCGATCGGGGCGGCGAGGATCAGCGGACACGGCGTCGCGACCACGACGACCGCGAGCGCCCGCACCGGGTCGCCGCTGACCGCCCAGGCGGCGGTCGCGAGCAGCAGGGTCGCCGGCAGGAAGAAGCCCGCATAGCGGTCGGCCATGCGCACGAACGGCGCTCGCTGCGCCTGCGCCTGTTCGACGAGCCGCACCAGTGCGGCGTAGGCGCTGTCGGCCGCGGGCCTGTCCGCCCGGACCTCGAACGGCGCGCCCGCGTTGGCGACGCCGCTCAGCACCGGCATGCCGCGCGGGATCGTCTCGGGGAGCGGCTCGCCGCTCAGGGTGCTGGTATCGACGACCGCCTCGTCGCTCAGCACGGTGCCGTCCACCGAGACGACTTCGCCGGTGCGCACCACGATTACGTCGCCCACCACCACCTGTTCGGCCGGGACCTCCTGCACCCGATCGTCGATCCGCAGCTGGGCGACCTTGGGCGCGCGCTGCACGAGCGCCGTCAGCTCCCGCCGGGCGCGGGTCGAGGCGAGGTCCTCGAGGGTCGAGCCCCCCGTGAACATGATGCCGACGATCAGCCCGGCGAGCTCTTCGCCGAGCGCCAGCGACCCGACCATCGCCACCAGGGCGATCGTGTCCACGCCCATGTGGTGTTCGACCACGATCGTGCGGGCGACCTCGAACGCCAGCTCGAGTGCGAGCAGGGCCACGGCGGCCCGCCAGACCGCTTCGCCGGCCTCGTCGGCGCCGGAGAGCTGCAGCAGCCCTCCCAGCACGAGCGCGGCGAGGGCCACACCGGCGAGCAGGCGAGCGCGATGCGCGATCGCCCAACGCCAGGGGCCGGCATCGCGCTCGCGCGCGGCACGGGCCTCAGAGGACACGATCCGCCGCCGCCCACTCCACAGAGCCCTCGAGGCAGACGGGCGCCCACGCGCTCACCGGGGTTCCCCGTCCGCGAACGCGGGCTCGACGCGCACGTTGAACCCGCACAGCCACAGCGCTGCGATCGAGGCGGCGCTCGCAAGCGCCGCGGTGGCGATCATCCCCGTGTCGGGGACGGTCAGATCGAAGAAGCGCCGGGTGGCGGGCAGCAGCAGCGCGAGCACGTATACGCCCGCCAGCACGGCGCACATGCCCCCCACCAGGGTCGAGCGCCGCAGCGAGCCTTCGGCCTCCAGGGCGATCACCAGATACAGCCCGCAGGCCACGAGGATGGTGACCGCGACCGTGCGTGCGTCGGGGACCGCGAGGTCGAGGTCGTGGAGCGCGAACAGGTATCCCGACACCACGCCCGTCCCCACCACGAACCCGGCCGGCACGGCGAATCGGGCCACGGTGCGCACGAACTGCGCCGGCCGCCACGGTCCGCTGCTCGGCGCGAGCGCGAGGAAGAAGGTGGGAATCCCGATCGTGAGGCTGGCGGCGAGCGTGAGATGGCGGGGGAGCAGCGGATAGGCCTCGGAGCTGACCCCGATCGTGAGGATCAGGAACGCGGCGAACGCCGACTTGGTGACGTACAGCTTGGTCACCCTGCGCAGGTTGCGCAGGGCCCGGCGGCCTTCGGCGATGAGCACCGGCACGATCGCGAAGTCGCCGGCCACGAGCACCAGATCCGCGACGCTTCGCGCCATCTGCGAGCCGTTCCCCTGGGCGATCGCCAGGCGCGAGGCCTTCAGGGCGAGGACATCGTTGACGCCGTCGCCGAGCATCGCCACGTAGCGGCCGGCGTCCGTCAGCGCCTGCACGACCTCGCGCTTGCCCTCCGGGGAGATGCGCCCCACGACGCTCGTCGCAAGCGCCCACTCCGCCCGGCCGGCGGGATCCGGCGGGATGTCGGCGCCGACTCCCACGCCACGCACCGGGATGCCCACGTCGCGGGCGATGGCGGCGACGGTCTGGGGCGAGTCGCCCGAGAGCACCCTCACATCGACGCCCTGCTCGACCAGGAAGGCGATCGTCTGCGAGACATTCGGTCGCAGGCGCTCGGCGAGGACGACCAACCCGAGCGCCTCGGCGTCGGGCGGAGGATCCTGTTTGGACTGCTCGGCAGGCAGCGGCGTCCTGCTGCGGGCGACCGCCAGCACGCGCCGGCCGCGATCCTGCTGCTCGGCCGCGAGCGCGGCCAACTCGCCCAGTGCGAACCGCTCGGGCGCTCCGAGCAGGAAGGTGGCCTCGGCCAGCTGGACCGCGCTCCAGCGGCGACGCGAGCTGAACGACACCTCGCCCAGAGTCTGCTCGGGCTCTGCGGGGTATTCGTCGGCGATCGCCTGAAGGGTCGCGTTGCGCGAAGAGGCGCCGGCGGCGAGCCGCGCGATGATGCCGGCCAGCGCCTCCGCGCTCTGTCCAGGCGCCGGCAGCAGCTCGGCGACGCGCAGCGCCGACTCGGTGAGCGTGCCGGTCTTGTCCACGCACAGCACATCCACCGACGCCAGTGACTCGATCGCGTTCAGCTGCTGGGCCAGAACGCCGCGCCTGGCCATCCGCGCCGCCGCGACGGCGTAGGTGAGGCTGACCAGCACGACCAATCCCTCGGGGATCAGGCTCACCACACCGGCGGTCGACGTCGCCACCGCTTCGCGCACTCCCGTGTGGCGGTGGTAGAGCGAATAGCCGAGCAGGGCGCCGAGCGCTATCACCAGCAGGACGAGCGCGTAGAGCAGGCGGTTGATCGCGCGTTCCAGGGGCGAGCGCGGGTGGCGGAACGAGCGCGCCTCGCCCACCAGCCGCTCGGCGAAGCTGTCGCGCCCGACCGCCGTGACCGTGAACGACCCCGCCCCCTCGACCGCGAAGGCGCCCGAGCGGACGCTCTCTCCCGGCGCGCGGCGGACCGGCTCTGACTCGCCCGTGAGGACCGACTCGTCGATACGCAGATCCTGCTCGGCCACCAGCTCGCCGTCGGCGACCACCCGATCACCCGCCCGCACCCGCACGAGGTCGCCGGGGACCACCTCGGCGGTGGCGAGCTCGCGGGCCTGGCCGTCACGCACGACCGTGGCCGTGGGGGCCACGAGCGATGCGAGCCGGTCGAGCGCCCGCTTGGCCCGCACCTCCTGGGTGATGCCGATCGTCGCGTTCGCGAAGATGACCCCTACGAACAACGCGTCGCGAGGATCGCCGAAGATGAGCGTCACGATTCCGAACGCCGCCAGGATCGCGTTGAACACCGTCAAGACGTTGGCTCGCACGATGCTCGCGTAGGAGCGACTGCTGGCCGGCCTGGGCGGGGGACCCCGCTCGGCGAGCCGGGCGGCCGCCTCGGCCTCGCTCAGCCCGCCGCCGGACAGGACAGGGCTCCCGGGCGGCGCCGGCTCGATGCTCGCGACGGTGTCCATGGCTAGAAGCTGATTGTGCCGATGCTCAGGCGCCGGCCGGCGCCGGTCGAGCCTCGTCGGAGTCCTCCCGAGCAGCTCCTCGCGGCACCACGAGCACCGGGCAGCGTGCCTCGCGCATCACGCGGGCCGAGACGCTCCCCAGCAGAACGTGGCGCGCGGGACCGTAGGCACGTGAGCCGAGAAGCAGGATGTCCAACTCCGAAGAGCGCTCGATCAGCACGCCGGCGGGATCACCGGCGATCGTCTCGCGTTGCACCGGCACGTCGGTGCCGAGCCCGGCCGTCGCCCGCTCGAGCGTCTCCTTGGTCTGCTCGTAGACCTGCCTCTCCACCTCCGGGAGGGTGGGCGAGGCGAACGAGTAGCGCGCAAGGGCGGGCTCCGGGCCGGCGCCGGCGATGACGGTCAACTCCCCGCCGCAGGCCGCGGCTAGCTCCCGGCCGAGGTGAAGGGCCGCGATGCCCTCCCGGGAGGTCGAGAAGCCGACGCCGACCCTCAGGAGCGGTCCGTGTGCGCCGTCTGAGTAGTGGGGCGGAGCGACCGCCACCGCGCACGGCGCACCGTGCACCATCCGCTCCATCAGGCTGATATGCAGGTGCGCGTCGCCGTCCTCTCGAGCCGATCCGAACACGATCAGCTGCGCCTCTTCGTAGCGGGCCATCTCGTGCAGGCCGTGGATCGGCCAGCTCGAGGGCGTCCAGTGGTAGGTGGCGGCGGCCAGGTCCCCGACCCCCTCGGTGATCGCGGCGACCTCCTCGCGCACCTGCTGCTCGGCCGCCTCGCCGGTCACCGGGGCGAGCAGGGGCTGGTAGGGGAACACGACCGTCAGCTCAGCGCCCGACAGGGCGGCGAGCAGCGCCGCGAGCCTGACCGCGTCCCTCCCGGCCTGGTCTCCCGCGTAGCCGGCGACGATCCTGTCGAACACTCGCCATCCTTTCGCTCCGCATGAGCCATTCGGTCCAACAACAGTAGGCGGCTCAGCGGCGGAGGCGCATCGGGGTGTACCCCCTCGGATGTGCGGAGAAGTACGGAGAACTACGTACGACCGGGCGAGCTGCCCTTCGGCAGCCCTGGCTCGGTCCGCGCGCCGGGAAGGGGTCCTTCCACGGAGCCCGGGATCTTGCCGGTGACCCGCAGCAGCGCGCGCAGGCACTTGTGGCCCGTGTCTGCGGTTGCGCCGAACATGTTCGGGCAGCCGCCGGGGATGACGCTCACGCCGTGCTCGCGGCAGTAGGCGACGGCCTGCTCGGAGGTGCTGCCGGGCCCCAGTCCGCGGTGCAGCCAGACACGCGGCACGCCCGCCGCGACGCAGTCGGCCACGACGGTCTGCGCGACCTCGGGCGTTGTGACCACGACCACTCCGTCCACGCCCCCGGGGATCGCCGTGACCGCGGGGAACGAGTGGTCGCCTTCGAGCTCATCGGCGCTCGGGTTGACCGCGAACACCTCGTGCCCGGTGTCGCGCAGCCGGCGATAGATCAGGTTCGCGGGCTGCTTGGCGTCTCGCGAGACGCCGGCGACCGCGATCCGGCGCTGCGCCAGGAACTCCTCGGAGGCTTCACGCAGCGTGACCATCTTCACCTCCCCCTCCGGGCGTCCGTGGGTCCTCCGGCCCGGCGCGCTCAGGCGTATCCACGGGCGCAGGCGTATCCGCGGGCGCAGCCGTATCCGCGCGCCCACCGGGGTCCGTCGGACCCATGTCGAGGCGGAAGGGGGGGTACTCGTCACGCATCAGCGCCGCGTAGGCCGTCACGCGCAGCACCCAGCGGTTCATGCCCATCACGAAGTCGAACATGTCGCTCGGGTAGCGCTCGCGGAACAGCAGCGAGACCGCGGCGAACAGGACGAGCGACCCGATCAGTCCCGGACCCCACAGGTATGCGCCCCAGCCGCCGGAGAACAGGCCGACGACGATGTACTGCGGGATGGCGAGCAGCCACCACTTGACGAGCACGAGGCCGCGGGAGAGGTGCTCGGGGTAGTCGATCTCGAGCGTGGCCGGGTAGTCGGGGACCTCGGCCGGCGTGAACGGCGGATAGCGGTCGGTGCCCAGGGCGCTGTAGGAGTAGAAGCCCACGCGCCAGGTCCAGCGCAGCACCCCGAGGTTGAAGTCGAAGATCCCGCGGGGATAGCGCTCGGTGAAGAGGATCGCGAACAGCGCCACGACGCTCAGCACGATGAACGCGATCCACATGAAGAACAGCGCGATCAGATGCGGGATGACGAGCACCCACTTGACCAGCCACAGCCAGCGGCTGAGCGGGGGGTCGAGGCGACCTTCGACGCGGACCGGGTAGCTTGGCGGCGAGGACATGGGTCAGCGTGCAGGTTCCCGCAGCTTGGCGGACACCCGCATCGGTACCAATCCGTGGACCGGTACCGGCAAACTACCCCGACAGGGCACCGATCCGTGGACCGGTACCCGCGCACTACCCCGACAGGGCACCGGCTCCGGACCACGCCGGCCGTCGCCGCTCTAGGCTGTGGTCAACGAACGAACAAGAGGAGGATGCGATGTCCGCGAAGGCGCGTTTCACCGCCGAGGAAGCCCGCCGGTACGGGAGCGAGGTCGGGGTCGACTGGACGAGCGCGCCGTTCGACGTCGAGGAGTTCCGCGACGGCATGGACGTCGAGCTCGAGCACGGCCTCCATGACACCCATACGAACGTCACCGACGACGATCCGCACACGACCGCGAAGATCGCGCTCGCGCACCTGAACGAGTTCCCCGACTACTACACCCGTCTCGGGCGCATGGAGCGCGAGGCCAAGGCCTACTGGGAGCAGGCCGGGAAGGGCTGAGGCGGCTGGAGCCCGGAGTCGAAGACCTGCGTGAACGCTTATCCGGGCTGAGACAGAGTTTTATCTCGGCTGGGCCGAACGCTTAGCTGCCGTTCATCGGGACGGCGATAATCATCAGTGCGACGGTCAAAGTCGCAAGCGCACAACCTCCTCCTTC
>Ga0209048_10004362_pt1 | contig 13544 bp, 10 predicted proteins | sample FrelakmetCRP12CR_FD_187146 | JGI IMG/M metagenome (GOLD analysis project Ga0209048, IMG submission 187146) | Freshwater lake sediment microbial communities from the University of Notre Dame, USA, for methane emissions studies - CRP12 CR (SPAdes)... | ecosystem: Environmental > Aquatic >... | reverse complement strand
TTACGACGCTCTTGCCGCCGCCGCGCTTCTCGACGCGAATTTGCGTGGCGATCCGCTGATGCAACGACTCGACGTGGCTGATTACGCCAACGCGGCGTCCCTGACCCTGCAATGTTTCGAGCGCGTCGATCGCGACGTCGAGCGTCGCCGCATCCAGCGAACCGAATCCTTCGTCTATGAACAGCGTATCGACGAAAGAATCTCGCCCCTCCAGGCTGCAAAGCGCAAGCGCGAGGGCCAGCGACGCGAGAAAACGCTCGCCGCCCGAGAGAGACCGAGTAGACCGGCGTTCGTCCGCCATATCGCGATCGACGATCTGGAGCCCGAGATCGCCGCCGTCGCCGACGGCGCGTTCGAGTGCGTAGCGCGGAGCCAGAGCCGATAGATGGCGGTTGGCCAGTTCGATCAGATGCTCCAGCGTGACGCCCTGAGCAAAACGGCGAAATTTATCCCCGCTGGCGGAGCCGATCGCCGCATTGATTTCGGACCAAATTTTGTGCAGCCGCTTTGCCGCTTCCAGCTCGACGCCGAGCTCGCCCGCGCGGCCGCGCGCGATCTCGTCGGCGCCGAGACGCTCCCGATCGGCGCCAAGCTTTTCCCCGAGTTGCGCGAGCTCATCGTCGACCAACCCGGCGCGGGCCGAAAGAACGTCGCGGAGTTCGCTGGGCCGCCCTTCGCACAACGCTTCTTCGAGATCGCGCCGACGCTCGCTTTCCGCAGCGTGTGCGAGCGCGGATCTCTGCCGAGCCTCGTCGATCTTTGTGCGCATCTCGTCTTGTTCCGAAAGCGACGCCGCCAGCAATTCTACGCAGAGGCCCTCCTCCACGCCTGCTTCAGCGAGTCCAGCGAGAAAAGCCGCTTGAGCGCCGCGTGTGTTGTCCTCGCTTCGCCTCAATGCGTCGATCATCGAACGCGCGCTTTCGCGCATCGTCGCGAGAGCGAGCGCGGCGTGGAGGCGTTCATCCGCCACGCGGGAGAGGCGCTCTTTCGCCGCATGCAGATCTGCTTCGATTCGATCCCGATGGGTTTTCGTCGCTTCGCCTTCGAGCAGAGCGGCGCGCTCGTCCCGCAAGACCTGTTCATCGCGCGTGCGCGCGACGGCTCTCCCCCTCGCGGTCTCGTTTGATTTGAAGGCTTCGCTCTCTTCGGCCTCCGCGCTCGCCATTTGGCGCGCGAGAGCGGCGAGCGCGGCGTCGATCTCGGCGACGCGCCGCATGGCGTCGCGATAGAGTTCCCCCTTTTTCGCCAGTCGCAATTTGACGGCCGCCGCGTCGCGGGCGAGGTCGGTGACTGAAAGATCGCTGGCGGCAAGAAAAGGAGAAAGCGATCGGTCGAGCGATTCGATGCGTTGGCGCAGGCCTTCTGCTTGCGCTTCGAGACCCGCGACGGCGCGCCCCGCGTTTGTATGTTTGTGGGCGAACGTCTCCATTTCCGATCGGCGATCATCCATCGCCTTTGTGTATCGGTCGTAGCTCCTTCGCAGTGAATCCATGTCCGCACGCAACAGCCGCGCACGATCGAGCTTCTGCGATATGAGCTCACGCTCCTGTGCGATCTCTTCGCCAAGCCGCGTCAATGACGGCTCAGCGCGTTCGAGGTCGGCGGGAGACGCAGGCGCTTCCTTCGGCCAGCTGGCGAACGCTTGCGCATAGCGGTCCCCGGCGCTCGCCTGTTCGCGGCTTGCGTTTTCAAAACGGCGGCGAGCATCTTCGGCTCGCGCGACGGCGGCGGCGGCGCGCTGAGTCGCTTGAGCAAGTTGAGCGTCGGCGCTGGCTATGGCCAAGCGCAATTCCTCCCTTCGCAGGCGCAAGCCCGTCGCAAGCGACTCCGCCGCGTCGCCCGAATGATTGTAGGGATGCTCGCGTCCGCCACATATCGGGCAGGCCTCTCCTTCAACGAGCGTCGCGCGCAAACGGACCGCTTCATGTGAAAGGGTCGCGTCCGCAAGCTCTCCGAGCTTCTCGGTTTCCTCGCGGCGCGCTTCGCTTAATGCGCGCAGATTCTGCTGCGCCGCTATTTCGTCCCTCTCGGCGAGTCCGGCGCGAACCGCCTCTTTGAGATCGGCCTCCGCTTTCTCTCTTTCGCGCGACCATTCTGCATAGCGCCCCGCTGACAGCGCGAGTTCGGCGATCGCCGCAGAAAGCGCCTCCAGTTCGCGGCCTCGCTTTTGCGCCGCTAATTCGTCAAGCGCGGCGAGCGCGCCCGCGCGATGATCCAGCAGCGCCATGAATCGCTCACGCTCGGTCCGATCGCGTTCGTTCGCCTCGCGAAGACTTTCGAGAAGCTCCTCCTCGCGTTGTATGTCCCGGCGACGCTGCGCCAACTCTGTTTCAATCGCCTCGCATTGCATGGCGAAACTTGTGCGTTTTTCGACCCAATCCTCGATTTCGCGCCATTGCTCGGACAGGGGCCGCGCCTCGGCCAGTTGCGCGAGCGCCTCCTGGGCGGCCAGCGACGTTTCGAGAAGACGTTGGTGTCGCTGCCGAAGCTCTGTATGAGCGTCCTGTTTTTCTCGCCATATCTGTTGCGCAAGCAAAACTTCGTCCGCCGCCTTCTTGCTTTCCAGCTTAGCGACGCCGATTCTCGCATCGAGACTTTCGGCCTGCGTCCAAAGCGGCGCGAAGCGTCGGACCTCGCTTTCGGCGCGTTCCAGGGACTCGCGGGCAAGCCGCTCTTTCTCCTGAAGCGCGCCTTCCGTCTCCCGCGCTTCGCTTTCGGCCGCCAGGGCTTGATCGCGCGCGAGACGCGCCGCTTGTTCTTCAGATCGTGTTTTTTCCCTTACGCCGACAAGCGCGCGCAGCGGTTCTGCGCGTTCGAGCAGAGCGAGCCGCTCGCGGAGCTCCGCCAACTCGTCCAGCTTGGCAACGGCGGCGGCGCATTCGCCCTCGGCCTGCGCAACGCGTGTTTCGGCAGTCGCTATGGCGTCATGACGGCGTATCTGCGCAAGGATATCCTCGCGCAATTTTGACAATTCGTCGCGACGCTTCTCGGACTCCCTTATGCTAGCGGAAAGCGCCGTCCGCTCTTCTTCTTCGAGCAGACTGATGTCCGCGAGACGCCGCTCCAGAAACCCGACGTCGTTTTCCGCCTCCTTCGTTCGCCGATACACGCGCTGGGAGATCAGCGCGTAGACCGACGCGCCGGTGATCTTTTCCAGAAGCTCGGCGCGTTCCTTGGAATCGGCGCGCAGAAACGCGTCGAAATCGCCCTGCGCAAGGAGAACGGTGCGGCGAAACTGATCGAAAGTCAGCTCTGTCAGCTCCACGATCTTCCTGCGCACCTCTTCAACGCCCGACGCCACCGCCGCGACGATTGCTCCGGATTCCTCGATCTGACGCAGACTGCGCGAGCGCTGTTGCAGATTGCCCGTGGCCTTGCCTCTTGCCCGCGCAAGCTCGCACCGCGCCCGGTAGCGCAATCCGTCACGGGCGAGGAAATCGACTTCTGCGAACCCCCTGCTCGCGCCACGCCGCAGGATGGAGCGCGGATCGTTTGCGGAGAGCGCTTGCCCCGAGGAATCGAGCGAGCCGGCGTCGGCGCCCGCGGATTCGACGCGCGGGAAGCTGTCGTAAAGCGCGAGACAAAGCGCGTCGAGGATCGTCGACTTGCCCGCGCCCGTTTCTCCGGTGATGGCGAACAGGCCTGCGCTGCGGAGCGGCTCTTTCTCGAAATCAATCTCGAAAGGATCGGCGAGACTCGCCAGGTTTTCGCCGCGGAGGGCGACAATCCGCAACTCACTCCTCCATCGCGGCGGCGTGGAAGAGCGCGACATGATCTTCCGAAGGCGCCGCCCGATGTTCGCGCTCGAAAGCCTCGCGGAATAGATCGACCGGCGCGCGTTCGGCGAGACGCAGGAGAGATACGACTTCCGAACGTTCGCTGGCGCAGGGACGCTCGACGGCGAGCGAAACGAGCCTTATCGGAAATTTCTCCGCAATCGCGTCGATCTCGGCCCTGAGCCCCGCCGCGGGACCGTCGAGCGCGACGCAAAGATGAACGAAAGGGCGCTCGTCGACGGCGGTCGCTGCGTCGATTCCGAGCCCGGCGAAAGCAGCCTCGACCTCGCAGAGCGGCAATGCGCCACGAGACGGCACACGCAGACAAGGCGTGGCGCGCGAGAGCGCAACATGTTCGATCGCGATGCGCGGCGTAAGGCCCGTCTCGCTTTCGATGCTGACGATCGTCACCCCGTGATCGTAATCGATCTCCGTCTTCGAAAGCGGAAAGAGCGAGCCGGAATATCGAATGCTCTCGCGGCCGATCGACTGCGGACGATGGAGATGGCCGAGCGCGACATAAGCGATCTCCTCCGGAAAAACGTCGAAAGGAACGGCGTGCTCGCCGCCGACGAGGATGCGCCGTTCAGCGCCTTCCGATTCGACGGCTCCCGCGACATGCAGATGGCCGGTGACGACCAGCGGACTGTCGCCCGCCTCCCGCCGCGCCACGGCAATGAGCTCGCGGTAGAATTCCCGCGCGCGCCAGACGATTTGCGATCCTTCGATCTCACCCTTCGCGAGAGGCAGATCGACGTCGCGCGGATAGGGCGCGAGCAGGAGATGCGCGCCGACGCGTCCCGATGAATCGCTTAGAGGCGCGAGATGAACCTTGGGATCGATCTCGCCGCCGCGCTTTCCGATGGTCCCTACGGCGACGACGCCGATAAGATCGAAAAGCGCCCGCGGCGCCTCGAGCCTGCCGGCCGGATCGTGATTGCCGGCGATGAGCGCGATAACCGCATGCGGGCGCGCGGCGCGCAGCTCCTTCAGCGTCTCGAAGAGCAAACGCTGCGCCTCGGCGGAAGGGTTCAGATTGTCGAAAATATCGCCGGCGACGACGATTGCGTCGACCTCGCGGCTTCTGGCGATGTCAACGATTTGGGCCAGCGCCCTTCGATGCTCTGCTTCCCGCGACCAGCCCTGCAGCGTCGCTCCGAGGTGCCAGTCGGCGGTGTGAAGAATTCTGATCACGGCGGCGTTCGAACGAAGCAATGGCCCCGTCTAACAGGAATTGGCGCGCCTCGATAGAGTCGCGTCGGGAGGGAGGCGCCTGGACGCATTGTGTGGGCGTTGGTCTGAACGGGTTCAAACAGGCCCATCACTGGAAGTGGCGGCCCCTACGGATTTAAGCGCTGCTTCGACCGCGAATTGCCCCCAACCGGGCGAGGGCGCGGATGACGAGTCCGCGAACGGGCAGATCCTGGATTAAGCCATAGGCTTCCCAAAGCCTCAGGACACGCCTAACTCGATTCGCCGACATGCGGCTTTTTTTGGAGGCGGCGCTGCGTGCATAAACGCATTATTAACATTTAGAAATCTCTTTAAAAACAATGAAGAAATTGTGTAAAAAAGGCCAAGCTTTCGTTTACGTGGAAAAAATAGAGAGTTGTTAGCAGCGAAGGGAACGCCCGTGACCCAGCATGTGCGGCGGGTGCGCTGGGCGCCGCCGGATGTCGAAAGTGCGCGGTTCGGCAAGAGGGTCGCAAGACTTGCTCGCGGCATCCGCCTGCGGCTATGGCGCAGGCGCTTCGCCGGGCCCGGCCCGTCTGCGGAGCTGAAGGGTCCAGCGCTGCGCCCCCGCTGGACCCTTCCACCTTAAAAAGGCTAAGAGAACTGCGCCGACGCGCCGCGGGCGCGGGAGAAGCGGCCGAGGTCCCGCCTCCTTCACAAGGGCGTCATCCTGCCTGTAGAGTGTTGGCGTGTTCGCTGCAGATTCGACGGAGCCGCCGGTGGCGGCGCCGCTTGCGGAGACAGTCGCGCGTGACGGCTTTATTTCGCCAGCCCAATGTGTCGCCGGAGGCGTGTCCAGCCCTGGTGCTGAACGCCGACTATAGGCCTTTGAGCTATTATCCGCTGTCTCTGTGGGGCTGGCAGGACGCCATCAAGGCCGTCTTCCTTGATCGCGTCAATATTGTCTCGGAATATGAAAAAACCGTTCGCAGCCCGAGTTTCGAAATAAGGCTTCCTTCGGTCGTGTCGCTGAAAGCCTATGTGCGTCCCTCGCGCCACCCGGCTTTCACGCGGTTCAACGTGTTCTTGCGGGATCGATTCACCTGCCAATATTGCGGCGAGCAGGAGGAGCTGACCTTCGACCATGTCGTTCCGCGCTCGAAAGGCGGCGCGACGACCTGGGAGAATGTCGTTGCGGCATGTTCTCCCTGCAATCTGAAAAAAGGCGACCGTCTGCCCAATGAAGTGCACATGTCTCCCGCTCAGGCGCCCTTCCAGCCGACCGTCGCCGATCTGCACCGCAACGGCCGGCTGTTTCCGCCCAATTACCTCCATGAAAGCTGGATGGACTATCTCTACTGGGATTCGGTGCTGGAGCCGTAAGCCCAGCAGATGATCCGCCGCCTCGTCGTCATGACCTTCGGGTTTCTTATCGCGACAGGCGTCGGCGCGATATTTCTTCCTGTCGCCGCCCTGTTCGATCCCGCGACCCGCGAAGCAGGGTTCGACGTCACCATGGCCGCCATTTTCACATACATCGACGATCTCGTGCTTTATGACGCGCCCTATTTCGCGCCTTCCGCACTGAGTTTGCTTTTCTGGGCCGTTTTCGTCGGCGTTTGCGCCGCTCCTCTCGCCGTCGCCGCATTGATCGGCGAGGTCGCGAATGTGGCGAGCTGGACATGGTACGCATGCGCGAGCGGGTTGCTCGCGGCCGCCGCGCCCTGGATCGCCCGCGCCTCGCGCGGACTTGAGAATGCGCACCGCGGCAATGCGCTCGAGGCGCGCTTGGCGCTATTGTTTTTTTTAACGGGCGTCGTCACGGGCACGGTCTATTGGCTCGTCGCCGTCCGCAAATCGCGAAGCGAGGCGCGCCATCCGCCGCCCGCGCCCGGCGCCCCGGCGCCCTGACGGCGGATTTCAGCGAGACATGCCGCCGAGCACGCCGCGGAGCACCGCTCTCGTGATTTGCGTGCCGGCCGAGCGCGCCGCCGATTGCACCGCCGAACGCACCACCAATTCGCCCGTCGACATGCGCTTCGGATTTGTGCGGCGAAACAGGCCGCCGACGATCCCGCCCAGCGAACCAAGCAATCCGCCGCCCATGGAGGCCTGTTCCGGCTCTCCGGCTGCGCCAGCGGGACTCGCGCCGGCGCCCGCCAAGTGGGATTCGCCGCGCTTTTGCAAAATCTCGAAGGCGGATTCGCGATCGATCGGCGTGTCATATTTGCCTTGCAGCGCGCTTTGACGAATTGTCGCCTGTCGCTCCTCCGCGGTGATCGGGCCGACCCTCGCGGCGGGCGGCGCGATCAGGGTTCGCTCCACTATGCTTGGCGAACCCTTTGCGTCGAGCATTGAGACGAGCGCCTCGCCGACGGCGAGTTGCATGATCGCCTCCGCCGTATCGAAGGCCGGATTTCGACGAAAGGTTTCCGCCGCCGCGCGCACTGCTTTTTGATCGCGCGGCGTGAAGGCGCGCAGCGCGTGCTGTATGCGATTGCCGAGCTGGCCCAGGACATTGTCTGGCACGTCGAGCGGATTTTGCGTGACGAAATAAACGCCGACGCCTTTTGAGCGGATGAGCCTGACGACCTGTTCGATCGCCGTCAAAAGAGGCTTCGGCGCATTGTCGAAAAGAAGATGCGCCTCGTCGAAAAAGAAGACGAGCTTTGGTTTTTCGAGATCGCCCACTTCCGGCAATTGTTCGAACAACTCCGAGAGCAACCAAAGAAGAAACGTGGCGTAAAGGCGCGGGGAGCGCATGAGCTTGTCGGCTGCGAGAATGTTGACGAAACCGCGCCCGTCCTTATCCTTGCGCAAGAAATCGCCGATAGAGAGCGCGGGCTCGCCGAAGAATTTTTCGCCGCCTTGCGCCTCCAGCACCAGAAGCTGACGCTGAATCGCGCCAATCGTCGCCGGCGCGACATTGCCATATTTTGTTTGCAGCTCGCTGGCGTTTTCCGCCACAAAGGTCAATACGGAGCGCAAGTCCTTGAGATCGAGCAGGAGCAGGCCCTGCTCGTCGGCGACGCGGAACACGATGTTGAGCACGCCTTCCTGCGTGTCGTTGAGTTGGAGAAGCCTTGCGACAAGAAGCGGCCCCATTTCTGAAATCGTCGCTCGAACAGGGTGCCCTTCTTCGCCGAAAATATCCCAGAAAGCGACGGGAAACCGATCGGCCGAATAATCGACGCCAATCTCCTTGGCGCGCGCCACAAATGGAGGCTTGGCGTCTCCCGGTTGCGAAATTCCCGAGAGATCGCCCTTCACGTCGGCGGCGAAAACCGAAACGCCTGCGTTGGAAAACCCTTCCGCGAGCAGTTGTAATGAGACGGTCTTTCCGCCGCCCGTCGCGCCGGTGATCAGTCCATGACGGTTGCCGAGCGCAAGCATCAGATATTGATAGGCGCGATCCGCCGCGCTTTTGCCGCATGCGCCGACGAGGATCTTGCCGGGAACGGCTTTTGGATCGTCTGTCATTATTTGCCGTCGCTATGATCGAGAATCGCCTTCCGAAACTCGTCTTTATAACATTTCGTCGGCTTTTGCGTCATCCGGCGCCCGGCCGTTCGCTCCGCAATTGGACGGGCGATCCAAAGCGAGGAGAGATGGAGGGAGCCGAGGCTCAGCTTTCGCCGCTTGGCGGAACGGCCGGATGAGGTTAAATTCGATTACGGGAAGGAAACACAATGGCATTGCGCGCGGCGATAGCGGCTTTTGTCGCCATTTGCTTCGCTGCCTCGTCCGCTACATCCAAGACGAATAAACCGCCGAACAAGAAGACCGCATCTATCGTCAAATTGGAAAACAAGCGCCATGTGTCGCTCGTCGCTTTCGAGATCGTGATCCCCGCTAAGGGCAAGACGCCCGAGACGGTGATTGGCAAACTCGAGAGAGTCCTGTCTGCGGGCGAGAGCGTCAGTTTTCCATTGCTCAATCCGAAGGGATGCGTTTTCGAAGCGAGGTGGAAATTCGAGGACGCGAACGACGCCGCTCCGGTGGATCTGTGTAGCGACGCTCATATCATCCTGGTGGACTGAAGCGCAGCGACCAGCGACCGACCCAGTAGTAATGTCTTCGTTCGAACGAGGTAAAAACATGTCGAATGGAAGCTCTACAAGAACGTCGAGACGCGCGGCGGTCTCCCGTAACAGCAAGAAGCCCGAGACTCCCAAATTACCGATTGTACCCATAGGCATCGGCTTCGCGGCGCTGTTTGCGGCGCTTTTGGCCTTCACCGGCCTCAAGCCGGCGGCGCCGCCCTCCGCTTCGATCGGCGGTCCCTTCCAACTGATCGCGCACAATGGTCAAAGCGTGACGGACAAGAATCTGATGGGGCGCCCGTTCCTGGTGTTCTTCGGCTATACGCATTGTCCCGACATTTGCCACACGACTTTGTTCGAAATGTCGGAAATCCTACGCACTCTCGGCCCCGACGCCAAGATCGGCGCCTTGTTCGTGACGGTCGATCCCGAACGCGACACTCCCGCAGTGCTAAAGGACTATTTGTCGAATTTCGATCCCCGCATCGTCGGCCTCTCGGGCGAGCACGCGGCGCTCGATCCGATGCTGCAGGAATATCGCATTTACGCGAAGAAAACGCCTGGCGGCCCCGACGACTACACCGTCGATCATACCACCGTCGTTTATCTGATGGACAAGAATGGCCGCTTCGTCAGTCCGTTCAATGTGTCGCGCCGTCCCGCCGACGCTGCGCGCGAGTTGGAGCGCTTTCTTTGAGCCGCCCCAACGGCAGTTGGCGATTGTTCCCAAAAAAATTCCTCTCGGCGCGTTTTCTTTGTCGCGACTCACGGCATGTTTGCGTTAGCATGTCGCCATGCTCCGCATTCAACGTGACGGTCTTGCCAAGACCGCAGGCTCATCCGCCATCACCATATTTCACGCCGGCGATTCCATTACCGTCTCGCTTCGCCGCCTGGCCAACGCGCGACGTTTCACGTTACGCGTGCGCTTCGCCGCCCGCGACGCCGTGCTCACCATGCCGCGGCGCGCGTCCTTGCGCGAGGCGCGTGAATTCACAGAGCGTCACGCGGCCTGGATCGCAGCGAGGCTAAAGCGCCTTCCCGCGACCATAGCTTTTGCGCCTTATTCGATTGTGCCCATGCGCGGGATCGATCACGCGCTGCTGCATCGTCCCGATCATCGCGGAACCGTATGGGCGGAGCCATATTCGCCGCGCCAAGGCGAAGAGAGCGCTCTGGACGGAGTCGAATTTGCGCTTTGCGTCTCAGGCCGCGAAGAACATTTCCATCGTCGGGTGCGCGATCATTTCAAGCGGGAGGCGCGGCGCGATCTCGAACAGGCCGTAGAGCGACATACCGCCGCCCTCTGCCTTCCGATGCGCAGCGTCGGACTTCGCGACACCGTGAGCCGCTGGGGATCGTGTTCCGCCTCCGGTTCGCTGAATTTCTCCTGGCGGCTGGTGATGGCGCCTCCCTTTGTGCTCGACTATCTCGCCGCACACGAAGTCGCCCATCTGGTGCATCTTGATCATTCTTCCCGCTTCTGGGCGCTCACCCGGCGCTTATGTGCGGATACCGACCACGCCGAGTCCTGGCTGTCTACCAACGGCGCTCACCTCCACAAATATGGAGCCTCCGGATAGGAGCTCCCTTATTTTCCGGCCTCGCCGGAAAATCGATCTCACGGCGAGACAGACTTATTTTCGTCGCCGGCGTGCGTCATCCTTGTCGCTGGCGCCGATGTTGCGAGCCAATGACGCAGGCCAGCAGATCTACGGATTCGTCGCAACGATCCAGGCGGTGGGAGTTGGATATGGCGAATGTGATCTTTTACGAGAAGCCCGGCTGCGCCGGAAACGCCAGACAAAAGGCCTTGCTGCTCGCGTCCGGTCACAAAGTCGACGCGCGCAATCTCATGGCGGAGCCCTGGTCGGTCTCCAGCCTTCGGCCCTATTTCGGAGAAAAGCCGGTGCGCGAGTGGTTCAACAAGGAATCGCCGAGGGTGAAGTCCGGCGAGATCGATCTCGAACACGTTACGCCACAGACGGCGCTTGTGGCGATGATCTTGGACCCGACCCTTATTCGCAGGCCGCTCATGCGCGTCGGCGATCATTGCGAAGCCGGATTCGATCCAAAGCTTGTCAGCTCCTGGATCGGATTGTCGTCGGACGCCGAACCGGTTACGGATAGCTGTCCGCGGAAGGCGTGACGATCGCCTGACCGGAGGCCGAGATGCTATTTACGCGAGCGGCCCAAAAAACAGCGGCTCCCGCCTGCGAAAAATTTCTCGAGACGCTCGTCTCGCGCGCCGAGCGCTTGCCGCCTGTTCGCGTCGGCGTCGTGCATCCCTGCGACCCGCTCTCGCTCGAAGGCGCTTTGGCCGCGCGGGATCGGCGACTGATTACGCCTGTCCTCATAGGACCAAAGGCGAAGATCGAGGCGACCGCTCGCACGATCGGGGCGTCGCTCGACGGGCTGGAATTGGTGGACGCTCCGCACAGCCACGCAGCGGCCGAGCAGGCCGTCGACCTCGTGCGCAGAGGCAAGCTTGCCGCGCTGATGAAAGGCTCGCTACATACCGACGAAGTGATGGGCGCGGTCGTCCGCAAGGACGAGGGGCTGCGCACAGAGCGGCGCCTCAGCCATGTCTTTGTTCTCGACGCGCCGACTTACTGCAAGCCGCTCTTTGTCACCGACGCCGCAATCAACATCTATCCCTCTCTCGCGGACAAGCGCGACATCGTCCAGAACGCCATCGATCTTGCGCATGCTCTCGGCATCGAACGCCCGAAGGTCGCAATTCTCTCCGCGGTGGAGACGGTCGACGCCAAAATCCTTTCCACGGTCGATGCGGCAGCCTTGTGCAAGATGGCGGACCGCGGCCAGATCACGGGCGCCCTGCTCGACGGGCCGCTCGCCTTCGACAATGCGATCTCGCCCGAGGCGGCGCAGTCAAAAAATATAGTTTCGCTCGTGGCAGGCGACGCCGACATTCTTGTCGCTCCCGATCTCGAAGCCGGAAATATTCTGGCGAAGCAGCTCATCTTTCTTGCCGGAGCAGAGGATGCAGGGCTGGTGCTTGGAGCTCGCGTGCCGATCATTCTCACGAGCCGCGCGGACGATATTCGGTCGCGGGTCGTCTCCTGCGCATTGGCGCAAATTTTCGCCCATCGCAAACTCGAAGCCGCGTGACCCCCCAGGGCGCGCCCGCTTCCGAGCCGCGTCTCGACATCGCCTTCCGCGCATGGCAGAACCCGCCCCGAAACTTTAGTCCCCCGGACGGGCGTCGACGGCCAAAGAATGACAGATTCCCTCGCTCAACTTGAAACCGAAACGCTTGCGCGGGTCGAAGCCGCGACCGACGAGGCTTCGCTCGAGGCGGTGCGCGTTTCGGCTCTCGGCAAGAAGGGCTCGATCTCCGCCCTGCTTTCGACGCTCGGCAAAATGTCGGTCGAGGAGCGAAAGACCGAAGGCGCGAAGATCAACGCGCTGAAAGACAAGGTCGTCGACGCCGTAGCAGCGCGACGGGGCGTGTTGGAGGAGAAGGCGCTCGAAGCGCGGCTTGCCGCTGAAAGGCTCGACGTGACGCTTCCCGCTCCCTCCACCGGTTTGGAGCGCGGCCGCATCCATCCGGTGTCGCAGGTGACGGACGAACTCGTCGCCATTTTCGCGGATCTCGGATTTTCGGTTGCGGAAGGTCCGGACATAGAGACGGACGATTATAATTTCACGAAACTGAATTTCCCCGAAGGTCATCCCGCGCGGGAAATGCACGACACGTTCTTCTTTGCGCCGGGCGCGGAAGGAGAACGCAAGCTGCTGCGCACGCATACGAGCCCGGTGCAGGTGCGCACCATGATGTCGCAAAAACCGCCCATTCGCGTGATTATTCCGGGACGCGTCTATCGTTGCGACTTCGACCAGACCCATACGCCGATGTTCCATCAGATCGAAGGCCTCGTCATCGACGAGTCGACGCATATGGGCCATTTGAAATGGACGCTGGAGGAATTTCTGAAGGCGTTCTTCGAGGTGAAGTCGGTGAATATGCGCTTGCGGCCGTCCTTCTTTCCCTTCACCGAACCTTCCGCCGAAGTCGACATCCAGTGCCGGCGGCAAGGGGGTGAAGTGCGCTTCGGCGAAGGCGAGGACTGGATGGAGATTCTGGGCTGCGGCATGGTGCATCCGAATGTGCTGAAGAACTGCGGCCTCGATCCGGACAAATATCAGGGCTTCGCCTTCGGTCTCGGTCTCGACCGGCTCGCCATGCTGAAATATGGCATGCCGGATCTGCGCGCCTTCTTCGAGGCCGACTTACGCTGGCTGGAGCATTATGGATTCAGGCCGCTCGATTTCCCGACGCTCGCGGGCGGGTTGAGCGCTTAACAGCAATTTTTCCGCGTCATGGCCGGGCTTGTCCCGGCCATCTACGGCGGGCGACCGCGTAACGGGCGACCGCGTAAACAAGAGACATGAAACAGAGATGACGCCGCTTTTCTGCATCACGACTGAGCCGCATGGCGTGGATGCCCGCGACAAGCGCGGGCATGACGCGCGGGTGATGCAGATGCCGCCCAGCAACATTGAAGTCGCCGACAGATGAAACTAACCC
>Ga0209048_10004361_pt1 | contig 13546 bp, 6 predicted proteins | sample FrelakmetCRP12CR_FD_187146 | JGI IMG/M metagenome (GOLD analysis project Ga0209048, IMG submission 187146) | Freshwater lake sediment microbial communities from the University of Notre Dame, USA, for methane emissions studies - CRP12 CR (SPAdes)... | ecosystem: Environmental > Aquatic >... | reverse complement strand
TGCGACGACGTTCCCGGCGCGCACGTGCTTCAGGAACTCGACAGGCGTGCGCGCCGGGGGCGACTCGGTGTAGGTACGCCCGACGTCGACCCCCGCGTGATCGTCTGAGCCCCCGATCCCGGCGCCGTCGAGGGTCGCGATGTAGGTGGCCGCCGGGCGGTTCAGCTCGCGGGCGCGCGCCCCGTTGCGGACCTCCCAGACGTCGAACAGCTGCGCCAGGCGCCGGCGGTGGCGTGCCGTCAGCGGGGCGCCGACCGTGTAGTAGGGGTGGGCGAGGGCGCAGACGATCTCCCGCTCGTACATGTAGGCCGCGCAGATCTCGACGTCGCCGCGGTGGGCCTGGAGCCACTCGTGGTCCTCGCCGGAGATCCCGTAGCAGAGCACGTGCACGGCCTGCGGCTCGCCCCGGAAGTGCGCGGTCAGCTCCTCCGAGATGAACACATCGGGGCGGTCGGCGATCTCAAGGACGCCGGCGATCGTGTCGTGGTCGGTGATCGTCACGAAGTCCATGCCGCGCCGCCTGGCCAGCTCGTAGACCTCCTGCGGCGGCGTCGCGCACTCGGGCAGCCCCACCGCCCGCTGTACCCCGAGCCTGGACTCCTGCGAAGCGGCCGAGTGACAGTGCATGTCGACGCGCGTTGACGATCGCTCGGACTGCCCGGTTCCAGCCAGCCTATCCACCTTCCGTGGTGTCGTTACCTGATCGTCCATACCAGAGAGATTCTCCTGCAAAGCGGACGTTTCTGTGACCAGACGGGAACGATCCTGTTAGGAGCTTGTGAAGGCTGCAACGAGCGCTCGGCGCCGGGCGGCCCTCTCTGAGAGCATCGTTCACCGATGCCCGACCCGGCCGGCATGGAGTTCCTCGTCATCGGTGCCCAGAAGGCCGGCACCACGACGCTGTGGAACCTGTTGCGAGACCACCCGCGGCTGTGGTTGCCGGACGCCAAGGAGGCGCCGTTCTTCTCGCACACCGAGGTCTACGAGCGCGGCTTGGCGAGCTACCTGGAGCGGCTCGGCGCGCCGGTCGGGGAGGGCGTGCTGCGGGGCACGGTCACGCCCCACTACATGCAGGGCTGGCACGACGCGGGAACGCGCACGGTCGTCGAGCGCATCGCCCGCCTGCTGCCCGAGGTCAAGCTGATCGTGTTGCTGCGCGAGCCGGTGGCGCGCGCGCGTTCCCAGCACGCGATGGCGATCGCCCGGGGACGTGAGCGGCGCGGCGTCGATCGCGCGATCAGCGAGCTGTTGGAGCCGGACGCGCTGCGCCGGGGGCGGAGCGCGCCGGACGACACCAACACCTACGTCGTGCAGGGTGAGTACGGGCGCATCCTCGGCGATTACCTGAGCTTCTTCCCCCGCTCGGCAATGCACGTCGAGCTCAGCGACAGCCTCGCCCAGGACCCCCTGGGAGTCCTGGGCCGGGTTCTGCGCTTTCTCGGGGTCGATGCGGACTTCGAGCCGCCTGACCCCTTTCATCGCGCGTTCGTGGGTGGTCGCGAGCCGCGGGTCTCCGATGAGGACCTGACCCAGCTGCTGCGGGCGCTCGACGCGGCGCGACGGAAGCGTCGGGAGCTCGCGGCGGCGCGGGGAGAGGGCGGGGATCCGGCCGTCGCGTCTGCGGAGCGTGCCGAGCTCGCGGTCGCGCGCGCCTGGGCCGCCGAGCACGCCCTTGATCCCGAGGGCATCGAGGAGTTCGAGCGGATCATGCAGCGCTACCTCTCGGCGCCGCCGGAGCGCTCCTACCGCGAGCGGGTTGGCCTGGAGTTCACCCTCAGGAAGATCTGGAACGTCGTCCCCTCGCCGCCCGAGCCCATCTCCGATGAGGTGCGTGCGGCGCTGCGGTCGCACTTCGACGCGGACGCGATCGCGCTGTCCGCCGTCACGGGGCTCCAGCTGCCGTGGAGCGCGCCCCGCTGAGCAGCCTGGCGATCGCGTGGCGGAAGCGGACGGCCGCGACCGGCCAGGGCGGGTAGGTGGCGAGCACCTGCGCCAGCCCGCGTCTCGCCAGCCGTTCGCGGAGCTCGGGCTCGCTAAGCAGCCGCGCCACGCTGTCCGCCAGCAGGTCCGGGCGGTGCGGCGGCGTGACGAGCGCCGTCTGCTCATCTATCGCGTAGTCCCGGCCGCCCTTCGTGTCGGTGGTCGCCACGGCGGCGCCGCAGGCGAGGGCCTCGATCCCGGGCAGCCCGAGTCCCTCCTCCCAGCTGGGCAGCACGAGCACGGCTGCCTCACGCAGCAGCTCGGCCACCTGCGCGAGCGACAGCCTGCCGAGAAACCTGGAGGGTATGTCCGGCTCGACGGCCCCGAAGAGCCTCAGCTCGACCTCGCCGACAGCCGCGCGGACGCGCACGAGCGCGGCCAGCCCGTCCTCGGTCGCCTTCCAGTCGGTCTCGTGGGTCATCATCGCCACGATCGGCCCGCGCTCCCCGCACGGCGGCCCCGGGCGGAAGATCGAGCGCTCGAGGCCCGGCCGGATCAGTTCGGCCTGGCAGCCGTGGCCACGGGCCCGCTCGGTGAGGAAGCTCGACACCGCCAGCACGCGCGGGCGCCGTTCGAGCATGCTCGTCACGCGCGCATTGCCCGGAGTCCCGTAGCCCTGGAAGAAGAACAACGGCACGCCCTTGCTCGGCGGGAGCTCGAGCACGCGCTCGGGGTCGGGCTGCGCAAGGCCGCCGATCACCACCTCGGCGTCGGGCAGCTCCTCGGCGGCCAGCCGCGGAGCGGGCAGCACCCGCACGCCCTCGATCGGGCGCAGGGGCTCCTTGCGCACGGCCAGATTGACCTGCGTGGAGCCTGCGAGCTCCCGCGCCAGGGACTCGATCACGTAGACCCCGCCCGATGCCCGGCGCTGATGGGGCACTATCAGCGTCATGGAGCGGGGTAACACCGCGGCAAGGCTAACAGCGTCCGCTCCGCTGCCGTCCAGGGCCGCTAACCTGCACCGCCTTGACTGGTGAACCGTCCCGGGCCGGCAAGGCCTTCGTGCGGGAGCGCGGCGCGGAACCGTGCGCTCTGCTCACGGGCTTGCCCCGCGGCGGCACGACGCTCGTTTGCGAGCTTCTCAACCGCCTCCCAGACGTCCTCGCGCTCGACGAGCCCATGGACCCCAACCGCCTTGTGGCAGAGGCCACGTCGAAGGACGGTCGCACGATCGATCCGGGACTCCTACTGTCAGGGATCGAGCGCTTCGCGGCCGCCCAGCGGCGCTCGATACTGGAGCGCGGCGTGGCGCTCACGCTGCACGTCGAAGGGCGCGTGCTCGGCGCGCGGGTCTCAGACGAGCGCGGCGAGGACGGCGCGCGCGTGGCGATGGGCGTCAGGAGCGAGATCCCGGTCGAACACCCCGCCTCGAGCGACTTCATGCTGGTGATCAAGCACCCCGTGGCGTTCACCGCGTTGCTCGAGATCCTCCGCGGGCACTTCGATGTCTTCGCCGTCGTGCGCAACCCGCTGGCGGTGCTCGCCTCATGGGAGAGCGTGCCGTTCGCCCAGCGCGAGGGCAGGCTCGGCCTGCGGGCGATCTTTGCCCCGGCACTCTGTGAGCGGCTCGCGGCTACCGCGGATCGGCTCGAGCGCCAGCTCATTCTCCTCGACTGGTTCTTCGAACGCTACGCCACGTTGCTGCCGGGTGAGCGGATCATCCGCTACGAGGACGTGGTCCGCACGCGGGGTGGCGCGCTCGTGCCCATCGCAGCGGGTGCGAGGGCGCTGGGGGTGCCGCTGCAGGGCCGCAACCTGGCGAGCGTGTATGACCGCGCGCACATGCGCAAGGCGGGGGAGCGGCTGCTTGAGCGCGACGGGGCGTGGTTGAGCTTCTACTCGCGCGATGAGGTCCAGGGGCTCGTGCCTGCGGCGTGATCGCCGCGACCCGCGGGCCGCCCGTCGTCCGGCTCGCCCGTCAGGTCGAGAAGCTGTTGGAGCCGAGCGGCGGTGGCTTGGCCTGTCCGCCGCCGGTGCCTGCCGGCGCGCTCGGCAGCGGCGCGAGCGGCGTCGCTTTCAGGTCGAGCCGGGTGGGCCAGCGCCGCGGGTTGAGCCTCAGCAGCAGCTTGCGCTTGCCCGCCGCCAGGGTCTTGCGGGGCGTCTGCGCAACGCGCCGGTCGCGGCGCAGCGCTACGAGCTGCACTCGGGCGCGCACCACCAGGCGGAAGGTGAGTTCCAGCGTCGAGCCGCGCACCACCTTCGAGCGCAGACCCTTGATCAGCGGCCCCTGTGCGGTCGCGGGGGCCTGAGTCGGGAGCTTCGGGAGCACGACCGGTGTCGGCAGCTGGTCGGCTCCGGAGGTGTCGGCTGGCGGTTCGATCGAGGGAAGCTGAGGCACTCCTTCGTCCGGGGGACGGAAGGCTATGACGCCCTTGAAGAAGGGATCTTCGTCCTCGGGATAGGATTCTGTCGCGTCCGGTTCGGCCGCGCTTCTGGTCAGGTGAAACAGCCAGCCTTCGTCTGTGCCGAGCCAGCAGTCTTCCGGGGCCGGGCAGGTGATGGATTCGGCGCTGCCTCTCTTGCCCTCGTGCTGTTCTTCGCCGAGCACGTGTTTCTCGAGGCCTCCCGCGGCCGTGAGGCGGTCGACGTGGGCTTCGCCGTCGGCGGAGCGGAACGTCAGCCAGGCGTCCGGGGATCCGGGTTCGGCGGCTATGTTCACCAGGCGCCCGGAGCGTTCCTCCTCTTCGCGCAGGCCCGGGTCTGCGACGCCGACGACCTGCTTCCAACTGCGCCGGCAGTCTGCGACCTGCCCAGCCGCACTCGGATCGCATGCTTCGCCGGCGGCGTTGTGGAAGCCGAGGCGCAGCACGATCGGGTGGGCGGCGCTGCCCGGGTGGCGCGAGGGTGCGGCGGCCCAGACCTGAGCCGCGGTCGGTGTGGTGGCCGGGGAGTAGTCGCTGCCGAGGATGAAGCCGCCGAGCGATTCCGGGGAGACGCCTGCGTAGTCGGGCAGGACAGGGCATGCCGTCAGCGCTTCGCAGGCCGGGTTGGAAAGCAGCAGGGGGTGAAAGTCTTCGTTGGAGCCCGGGGGATCGATCTGGTGGAGCAAGAAGGGATGTTCGGTGCTTTCCCCCGTGTAGGAGTCGCCCGTGCTCGCCTGGTTGAGTTCGATGCTCTCGAGCAGCGTGCTCTGGTCGGCCAGCGCCATGGAAGTGACCGCGTGCGCGAACGGCGAGTAGACGGCGCTCACGGTCTGGCCGTCCCAGTGCAGGTGAAAGGCACCGCTGTTCGGCGGCACACCGAGCACGCCGCCGAACCAGCAGTTGTTGGGGGCCAGGCAGGCGGCCGCGTCCATTTCCTGGTAGGAGTTGGGTTGGTTGAAGGGCGTGGCGTAGGAGCCGACCACCTTGCCGTTCAGGAAGTGGCAGAGCGAGACGGCCCTGGGATTGACCCCGGATCTCGTCAGCTGCCCCGGGCGCTGATCGGAGATCGTCCAGAACTCGTCCGGACCTGCCCAAGCGATCCGCCCCACCCCGGATCCGCAAACGGTCGATAGCAGGTGCCAGCTCCTGCCGTCGTAGGCATAGAGTCCGCATGGGACGCCGGCAGTCGTGGTCGTGGTGACGCAGCCCGATGTGCCTTCCTCGATCAGCAGTCCGCGGTTGGGCGACCAGAAGGATATGTCGCCGATCCGTCCCAGCGGCACGCGCGAGGATGGCTGTGTGCCCGCAGGCGTGGGCGGGGCCAGCGCAGGGGCGAACTGCCAGCTCGCGGACGCTTGGGCGCCCGCGGGGGTAGGCGCTGCGAGGGCCAGGGCGACCGCGAGGGTGGCGAGGGACAGCCGCGCCGATCTCATGCTCGGTGCCTGGTCCTCGTGCGCCGCGATCGCTGCCCGCGCGCGGCCGCGCGCGGCTTGCGCCTGGGGCTGGCAGCGGAGCGGGGCAGGGCGGCCTGAAGCGTCGCTGTCAGGCGCGCGTGGCCGGGCGAGCTGAACGTGATCAGGACCGTCGCGAAGAGGCCGTCCCCTTCGTTGGCGAGCGGCCTGTAGGCAGCGGCCGGGGCAAGGCGAAGCTCGACGACGCCCGCGTCGCCGGCCTGCAGTTGCGCGCGCGCGACCTGGCGCACGGCGATCGTGGTCGGCCCTGCCCGCCGTGTCCCGCGAACGGCCCTGCGCCCGCGGGTGCTCGAGGCCGTGCGACCCGAGGCCGTGCGACCGCTGCTCGAGGTCCCCGAGCGCTTGCTGTGCGGCCCATTGGCGTACGCCGCGGTTACCGGCACCGGAGCGCTCGCGCTGGCGCTGACAACCCCCGCGCCGGGGATCGAGACGTCGATCAGCAGCGAACCGTCCCTGGCGGGATGAGCGGTGGCGCTGATCTGCCAGGTCGTTTCGGCGCTCGCCTGCGCCGGCAGCGCGCTCACGCTCTGGTGTCCGGCTTGGGCCGCGGAGTCTTCCTCTTCGGTGACCAGTACGGCGCTGCCCGAGTTGACCATGCCGTAGGCGAGGTTGCTCGAGCCCGAGGCGAGCGCGACGACCCTTCCGTCGGCGCTAAGCGCCGCGGACCTGATCCCGCCGACCGGGTCTTCGCGGTTGGCCGGTTCGCCGTCGTAGCCCTGGCTCACGAGGGCCAGCGAGCCGGCCAGCAGGTTCACCTCGTACAGCTGCACGGCGGGCTGCAGTTGCGTGACCGGGGCGGTGATGAGCGTGGGCGGGGCCAGCGGGAAGGCGTTGCGCGCGGTCGTGAACAGGACGCGGGTCCCGTCGCCGGAGATCGCGATATTGCGGATCGGGTTGTTCACGGCGTTGCTGAAGTCGGGAGAGGCCCATTCGGTCAGCCTCGCGATCGCCTGCCCGCGCGTCAGCCCGGGCTCCATGTTCACCACGAAGGCATTGGTCGTGGGCGCCTTGGTCGGGTCCAGCCGCCCGAAGTCAGGGAGTCGACCGTAGTCGGGCTGCGTCGAAACGATCGCGACTCTGCTTCCGTCCGCACTGAGCGCCGGCGTGACGATTTCCGGGCTTCCTTCAGGAAAGCCCTGGAAGAACTGAGCGACGTAGCTGCCGTACTGCGGTCCCTGGGGCAGGAGGGTCGGTTCCGGGACCTGCGGGTCCCAGGCCAGGTCCAGGCCGCCTGGGCATTCGGGCGGGCAACCGGCGGCGGAGGGATCGTCGCCTGCCAGCACGCGCCGCGTCGGGGCGCCCGGACCATCGGCGATCCGGCGCCAGAGGGGCTCGGCATAGCCCGCGGGGTAGCCGACGCGTGGCGCGCGCGTCAACGGTGCCTGCGCTGCGACGTCGATCCCCATCCAGGCGGCGGTGGTCCCGTCCGCGCTGATCGCCGCCGTGCTGGCGGCCTCTTCCCCTAGCCTGGTTTCCTTGCCGTGCAGGCCGGGGAAAACCCTGCCCTGGGGGACGCCCGCCACCGCGGCGCCTTCCGGCACGGGTTCTTGAGGAACGGATTCGCCGCGCGAGGCGGCCGAGATGCTGTTCAGCGTCGCGCTGACGAGCGTCGTCCTGCCAGCCTGCAGGTCGCGCACGGCGACCTGCAGGGGCGGGGTGGGGGTCGCGCCGCGCGCCAGTTCCTGTGCGCCTGCGGTCAGGTCGGATCTGCCGATCGTCGTGAACGCCACCTTCCTGCCGTCGGCGCTCAGGGCCACTGCCCGGGCGGCGGTCGATCCCCCCCCTGGGCATCCTTCTTCACCGGCTCCTTCGTAGGCGATCGGCCTGGGTTCGGTCGCCTGCACAGGCACCGAGGCCAGTTCGTAGGCACCATTGACGGTGCCGAGCGCTTCCTGGCTTGCGGGCCTGGCCGGGCCGAGTTCCATGTCGCGCACATAGACCTGGGTGCAGCCGTCCGCTGACGGCGCTCCCGTGGTCAGGTCCTCCGCGGCCGTGAAGCTGACATAGCGTCCGTCCGCGCTGATGGATGGACCTCCGATGGCTCTGCCGAGCGCGACGGCAGCCAGTTCTTCGGTTTGCAGGTTCTTGCGGAAGATGCCGGCTTTGGAGGCCACGATGCCTACAAACGCGACGTACCGGCCGTTCGCCGAGACCGCGGGTTCATAGGCGAAGTCCGCCTGCAACTTCAGCTGAGGATCCGAGGAGGCCAGGCGGAACGACGTGAACGACGCCTCGGCGGAGGCGGCCAGCCAGCAGGACCAGATCGCGATCGCCGCCAGCGCGGTGATGGTGGCCGTGCGGCGCAGGCTCATCGCGCCTGCACCCGTATGTGCGCTGCCAGCACGTGGCCAGCCCTGTCGCGGCTGGCGACGGTGATCACGTAGCGGCCAGGACGGGCATAGGTGTGGGTCACGCTCAGCCGCCGAGTCGCGTGCGCGCCGTCGCCGAAGCCGATCGAGGTGCGGCCGGCGATCGCGCCCGACGCCCTGTCGTAGACCTGCACCCGCACCCGCCGGCGGCCCAGTCCGCGTACCGACACTTCCGGCGGGCTAGCGTCGACCTTCAGGCTCGCGGCAGCCGTCATGGTCTGCTGCCCAAGGGAGTCGGTCGCGAGCACCTGGACGCGATGGATGCCGTCGCCGAGACCCCGGGGGTCGAGTCGCGCCGAGTTCGTCGTGAGTCCGCGGGCCCTCGTCCGGCCGTCGAGGAGGACCGCGTAGCTGGTGGCCCCGAACGCCTCCGCCGGTGTCTCCCAGCTCACGGTCGCTGAATCGCCACTGACCCATCCGATGGGGGTGGTTGCTATGAACGGCGCGGGAGGGGCCTTCGCAACCGCGGCCATCACCTGCTGCTGGCCGGACGGCCCCTGGCCGAAGGCGATCAGGGCGTCGCCGCTCCCCGATCCCCCGAGCACGGGCGGGCCTGAGAGCGGGCCGCTGATCGGCGAGGAGAGCACGGCGAGCTGCCAGGAGCCGCCGGAGAAGTCCTGGCGCGCGTCGATCACCGGCTGCCCGGCGGGGCCGCTCGCGGCCCAAGCGGTCACGCCGCCACCCGCTGGGTTGATCGCCGTGGGGACGCGTTCGCCGGCGCTTGCGCCCAGCGCAGCGGGCCGGCCGGTGGCGCTGAAGTCGTTGCCGGCGAGAAGCTGCGTCGCGCCCGCGGTGGCATAGGCGAGCCGGTAGGCGCCGTCTTCGGCGACGGCCACGCTGGGCGGCCCCAGGCCCGCCGCGCCGGCCGCGGGGCGGGCCCCCTTGAGCTTGAATCCCCGCGTGTCGACTTCGCCGGGCAACACGTCAAGGAAGATCTGCGCGGTGCCGAACGGCGAACCCGCCCCTGGGGCCAGGCGATATGCGATCCTGGCCTCCCCGAGTGGGCTTACGGCCAGCGCGGGCGCGTCGGCTTCGGCGGTGATCGGCACGCCGGCGAAGCGTTCGGGGCTGACCTGAAGCGTGTTGCCCAGCCGCCCGGCGAAGATCCGGCGGGCGAATATCTCGGCCACCCCGGTCGAGTTGGGTTCCTGCCACAGCACCACGGCAGCGCCGCTCAGGCTCACGCCGATCGCCGGCGCGTTGTTCGCGCTCGGGTGGCGCATGGTCAGCTCGGGATGGTTGTTCATCGAGCCAAACGATGTCCACGGCGAGCCCGGTCCGTTGTAGCGGGCCACGCGCACGCTCACGACCTCGTCCCCGGCCCGCAGCGGAACGATCGAGGAGACCCCCTGGAGAGAGTTGCTGACCACCCGGTAGGCGACGTAGGCGCGACCGTTGGCGGCCATCGCCAGCGAGGGGAAGGCCGCGGTGCCGTCGCCGATGTCGCGGTGATCGACCTGCTGGGCGGGTGTGAACTGGCCCGCCCCGGGCTGGAGCTCCGCGGAGAGCAGTTGATAGTGGGTTTCACCGCCAATGACCGCCCACGGCTCGGCCCAGACCACCAGCAGCCGGCCGTTGTCGCCGGCGGCGATCGTCGCGAAGCTCGCCGCGAAATGCTGGCCGACGTCGACCTGGACGGGCGGCTGCCAGGCTCCGCTGATGAACTGGGCGACGAACAGGTGGGGTTGCCCGCCCACCAGCTTGCGGTAGAGGATCCCGCCGCTTCCGTCGGGTGCCATCGCGGCGCCGTCGACGTCGACGATGGTGGGTCCGGGGCCGTCGATGACGCTCGCCGGTGCCAGAGCCGCGTCCGCCCGGGTGCAGGCGAGCATGCACACCGCAAGCCAGAGACAGAGAGTCACATAGCATCGCAGCGCCGGGCGGCATGTTGGCTGCAGGCGTATGCTCATGGAGAAGGCTAGCCCGACCAGGTGCCTCCCAAGGACGTGGCCTACAGAAGGGCGTGTGGGCTGGTTCAGCATGCTAGGAGCACGTGCGCCGCACCGGCAACGGCTTCACCGGAACTTCACATAGCCCGGCGTGGGAGTCGCGAGGCTGGCAATCACGCGACCAAGGGGTCGCCTCGTCCTATACCCATGATCCCCGCGCAACGCCAGGACCGACGCGTTAGCCGCCTACGCGGCCTGCTGCCCGCGCTCGCCGTGGCGTCGCTGCTCCTCGCCGCGAGCCCGCGCCCGAGCCTGGCCGACCCCACTCTGACCTTCCAGCCGCGGCTCGGCCTGCCCACGATCGGGACCCTGGTGGGCGCTTCGCCCGGGGAGGCGCCCGGGGAGGTCTGGGCGACCGGCGAAGTCGGTCCGGTGCCGGCGACGGTGGGCGGCTTTCAGATCAAGGAAGCGGCGGTGCTCCTGCGGCATGCGCGGGGAAGCGGCTGGCAGATCGTGCCCGTCGCAGAAGGGACCGGCAACCCCCTCCCCTTCACGAGCACGCCACACGTCACCAACCGCGGCGGCGTGGTTCTCATGAGTGCCGGTGCGGGCGCGCAGACGATCATCACCCGTGATCCCGGGGGCTCCTTTGCGCTCGCCCCCGCCCCGCCACCGGCGCTGCTGAAGGCAGGTGAGACCCTGCAGCCGAGCGGATCTGAACCGGCGCGGCTTTGGGGCGCCGTCGACGAAGCGCAACACACGGGCGCCCTGATCGTCCCCTCAGGCCTCTCCTTGGCAGATCCAGGGGTGCTGCACTACGACGGGACGGCTTGGTCGCGCGAGCCGATCTGCAAGGAATACGACGCCGGCCAAGCCGCACCCTGCACTCCCGCCCCGGCTGTGAAGGCGCAGGCGCTCGCCGCCAGCTCGCCCGACAACGCCTGGCTGCTGGCCAAGGGCCCCGGTGAACCGCTGACTCTCTTCAAGCGCACGAGCGGTCCCGCCGGCGTGTTCTGGGTCAAGCGCCAGCCGGCGAGCTGGATGGCCGACCCCGCGGCGCTAGTGAGCGCTCGGAGCAGCGGGCAGATGCTCACCGTCACGAGCAACGGGGTGTGGATCGACGCCCGCCTGAACAACAGGGCCGACCTCGCGCTCCTGCTCGACCCCACCTCTCCCGGCAACGTGGTTGGAAGGTGGTGCTATCCGAGCCCCTCCGAATGCGGCGGCGGCTCGCTGGGTGCGCCCCTGCCGGAAACCTACTCCAGCTTCGCCTCCCCCTCCGGCGGTGGCCTGGGGACGCGGACGATCTCGGGGCTCCCCGATGGAGCGTTCCTGCGCTTCCGCGGGCAGGGCGATTTCAACTTCCAGTGGGGCGGCGGCGGTCTGTCCGGCGGCTTGGTCTTCACCGGCACCGCCGAAGACCCGGAAGAAGAAGGATGGCTCGCCGCTGCCTCGAGCGGGCGCTACGCCGCCCGGGTGGAGCGCGTGAGCTCCAGGCCCGAAGCGCCCGAGATCGGAAGAGAACAGTCCTGGCCGCTGCCCTTCCGTCACCCGCTGCTGGCGATCGCCGACCAGCCGGGCTCCTCCCCCGGCGATCCGGGCGCCGAGGCGCTGGCGGTCGGCGATCAGGGCCAGGTCGCCCGCTACGAACCCGGCGTTGGATGGGCGCCCGAATTCCTCTACAACGGCGCTGGAGTCGTACAGCGGCCGCGCCTACGCGGCGTGGCCTGGCCTGAGCCCGAACGCGCATATGCGGTCGGTGACGAAGGTGCCATGTGGCTCTGGCGGGCCGACACCGGCCTCTGGGAGCCCGACCCGGCGGCCCCGCTGGACCTTCATGCGAACCTCACGGCGATCGCCTTCTCCCCGTCGGACCCAAGCGTCGGCTATGCGGTCGGCAAGCAGGGCACGCTGCTCGCCTACGACAAGACCTGGACCCAACAGCCGCTGCCTGCGGGGTTGGAGCAGGCCGATTTCACCTCCGTCGCGTTCGCCGGGTCGCAGGCGCTGGCGACCTACCGCATGGTCGAGACCAACACCAAAGGTGAAGTCGAAGGTGAGGTCGGCGGTGTGATCGTCAACGACGGCTCCGGCTGGCGGATCGATCCCAGCGCGCAGAGCCTGCTGGCGCGGCTGCGTGACCCCCGCGCCAGCGTGCTCTCGAAGGTCGCCGGACTGCCGGACGGAGGGGCCGTGGCGGCCGGCCCGGGCGTGGTGATCGAGCGCGACTCGGCCGGCTCGCCCTGGCGCTTCTCGCGCCAGCCGCTGAGCGAAGCGCAGAACGTCACGGCGCTGGCGGCGATCCGCGCCGGCGCTGAAGTGAGGGCCCTGGTGTCGGTCGACCTCTCGGTCACGAGCAACCCAAACAACGGCCAGGAACTGATCCTGAAGATCGACGCGCTGCCCCCGTCCACGCTCGGGCAGCCGCCCGGCCTCGTAGGACCGGATCCGCTTCCCGCCACCGGGTACCTGCTGCGGGAGGGTTCCGAAGGCTGGCAGGACCTCCAGCGCGCTGCCTATCCGAGCGACCCCTCGGGTAGCGGCAACTCCGACCTGCCGGACTGGCCTGACGCCGTGCTGGCGCTCCAGGTGAACCCTTCCGGCACCGCGGGCTGGGCAGTCGGCGGTCAGACCGGGCAGCTCTTCAGAGCGGGCGAAAGCACCGTCGAGTCCGCAGCTGCGCTGCGCCTCGGCGCCGGCGGCACCCCACCTCAGCACACGGCACCTGTCCCCATCCCAGCAGGCCAAGCCACCTTCGCCGTCGGCGGGAACGCGCAGTGCGTCCAGGCCTGCGCGGGCCTCGCGAACGAGGGACTCGGGCCCAAGGCCTGGCTGTCCGGTGCGGTGAGTGGCGCGGCGCGGATCGGAGGTCTCCACGCTGTCCTCTACACGGGCGCCCGCGTCGCGCCAGAAGTCGGCACCGAGCTCGGCGCCGCCGAATTCACCCGCGAGCTGCAGTCCTACGCCGAAGATCTGGCCGGCGCAGGGCCTCTGCCCGTGCGGGCGGCGGTCTCGCCCTCCGATCGGTTCTTCGGCAGCGTCGGCGCGTTCGCCTCGGCGCTCGGCGAACACGCTCCGGCCGGATCGGTGCCCGCCGGGACCCCGGCGCCCCCGGCGGGAACCGCCGCCTACGCCTTCGACTCCCCCGGCAGCGGCGGCACGGTGCGCGTGATCGTGCTCGACTACTCGCGCTCGACGCTCGGGACCGGCCAGCTGGCCTGGCTGGCAGGGCAGCTCGACGCGGCACGCGCCGGGAAAGTCCCTGCGATCGTAATGGGCAACGCCGGTGCCATCAGGGGCGAACCGAACGCGGCGTCCGACGCCGAAGCGCTCGACCGGGTGCTGCTCGGCCACGGTGCCTCGGCCTATCTCTACGACAGCCCCGAACAGAATCGCACGGCTCAGATCAGCTCCGGAGCGGCAGCCATACCCGTCCTCGGCACCGGCACCCTCGGCTACGTCGCTCCGCCCGT
>Ga0209048_10004360_pt1 | contig 13548 bp, 11 predicted proteins | sample FrelakmetCRP12CR_FD_187146 | JGI IMG/M metagenome (GOLD analysis project Ga0209048, IMG submission 187146) | Freshwater lake sediment microbial communities from the University of Notre Dame, USA, for methane emissions studies - CRP12 CR (SPAdes)... | ecosystem: Environmental > Aquatic >... | reverse complement strand
CCATGAGCCCACCCGGTCACCCGAGGTTTGCCCCCCGATCAAGATGGGGGCAAATCAACCGGGCAGCCGGGTGAACGTGGCGATCCGATCAGGAGTCCTCCCGTGGCAGGCCTTTCTCTCTTGTTCGACCTCGTTGCTTGTAGCGCGCTCGTTGTGCTCGCGTCCATAGTCATCTTCTTGATCTACGCCGTGTTCAAGTACGGGCCGGTGATCGGGCGCATCTTCGAGATCCGCCCAGTTTTCATGCCGCTGCAAGTGTCGCCCGAGGATCTTGGCGAACCGGTGGCCTTCACCACCGAGGACGGGCTAGAACTTTCGGGCACCTTCCTCTCCCGGCGGAACCCGGATCGGGTGGGCCTGCTGGTTTTCTGCCACGAGTATCTGAGCGATCGCTGGAGCTATCTGCCTTACCTCGACCATCTTCGCGACGCCGGTTACGACGTCTTCACGTTCGACTTTCGCAACCACGGGTCCAGCGCCAGCGATCCCCGCTACGCGCCTCTCCAGTGGGCGACCGATCACGAGGTTCGTGACCTGCGGACCGCACTGGCCTACCTGCGTACCCGCCCTGATCACGATCTCGCCGGGTTCGGCCTGTTCGGAGTCAGCCGGGGGGGATCTACCTCCCTGGTTGTGGGCTCCGAGGAACCTGACGTCTGGGGCGTGGTGACCGACGGCGCTTTCCCGACTCGCGGGACGTTGACGGCGTACATGTTCCGCTGGGCCGAGATCTACGTTCGCAGCCGGCTCCTGCTGGCGATCCTGCCGGGCTGGATCTATGGCTTCCTGGGCAGGGTGAGCCTGCTCGGCTCGCAGCGCCGGTTGAACTGCCGGTTTCCTGATATCGAGACGGCTGCCCGCCGCCTCTCGCCTCGCCCCTGGCTCTTGATTCACGGGGGGCGCGACGTTTATATCGGCCCGGAAATCGCCCGGTCACTCTACGAGCACGCCAGGGAGCCCAAGGAGATGTGGCTGGTCCCGGAGGCGAAGCACAACCGCTGTCGCGAATGCGAGCCGGAAGCCTACGTGGCCCGGATCACCGATTTCCTCGGTCAGTATGCCCCGCGGCGGCCGGTCGAGACCGCGACCGAAACGCGCGCGCAAGCTTCCATCTCCATGTATTCCGACGAGCCGGTACGGCCGATCGCTTCCCCAAGGCTCGCCTCCAGCGTCACGGCTTCGGTCACCACTTGACCGCCTTTCCCCGACCAGTACCGAGCCATGTTGCAGACCATCAAATGGGTTTTCGGCCGGCCGGTAGTGAACCGCGCCCGCCGGCTGGCCCGTGCGTTCCTCGACCAGACGCTGCACACCGCCCTAGTGCAGCAACAGTTGCTGCGGGAACAGATCGCCCGCAACGCCGATAGCCAATTCGGCCGGGACCACCATTTCCACGAGATCCGGACCCAGCGCGACTTTCGCCGCCAGGTGCCCGTCAGTGGTTATGATCGCCATGAGCCGTACATCGATCGGGTCCGGCAGGGCGACACCCACGCGCTTTTCGGCGCGGGTACCCGCGTGCTGATGTTCGCCATGACCTCCGGAACGACCAGCCGCCCCAAGACCATTCCCGTGACGAGGCAGTCACTTCAGGATTACCGCGAGGGCTGGACCATCTGGGGTATCCAGGCGTTCGACGCCCACCCCGAGATCCTCCGCGGGGGGCTGCGACCCATCCTCCAGATCGCCAGCGACTGGCGAGAGAGCTTCACTACCGCGGGCATTCCCTGCGGGGCGATCACGGGACTGACCGCATCGATGCAGAACCCGCTGGTGCGGAGCGTCTATTGCATGCCGGCCTGCGGATCACGCATCAAGGACATCGAATCGAAATACTACGTCGCGCTGCGCTGCTCTGTCCACCGCAATCTGGGCACGATCATCGCGGCCAATCCGAGCACGATCCTGGCCATGATCAGGCTGGGCGACCGCGAGAAGGAAACGCTGATCCGCGATCTTCATGATGGAACGATCGCCGCGAAATGGCAGATCCCGGACGAGGTTCGCCGGCTCCTACGGTTCCGCGCCCGCATCCGGAGGAAGGCCGCGGCCCGCGGACTCGAGGAGATCGTGGCCCGTACCGGTCGTCTGCTGCCCAAGGATTACTGGCCCAACATCCAGTTCCTGTCGAACTGGATGGGCGGAACGATGAAAGCCTACCTCCGGGGCTATCCCGAGTTCTTCGGCGACAAGCCCGTGCGGGACGTCGGTCTGATCGCCTCGGAGGGACGCATGACCATCCCGGTCGAGGATGGCACGCCGGCGGGGATTCTCGACATCCGCCACCACTATTTCGAGTTCATTCCAGAAGACCAGGGCGGCTGCGAGACCCCCGAGACCGTCGAGGCCGCCGACCTCGTCGAGGGTAAGAATTACTACATCGTCCTGACCACCGCGGGCGGCCTGTATCGCTACAACATCCACGACCTTGTGCACTGTGTTGGCTTCCACGGCCGCGCACCGGTCATTGAGTTTCTCAACAAGGGTTCCCATTTCTCCAGCCTCACCGGCGAGAAACTCTCCGAACACCACGTGATCGCGGCCACCGAGGAGGCCCAGCAGATGGCCGGCGTCCGCCTCAGGTCGTATCTTCTCCTGCCATCCTGGGGCGAACCGCCGTTCTACTCGCTGCTGGTGGAGGCAAGCGATCTGCCATCCGTCGAATCGACCGGGCACCTCGCCAGGGCCGTCGATGAGCGGCTGCGCAGCCACAACATCGAGTACGCCAGCAAGCGCGATTCCCTCAGACTTGGCCCAGTCCGTACCATCCGCCTGCCCGAAGGCTCGTGGGTGGAATTCCAGAAACGACGGCTAGCGCGAAGCGGCGGAACCGTCGAACAGTATAAGCAACCGCACCTGATCCCCGACCTCGACGCTCTCGAGTCTTTCCACGTGTCTGGACCTGTGCCCTCGTGAATCGGGCTGCCCCGGGCATGGCCAGCGGTGCCGGTTAGGCGTCGGCCATGCCCAGATGGAGGCTTGGGAAGACCTCGGCGCGGCATTGCGGCACATTCCTGAGCAAGGTTCACCTTGTCCAGGTTGGGATGTTGTGGTAAGCGACATCCCTATTCGGGTTGATCCGTTCATTGCCGTCAATGGTTGGGCTCATGATGGTGAGGCCATTTGCTGGTTGACGCCGCGCGTGTCGCGGCGGCGGAAGGGGCATTCCAAAGGCCAATCAGCCGCTCGGCCGCAACGTTATCAAGGCCATGGTCCAAGGGCCGACACCGGTGGAGAAGACCGGTGAATCCCCAGTGAGGGGGAGCGTGATACCATGAAAACGGCGACAGATCTCGGCGGTCCGAAGGCGTTCCCCTGGCGGCTCATGCCCCTGGTTCCGGCGCTTGCACTTTTTTCGATGGTCAGCGGTTGTGCCGGCTGGAGTTCCGTCGGCCCGAAACGAACCGGCCTCTCCGGAGCGTTCTGGAACCGCTCGGGCAAGGCAACGCAGACGCCGGGATATGACCTGTACGCGGACGCCGGGGCGGCGGCTCGGCCCCAGGCGGCAGGGGACGCCCTGCTGGCGGGGAAAGAGGCGAAGGCCCGTCGCCCGAACGCCGTAATCGATGAACCAGCACCCGATCTGGTGGCCCAGGAAGAACAGGCCCGATCGCCAGATCCCTCGGCCCGACGGAAACGCGCGAAGTCCAGCGATACCAGCATCCGAGTCACCCTCGGACGACCGGAAAGCTTGCCCACCCTGAGGGATCCCGCGGAGGCCGCGGGGCCGATGCTGGCCTCGGCGGCCGCCACCAACTGGAGACGCGGCGGTTCCGAGCTCGAAACAGCAGCCCCACCACAGGCTGGCAGACCGCCAACCAAAAGCAGTGCGGGGGAGCTCGCAACGGATGACGCGGCCAAGGCGCGGCGCGCCCCCACCCGCGACAAGAAGCTGCAAAATGTCCTCGCCATCGCCAAGGATCGGCTCGATGCCCTCGCGACTTACCAGGTCAACATCACGCGGGTCGAGCGTGTCGGCGGCCAGCTCCAGACCGAGGAGGAAGTTCTCCTGAACATTCGCCGGAACCCCAAGGCCGTGCGCCTGGAATGGGCCAAGGGACCGAGCAAGGGCCGGGAAGTCATCTACTCCGCGGCAATCAACGATCGCATGATGTACATTACCTCCGGCAACTCGGCGCTGCCCATTCCCCGGATGTCGATCCCGGTAGACAGCCCCCTGGTGCTGAGAAACAGCCGACACCCGATCACCGAAGCTGGGTTTGACACGATCCTTGACAACCTGTTTCAGTTCCTCGAGCCGAAGTCGGCGGAAACAGCCAGGGACGGGAAACTCGTCTACAAGGGCATCGATCGACCCAAGGGCATGGACCAGCCCTGCCATCTGCTGGAGCGAGTGACGCCCAAGGGAGAGACGTGGCGAGTCTACCTGGATACACGAACGCTCATGCCCACCATGGTCTCGGCGATCCAGACCTCCAGCGGCGAGCTGATCGAACGCTATACATACCGCAACCTGAGACCGAATCCGGTCGAGCTCGCCTCGGCCGATGCCTTCGATCCCGACAAGCGATGGGGCGAATCGAAGGGCTGGTTGTCGCGGCTCGCCCGCGCGGCCGGTCCCTCAGCGGACGCCAATTCGGGACCGACGACGACGCGCTGACTGCCAAAGTGACGCCCAACCGGGCAGTCGCCGCGAATTCATTCCGAAGTGCGACCTCGTGATGTTGATCATTAAGCACAGGACTTGCAACGAGTTGCTGCAATCGGTTGAGATGGAGAAGGTGCAGTTTGCAAGTTCGGCCCGAACATTGCATGCAAAATCTTATCGCGTTAGCGTAATCCAAGATGCGTGATCCAAGTGGACGGGATAGTGGCGGAAGGGATCGCCTCGGGCAAGAGGAATGAGACTCGAGTCACCGACGTGATCGACCCTGTGTGAGTCCGGTTCCCATGCTTTCGGTCCAGCCCTACTCGATACTCATCACCGACGACGACCCGGATGCCCGTGAGACGCTTCGAGACGTCTTCGAGCCCGAGGGCTTTCGCACCTTCCTCGCCGAGAGTGGTGAGGAGGCGATCGACATCGTCATGGACCACGAGGTCCATCTCGCGCTCATGGACATGCATCTTCCCCGGCTTTCCGGGCTGGAGACGATCGCCATCGTCCGCCAGATCAAGGGTCTGATTCCAACCATCCTGATCTCGGCCGACCGCGATGAGAACCTGCTCCGCCGCGCCCTCTCCGAGCACGCGTTCTGCGTTCTCGCCAAGCCAGTTAGCAAGAACGTGGTAATCTACGTTGTCACCAAGGCGCTCCAGAAATACTACAATTGATTGCTCGCTCCCGTCGCCGTGCTCTCCGCCTCTTGTTCTGCGGGCTTGGCCTCCTCTTGCCGGCAGCTTCGGCCTGGCAGCGACCCGCCTGGCCGCATGACATACCGAACCAGCGCGTGGATCGGGCAACCCAGGCCACGATTCGACGCGGCAAGCTCGAGATCGATTACGAGGTCAGCCTCACCGAGTTGACGCTCACGCAGGACCTGCGCGCCCTGATCGGCTCGTTGCCCGGCGCCGAGCGATCCGAATGGCTGGGCCGTTACGGCCAGGTGACCGGCCCACTCAACGCCAAGGGTTTCCTCGTGAGCTGCGAGGGTCAGCCCGTCATCCTTTCGGTGCGGCATTTCGATCTCGTTGTGGAGGAGCATCCTCGTTACACCTTCCACCTCGAGGGCGCGTTGCCCGAGCGTGGCCGGCTGTTGATCCACGACACCAATTATGCCTCCAGCGAGGGGACCAGCCGGCTTGCCGTGCGGGCCCGCGACGGAGTCGAGATCGACGGCGACGATCTTCCCGAGGATGTCGAGCAGATACCGATCCGGCCCGTCTGGCAGCTTGGCGATGAGGAAGAGCGCCGGACCAGGCAGGTGGAGATCGCGTTTCGATCGTCCGGCTCAGGCGCCGTAAACGCCGCACCCAGGGACACGCCAGGACAGTTCCGTGATGCTCGGAACATCGACGAGGCACTTTCCTCAACGCCCCCGAACGGCGAGGCGACGCCCGGGGAGCTCGGCGGGACCGCTCAGCTCTCTCGCCTGCTGGATCGTCGTTCCAGAGTTTCGTGGATCGTCCTGGTCCTGATCGCGGCGGGACTGGGGGCCATTCATTCCATCCAGCCGGGACATGGCAAGACCCTGGTTTCGGCCATTGCCCTGCGGCCCGAGGCAAACTGGTACCAGCCGGCGCTCCTGGGACTGGTCACCACGTTGGCTCACACCGGCAGCGTGCTCCTGATTGCCGCGATCCTTTGGTGGACGGGTGCGTCGAGGGTGGCCGCACTGCACCAGGGATTGACCCGGGTGGCCGGTTTTGCCGTCGCCGCGGGAGGGTTCTGGAGGATCGGACGTTGTTTGGGCGGGTGGAACGAACACCCAGGCGAAGACAAGTTCCGGCCAGCCGACCTGTCGCTTGGCAGCGTGGTCAGCCTGGGCATTGCCGGCGGCCTGGTTCCCTGCTGGGATGCCGTCGGCCTGGTTGTGCTCTCCGCGGCCCTCGGTCGGCTGGCTGTCGGGGTCTTGCTCGTGATCGCCTTCGGAGTCGGCATGGCCGCCGTCCTGGTCGGCGTGGGTTTGCTGGCCGCCTGGCTCAAGTCCGCCATCCTCTCGTCGCGTGCCAGGTCGTGGGAGTCCCAGCTCGGTCTGGCCAGCGGTCTGATCCTGGCGGCACTCGGATTGGTGCTCTTCGTGGGTTGAGCACTTGTTGTTCTTGGTTGTTCTCTTGAGAGCCGCAGCCGTGAGGTCTTTGTTCCGCCAATCGATTAAAATGAATCGAGAATCCTCAGTGCCCTGTAAGCCGGGCTCTTGACGCTGGCCCCAGAAGGCCGGGAGGGATGAGATGTCCACAGCTTCCTCGAAAGATGTGCCACGATTCACTGCCGAGCAGTACCTCGCCCTCGAGCGGAAAGCCGAGATGAAGAGTGAGTTCTTCGATGGGTTCGTCGAAGCAATGGCAGGAGCGTCTCGAGCCCACGGTTTGATTTCGCTTAACCTTGCGAGCCAGATTCACGGCCTGTTCAAGGATCGGGCATGCGAGGTCTACAGTAGCGACATGCGCGTCTGGGTCCCCGCGGCGAGGAGTTACAATTATCCCGACGTGGTGGCAGTATGCGGCAAGCCCAGGTTCCAGGATGGCGAATTCGACACGCTGCTCAATCCCACCATGATCGTCGAGGTATTGTCAGCTTCCACCGAGCGTAAGGACCGGGGCAAGAAGTTCACGGGTTACCGCAGTCTAGACACTCTCCGCGAATACGTGCTCATCGATCAAGAGCAGGTTCTCGTCGAGCATTATGATCGCCAGGGAGATCGCTGGGTCTTGACGACGCTGGAGCGGCTTGACGATCGCTTGCGGCTGGGTTCGATTGATTGCGAGATTCCGCTCGCCGAGATCTATGCGAGGGTCATCCCCGCACCCGAGGCGTGACGTTGCCGGAGAGCCCTGGTCAAGGATGGAGGGTGTGAGATTGAAAACCGAGTCGTTCGAGATGACGAATGTCTCGAGTCCAAACCGATCGACCACGAGAATCCAGCGCATCGAGCTTCTCCGCGTGCGGGTGCCGCTCAAGAAGGAGATCAAGCACGCCTCACACAGCCGGACCGAGAGCGAGAACCTCGTGGTCAAGGTTGAGCTGGCTAACGGACAGACCGGCTACGGCGAAGGAGTTCCGCGGAGTTACGTCACCGGCGAGACAATCGAATCGACCTTCGCCACGCTGGCCCGGCACGACTGGGCCCGGATCATGGGGCAGCCGCGCGATTTCGCCGAGGTGGTCCGGTGCCTGGAATCCCTGCCCATTCCCGAGATCGAAGCCGACCCTCGAGGCATGGCCGGCAACGCGGCCCGGTGCGGACTCGAGCTGGCCTTGCTCGACGCGTACGGCCGACTCTTCGGCGAGCCCGTGGGACGGGCCGTCGAGCTGGCGAGCGTTCCGGGCCTGCGCAGGTTCTCCGCCCCCAGGAACGTTCGCTACGGGGCGGCGATCACGGCCGAATCCTGGCGTAAGGAGCTGCGATCCGCGGTCAAGTTCCGCCTCTACAAGTTCGGCGACGTGAAAACCAAGGTCGGCGTTGAGGGCCAGGACGACGTCCACCGCGTCAAGTGGTTCCGGTGGCTGCTCGGGCCCCGGGTCGATCTCCGGCTCGACGCCAACGAGGCCTGGCCCGCGGGCGAGCTGCTCGACCGCGTCAACCCGCTATTGCGGTTCTCGCTCTCGGTGCTCGAGCAACCTGTCGCCCATGCGGAGGTCCAGGCGCTTGCAGACCTGCGCAGGCGGCTCGGTGTGCCAGTGATGCTCGACGAGTCGCTGTGCGGCTATCCCGATGCGCTGGCCGCGGTCAAGCAGACAACGGCGGATATGTTCAACGTCCGGCTGTCGAAGTGCGGCGGCATCCTCCCCGCGTTGCGAATCATCGGTCTGGCTCAGCGGTCGGGCCTGGGGCTCCAGCTCGGCTGCCATCCGGGAGAGACGGCGATCCTGTCCGCGGCGGGCCGGCATGTCGCCAGCCGCGTTGATGGTCTGAGCTGGGTCGAGGGGTCGTACGACAGGCACATCCTGAGGGCGAACCTCACGCGAGCGGACCTCACTTTCGGCTTCGGAGGCTGGGCCCGGCCGCTCGCGGGCCCCGGGCTGGGAATCGCCGTCGATCCCAGCGCCCTGGCGGCCATGGTCACCGAGCGCAGCGAGATCAACTATGACTGAGCCAGGGAAGCAGTCTCGCACGTTCGAGGCCTCTGACGGGTATTCCTTCCACGTGGCCGTCTGGCCGGCCGTGCCACCCGTGAAGGGGCGGGTCGTGGTCCTTCATGGAGTTCAAAGCCATTCGGGCTGGTATCACTCGCTGGGACGGACGCTGGCGGCCGCCGGATATCAGGCGTCGTTTCCCGACCGGCGCGGCTCGGGACCGAACCAGCGCGATCGCGGCCATACACCCTCCGGACGCCGGCTCCTCCGCGACATCGCCGAGTGGCTCGAGTCGTTGCGCGATGAGCAGCCCTCGTTGCCGATTGTTCTGGCCGGAATTAGCTGGGGCGCGAAGCTCGTGTTGATCGCCGCGGCGCGGTATCCCGAGCTGGTGGACGGCATCGCCCTGATCTGTCCCGGGCTGCTGCCGCGGGTGGGCGTCTCGCGGCGGGAGAAGTTCCAGATCGCCTGGGCCGTGATCACGAACCGCCGCAAGCTGTTCCCGATCCCCCTTTCCGACCCCGCCCTCTTCACCGCCAATCCCGCGGCCCAGGCCTTCATCGCCGCCGACCCTCATGGTCTGCGCCTGGGTACCGCCGGCTTGCTGGCCGCCAGCTTCATCATCGATCGACTGGTTCAGCGCGCTCCAGGCCAGGTGAAGCAGCCCTCCCTGCTGATGCTGGCCGGCCAGGACCGGATCGTTGACAACGCCCGGACCCTTCAATACTTTCAAAAACTGGCACCGACCGATCGGCAGGTGATCGAGTATCCCGAGGGGCATCACACGCTGGAGTTCGACCCCGATCCCACCCGCTACGCTCGTGACCTGATCGGCTGGATCGAGGGCCACGTCCGTGCCCCATCGACGCGGCACGGTCGGTAGTCGGTAGGGTGCGGCCTACCTCGGAGCGCTTTCCTCAGCCGATTTGTCGGGGTTCCCGGACACGGTGTCGCCGTCCGGGGACCGGTTTTTCTTGGTCGATTTCGATGGCTGCGCGCGGTTCGACTTGCGGGATGGGGTGGAAACGCTCTTCTCCGGCTCGAGAGAGAGAGCGGCCGAGTTCATGCAGTATCGCAGGCCCGTGGGTGGCGGACCGTCCTGGAAAACGTGGCCGAGGTGGGCGCCGCAGCGGCGGCAAGTGACCTCGACACGGGCTTCCGCCGGTTCGCTATAATCCCATGCGGTCCCCACCATCTTGTCGCTCAGCGGCCGCCAGAAGCTGGGCCAGCCGGTTCCCGAGTCGAACTTGTGCTTGGCGTCGAAGAGCCGGGCACCGCAGCAGACGCAGACGAAGGTTCCCTTGAAGTGGCCGCTGGCGTACTTTCCCGAGTAGGCGGGCTCCGTGGCCTTCATCCGCGTGACCATGAACTGCTGGTGCGTCAGCAGCTTCTGCCACTCTTCATTGGTTTTGAAGATCCGATCCGGCTCCCTGGCCGTGCTCTTGGAGTCCTTGTCCTTGGACGATTCGTCCTTGGGCGGCGAATCAGGGGGAGCCTGGAAGGGATCCTGGCCCCGCACCGGCGCACCCGCCGAAACGATCCAGACAACGCCTGCCAAGAGCAGGGCAAGACGACCACGGAGAGATCGTATCATCGCCTCGGTTCCTGAAAAACGAGTCTTGCGGAAATCAATACGCCGGCAACTCACTTTCCTGTCGACTTGGCTTCTGGTTCCTTGTGCGGCGGCGGTTGGAACTCGGTTTTCTTGGCTCGGAAGGCGGGTTCGAGCATGGTTGCCGTGACGGCCGGTGCAAAGCCCTCGATCACAACCACGTCCACGCCGCGGCGTTCGACGACCTGGCAGACGTTGTCCCTGCAGCGCCAGAGTGAGTCGGGGATTCGCTCGGGCTGGAACGAGTCCTTGCCCATGCGGCGGGTCTGGTAGCGGGTGTAGGCCTGGGCGAACTCCCGGGCATCATCCTCGCTGTCCCAGGTGGAAAGCCAGAGCAGGCCGAGTTTCTCGCCGGGGCCCTCGAAGACGGCGTAGCGGTCGCCGTCCCAGCCGGCCGCGGCTTTGTAGCCCTGCCGGCCAAGCATGACCGAGGTTTGCAACTCGCCAAGCACGTTCCGCCCCAGCTCTTTCCACGGGGCGCCCGGCTTCAGCTCGCCGAGGTCGATGATCATGGGTAGATCGAGCTTGGATCGGTACTTTTCGGGGTGGATGATCTGCTCGGTCGAGACCGGCGGGTTGCGGTAGGCTTCGTCCACGGACTTCCACCCGCCGTCGTTGGCCAGCGCGGCACAAAAGACCATGCCGCGGAAATAAGGGAAAACCATGGTCTCGGAGATGATCGGAGGCGCCGAACGCAGGGTTTTGCCGCCACCCATCATCGAGATGAATGGGCTGATCAGGCTGAGGCCTCGATCGAGGTCGGCCGCGGGCATGTTGACGACCTTGGAACCGTCCCAGTCGTCCATCCCGGCGGCCATCATGGCCAGGGTCGCCTCGCCTTCGATCAGGGCCGAGACGGCCAGCGATCGGTCGTCGTCGTGCTTGGCATCACCATGCAGCTTGTCGAGGTCATAATGCTGGTCGGCCAGCGCGTGCGTCAACTCGTGCGCGATGACCGTCTTGTTCTCGTCCTTGTCGAAGCCGCCTTTCTTGCCGAACAGCCGCTCCAGGAACGAGGGCTGCGCCTTGGTCTTGGCTTCGGGTTCCTCGATCAGGTGCATCGTCTTGGTCTTGGGGTCGTAGAAGGCGGCGATTTCCTCCGAGTATACCTGGACCAAGAGTGGTTTCAGGTCCAGCGACCGGGGCACCAGGCCGAAAGCCTTCATGGCCATCTCGTTCGCGCGGAACTCCTGGGGCGTCTGATCTTCGTCGAGTTCCTTCAAGAGCAGCGCCTTTAATTGCTCGCGCTTGGTGACATCGCGCTTGACCTCGTGCTTGAAGGGAATTTTGCGGAGCCGTGGTAGAAGCTGCTCGAAGGCGCTCTTGTAGCGGATCACCGCCTCGCTCGGTTTGCCTTCGTCCGCCAGCCGGTCGCCCTCCTCGAGGAGCTTGGTCCCGGCTTTCGTGCTGGCCTCGATGTCGCCGCTTTGAGCCGGAGCGGGAGCGAGTAAAATGCAGGTCAACGCGAGAAAAGTCAGACGTGACGACAAGCGCATGAATCGGCCCTGTCGAAGAGTCGCATGGGGGAATGAGGAAGAAACGTTTCCACCTCGTCTTCGTGACGTTGTCATTGTGGTCACGGCGCCTGGGCGTTTCCAGGTGCGGAATTCGGCGCAGCGGCTGTGCCAGGACGGCCCCGTTGGGCTTGAAGTCCCTTCGCAGCCCCGCCGCCATCCTTGACCAGCTTGATGCTCAGTAATTGCTTGGCCGCATTGATACGAACCTCGTTCGAGTCTCTGGGACCGTTGCGGGAGTTGATCATGTGGTGAATGTCATTGGCGAGGAAGTCGAGAATACCGGCTTCGGGAATGCCGTAAAGGCGAAGCAGTCGAACTTTCTCCTCGCGGGACATCTTGCCGCCGAATCGCGACAGGAGATAAGTGGCCTTGGATCGGAGCTGGTCGGCGTAGTTTCGACCGTAGCGATTACAGAGATCGTCGATCTGCTGACCGGCTTGCTTGCCGCCGAGTTTGACGGCCTCGACGAGGTCGCGACGGAAGGCGGCCCGCTCTTCCTCGACGCGCACCTGCGATTCGGCGCCGATCGCATCGCGGGCGCGATCCTTCAGGTCGCGAAGTTGCTTCAGCTCGGCTTTCTTCTCGGCCGCCTCGGCCTGGATGTCCTGGAGAAGCTGTTCCCGGGTCGGTTGCGGCTGCCGGTCCGGGGCAGACTCGCCCGCCGCCGTGGGTCCGGCGGAGAAAGCAGCACGATCCGCGCCTATCCGCGCGTCGGGAACACCCCGCGAGATGTCAAGCTCGGCGAAGGGGCTGTCGTCATCGGTCGGCACCGAGAAGCCGACGGCCACGGCTCCCCGGGGTGCGGGGCGGGTCGCCTGATCGGGAGCGTTGCTGGAAGCCAGAGGCGTCGGGTCCTTGACGCGCGGCGCCGATGGCGGCGGAGTGCCGGCGACTGGGTTATCGGGCTCCGCTTTCGCAGACGCGGCCGGTTTCGCAACCTGCGAGGGGTCTCCCTCCTTCGATATTGCCGGGGACGTTGGTGCGGGGCTCGCCGGCCTGGTGAGATCCGCCTTGGCCGCGGGCGAAACAGCCATGGCGAACAACGACCCGGGGGCGATCGGCTGCGAGTTGAGCGCCAGTGGTGCGCCCAGCTCACTGCTGGAGGCAGGGGGCAATGCGGGGAAATCCGCGGTGTTGGGCGCCCCGGAGCTCGTTCCCGGGACGGGCTCCTTCTCAGCGACCTTCCTGGTCGTCCGCTGCAGGGACGGGGGTGGGACGAACGCGCGACGGGCGCGCGAGGACACCCGGTGATAGACCGACACGGCACCGAGCGGTACGAGCACCAAGAGCGGCAGGACAACGTACCAGGGAAGACCGCGCGAGCGGTACTGGATCACAACCACCGGCTGGCCCGGCGGCGGCGCCTCGATGAACTCCTCGAGGTGGTCGGTCTCCAGGTTGACGTCGTGATACTCCTCGGTCATCCGCTCGTGCCCCCTTGCAAGCCGGCTCCGCGAATTGTCTGGCTGTTCGGGTCAAGAAGCCGCTCCACTTCCAGGGCGGAGAGAAATCCCCCCTTGTCCCGGAGGATGTCGGAAAGGGCGGGATCACCCAGCCGGGCGGCAACGCGGTCGGGATCGAGTCCCACCAGTTCGAGCGCGATCTCGCGGATCGTCCGGCCCTCGTGGTAAGCGGCCTTGGCAATGGCCGCCGCACTATCATAACCAATTCGGGGCGCCAGTGCCGTACACATCGCCAGGCTTTTCTCGACGAGCTGGCCG
>Ga0209048_10004359_pt1 | contig 13548 bp, 13 predicted proteins | sample FrelakmetCRP12CR_FD_187146 | JGI IMG/M metagenome (GOLD analysis project Ga0209048, IMG submission 187146) | Freshwater lake sediment microbial communities from the University of Notre Dame, USA, for methane emissions studies - CRP12 CR (SPAdes)... | ecosystem: Environmental > Aquatic >... | reverse complement strand
CTCGCGGAATGGCTCCGGCTGGGCTACCACGGCACGATGGCCTGGATGACTCGCGACCCCTCTCGACGAAGCGATCCGCAACAGGTATTGCCAGGATGCCGATCGATGGTGTCGGTCGGGATGAACTATTACACGGACAATCGTGCGAACGAGCAGCCTGGAATGGGACGCATTGCCCGTTACGCCTGGGGGAAGGATTACCATACGGTGATGAGCCAGCGACTTTCGCACCTCGAAGCGAAGATCGCAGCCCTGGCGCCAGGCGTGACCACACGGGTCTACGTCGATACCGGCCCGATCATGGAAAAGGCCTGGGCGCAGCAGGCAGGCCTCGGCTGGATCGGGAAACATTCCAATCTCGTATCGACCGAATGTGGCTCTTGGCTCCTGCTAGGAGAAATTCTGACGACCCTGGATCTGGAGCCGGATGAACCGGCCACAGATCTCTGCGGAAGCTGTACACTCTGTATTCAGGCTTGTCCGACCTGCGCCATCGTCGAACCCTATATCGTCGATGCCCGGCTTTGTATCTCCTACCTGACAATCGAACTTCGAGGCAGCCGGGAGACCATCCCCGACGATCTCGCCTCTCAGATGGGCAATCGCATCTTCGGCTGCGACGATTGCCTGGACGTCTGTCCGTTTAATCTTCGATCAGACGCGACGAATGAGCCGGCCTTTGCCCCCACCCCCTTGACCCTCGCTCCCAGTCTGCGGGCTCTGGCTCAGATCAGCGAAGAGAGTTTTGCGGCCTCGTTCAAGGAGAGTCCCCTCAAGCGAGCAAAACGGAGCGGCCTCCTTCGCAACGTAGCGATTGCACAGGCGAACCACCGGCAGCAGACAGAGGGCCGGACCTCATAAATGCCCCATGCCCCTTTTTTCTTCTTGGAAAGAGGAGTAGGCTGTTTTCAGTACTTGGCAGGAGAAGGACCGCCCTATGCATACTCCGATCTTGCTGCTCATCTCGGCCGATCCGCACGCCAGACCGTTACTCGAACAAGCCCTCGATCACCGCCGCGCCACCATCCTTCCTGCTGCAACGACTGAAGAGGGTCTGCGCATCCTGAAAGACCAATCAGACCTCGCACTCGTCGTATGTGACGAGAGCCAAGGACGGATTACGAGCCAGGTGGTCATCTCTCAGGCCGGACGCAGCCCTTATAACCTCCCCGTTATCGTCCTCGGAACAGACGGATCAGCAAAAGCCGCGGTTGAAGCATTACACTGTGGCGCCACAGACTACCTCGCACAACCGGTCACCGCGAAGGATCTCCAGACTGCCCTCCACAGGACCCATGTCTTCGAAACGCCGGAGCCCCCACCAGGGGAAGAGCGTTCCTCAGCGTTCGATCAGATCGTCAGCCGATCACCTCAAATGAAATTGCTGAAACATCTAGCAGCCGAAGTGGCCCAAACTGATGCGACGACCGTTCTCATCACCGGCGATAGCGGCACCGGCAAAGAACTCTTTGCCCATGCGATCCATGCCGCCAGCCCCCGGTCCAAAGGCCCCTTCGTAGCGCTCAATTGTGCCGGCATTCCCGAGCACCTCCTCGAATCGGAACTGTTCGGCTATCAGCGCGGCGCCTTTACCGATGCGAAGCAGACCAAACCGGGACGATTCCAACTCGCGGAGGGCGGCACGCTGTTTCTGGACGAAATCGGCGAGATGAGTCCTTCCGCGCAGGCCAAGCTCTTACGCGTCCTGGAGAGTCGCCAGGTTGATCCGCTGGGCGACACGCGCAGCATCCACGTCAACATCCGCGTGATTGCTGCCACGAACGAAGATTTGCCGGCTCAGATCAAAGCCGGGCGATTCCGCCTGGACCTCTACTATCGGCTGAACGTCTACCAACTGCGCATCCCGCCGCTTCGCGAACGACCCGAAGATATCGAGCCGATTCTGACGTCGTTCCTGGAGATTGCCCGCCGCGATCGCGGCTGTCGCATCAAGGGCATCACCCCGACCGCGCTGACCATCTTGCAAAACCATGACTGGCCCGGCAACGTACGGGAGCTGCACAACGTGGTCGAAGGGCTCACCATTACCTGCAAGGACGAGATGATCCAGCCAGACCATCTCCCAGCCATCGTGCGGGGCTCTGGATCAGCCGGATCGAACGGAGAGATCGGGAAGACATCGCTCCTCGCCTTCGGCCTCTCAGTTCAGGATATGGAAAAGAAAATGTTAGAAGAGGCGCTGCAGCGCACAGGTGGCAATATTTCCGAAGCAAGTCGGCTCCTCAAGATCACCCGCAATACACTCCGGTATCGCATGGCGAAGTACCACCTCTAGCAGGCTGTTGAAAAAGTCCGCCAGCTTCGTTCTCAGCTCGCAAGAATCCTCAACGTACCCCAGAGGGTACGCCTCCGGTTCTTGCTCCGCCTGCGGCCTTGCTTGGGAGAAGGCGCGTCTCGGCGCGCCAGGGTTTGGCGGATGAGAAGTCTGGCTTGTTTGAGCATCCTCACCTGAACTCACTGCGGTCACAGAAATGGAGCAATTGAAAGAGCCAAGCGTTCATGAAGGTCGTTGCTTGACTTGATAACCTGTATTCGGCGAATTTCCGTAGAGCCATCCGCGATCAGATACAAAGTCAAGAAATGCCCCTTGAAATTCACCGCACCTCATCTCTCAAAAAATGGCGGAGGGGGCGAGATTTGAAAACCCCGAAGCCCTAGAGACTATAGGGCCTGATCTCACCTTACCGTTTCAATCTCAATCACTTCCAGAGGAGTCAGCGGCAGGGGAGCAACCGATCAAACCTGGTCCGACACGATAGTTCTGCCACAGTTTAGCCACAGCCGCACCCAAAGAAGGGTGGGTAGAAAACTCTAGAAGCGATTCCTTGGTACCACCTCGATTTTAATGGGAGATACGCGTATCCTTCCGACGGTTCAATAAGAAATCTCTTTAACCTAAAAGTGTAAAAACGAATTCGCGACTGATGCGCGCGGAAGTGAACCATAGAAAGAACGCAAAGCGCATGAGAAAGGCGGCTGTGCTCTGGACCGGTGGTAAAGACAGTTGTCTTGCATTACATCGAGCATACGACAAGGGCATTTCGATCGCCTGCTTGGCAACCTTTGTCCCTGAAGATCGTCGAGAATTTGAAGCGCATCCTATTGCAGAGACAAGAAAGCAAGCCAACGCGATGAATTTAGATCTGCACTTTATTTCCGTCCATGAACCTTATCGTGACAGCTATATTAGGGGACTCACTTGGCTACAGGGTTTGGGGATCACCACCGTTATTACTGGAGACATTAATTATGTTGAGGGACACCCAAACTGGATTGAGGAGTGTTGTAATGGACTCGATCTAGAAGTGATTCGACCCCTTTGGCAGGAATCGCGTCACATGCTGATGGAAGATTTGATCACTCGGGGTATCCAAGCAAGAATCACATGGATTAATCATCCCAGTATTCCTCTGTCATGGAAAGGGCGGGTCATTGACATCGAGTGTTTAACAGAGTTTAAACATCTTTCCATGAAGACCGGAATTGATCTCTGTGGAGAAAATGGTGAGTATCATACCATGGTCGATTTTGCTCCACTGTTTGGGGAACGAACCTAGGGTTCTCACCTGAAGTCAACACAGGCCTGTCCAAAATCAGTTGTTTGCGGCCCTTTTTCGTGAGTGTATAGAACTACCTCAAGACAGGAGTTGAAGTTTCCTTTCCGAAAAGGTTTTTGACCTCATCAGGAATCTCTTCAGATACACCCCTGTATTGGAATAGATGCTTTCCCCCTTATCGTAAGTGGCCTCTTCCTCAAGAAAACCATTCATAAAGCGCGTCTTTCCTGAACTCATCTTCGTGCACAGATCTTGCTGCTTAATGGGGTCAAGTGGTTGGTGGAACGATGACCAAGCGCATTGAGAAGGCGGGCATTAAAAATTGCAACGCAGGAGGAACCAATGCCACGTTCACTGTGGTTTATCGCTGCTTTTGCCATTCTTCTGGGCGGGTTTAGCTCATCTGGAACACTCGGTATCGTGACAAAGAGCTCTGCCGAACCCGGTGCCATGCTTAAATCAGGCAGGACATTTAAAGAACTTGGCCCAGCCGAGGGACAAGCTTGCCGCCACTTTGTTCTGGCGATCATTCCTTGGGGAGAGGGCGACTTTGCCCATGCTGTGGATATGGCTTTGGAACAAAAAGGTGGGGATGCGCTACTGAATGTGAGTGTAGAGACCAGCCTGTACGGCTTTGTTCCCATTTACAACATCTATTCGTTTACCTGTACAACTGTAAAAGGGATCGCGATCAAGTTTGAGTGATTCAAAGACGCTCGCCCCCGCGACTAGGAGCCTAGAGGATGTCCATGTTGCAATGGGCTCATTTTGTGCTCAACTCTACCTCACGCCAACTCATTCCAGCCTGCTCCAGCCAACGTTCGGGTTTTGCGCAAACCTTGGCTGGAGTGGGTCTGAGTAGGCCGCAGGGTGGCGGTGAAAACGCCCTCCTAAACCGCAGGTCGCGCAGTAAGCCGCTAGAACAACCCCTTGAATTTCGAAACGGAGAAGGTGAATCAACGACGGTTAGATCGCCTGCCCTTTCTGTTCCTTCCAAGCTCGCTCGTTCTCTCTCCGGGAATGGGGGCTGATTGATCTCCCACTGCGCGCGTCCAACGAGGGCCTTCGGAGGCCACGCGTTGCGCGAGCAAAGAAGATCATCAGACTCCATCCCCTCTTCATCCCCCCATCGTGAGCACGACGCGGAATCGTGCCTTGCCGCTCAGCATGCGATCATAAGCGATAGCGGCTTGTTCGAGCGGAAAGGTCTCGACCATGGGGCGAATGCCGGTCAGCGCACAAAAGTTCAGCGTGTCTTCCGAATCTTTGGACGTTCCTGATGGCCAGCCTTGAATCGACCGGCGAGCGCCGATGAGTTGAATGGGCGTGACCGTAATGGGGTCGGCTGATGCGCCCACTACCAGCAGTTTGCCACCGACACCGAGTCCATCGATCAGCGCCGACATCGATTTACTGTTCGGAGCGGTAGCCAGAATAACCGAGGCGCCACCCATCTTGGTCAATTCGATAGCCGCGTTGGTCTTCTCGGTGTCGAGGTAACGAGCGGCGCCCAATTTCAGCGCCAAGGTTTCCTTGTCCTGCCCACGGCCTATTGCCACAGTGCGATAGCCCATCTTGCTGGCAAACTGAACGCCGAGATGTCCCAGTCCGCCCAGACCCTGCACCGCCACTAGATCGCCCGCCTGCGCTCCGCTGTGGCGCAAACTGTTGAAGGTCGTGACGCCTGCGCAGAGAATAGGCGCCGCCATCACGGGCGAGAGTGCGTCTGGAATTGCAGCCACGGCTTCGCTCCTGGCAATCATGTACTGAGCATACCCGCCGTCTTCCTTAAATCCCGTTACCTGAAAATTCTGACAGCCCATGAAATCCCCACGGCGACAGAAGACGCATTGTCCGCAATGTCCGCCGTGCCACCCCACGCCGACCCGTTGGCCCTTCTTCCAAATCGTCACACCCGGTCCAACGGCATCGATCACACCGGCGACCTCGTGTCCCGTCACTCGTGGGTATTGCAGACCTGGCCAGTGCCCTTCCTTCACAATGAGGTCACTATGACAGACGCCGCAAGCCTCTATCTTGATGCGGACGGTATGAGGCCCCGGTTCCGGCACTGGACGCTTCACTGTTTCGAACGGGCCGCCCGGATCGCTCACTTGCACTGCAGTCATCTGGAGCATCACGACCTCCTTGGGTTGAATTGCATATGTATAAGGAAAGCCTAATCCACTCAGAGCATTGAGGGCAAATTGGCTGATGGCCAAGACGCGTCGGGGTGATGCTCACGATGGTTGGCGAATGGTCGTTGACGAGGAGCAAACGGGATGCATCCGATATATAATGTGATGGATTCCTGCTAGGTGCCGAGGTCTTACGAACCCGAGGCGCTTATGAAATCGAAGACACCCATTCCCCTTGTCCTCTCCGATTACGAGATCTCGCCTGAACAAGGGTTTCTCCCCCGAGACCCTCAAGAACACTTGCCTGACTGCTCCACCGTGAATCACCTCGGGCACGAGCTGCCGAAATTGCTCAGCGCTCGAATGGTCCGGCGATTCATCGACGAGCAGGCCACGCTGCTTCCGTCCGTTCCTCCCACATGGCGTCTAGAGGACTATCGGGCCGCGATGCGCATTCTCTCGTTTGCCGGCCATGCCTATGTGTGGGAAGTGCCGGACCAGCCGGCCAATACCTTGCCGCCCCAACTGGCTCAACTTTGGCACCAGATCGCCAAGCACCTCGGCCGACCGCCGGTGCTCTCCTACGCCTCCTATGCCCTCGACAATTGGCGGCGACTCGATCCCGCCAAGCCCGTTCAGCTCGACAACATTGTCTTGCTGCAGAATTTTCTCGGCGGTCTCGACGAAGAGTGGTTTGTCGTGATTCACATCCAGATCGAGCGGGAAGCAGGGCCCGGGCTCGCTGGACTTGCACGGGCGCTGAATGGCGCCGTCGCGAACAAGGAGGATGAAACGTTGCTCGGGCTTGCATCGCTGGCACAGGCTCAAGAAATGATGCGCGACACGTTACTCAGGATGAAAGAACGTTGCGATCCCTACGTGTATTACACCCGCGTGCGGCCCTACATTCACGGCTGGAACAATAACCCTGCGCTCCCCAACGGTCTTGGGTACGAAGGGGTCGCGGCTTACGAGGGACGCCCGCAACAATTCCGCGGAGAGACCGGCGCCCAAAGCTCCATTGTGCCCTGCCTCGATGCCGGGCTGGGAATCGCCCATGCGCCGGATCCGTTAACCGTTTACCTGCAAGAGATGCGCGACTATATGCCTCCGCGCCACCGGACATTCATACAGACCCTGGAGGAGACCAAGGACAATCGGGGCCGCTCGGTGCTCTCCGGCTATGTCCGCGATCGCAAGCTCAGCCGTCCCGATCTCTGGACTGCCTACTGCACCTGCGTCGATCTGCTCGCGCAGTTTCGCGACATTCACATCGGCTACGCCGATAGTTACATTCACCGGCAACATCAGTCCCACGCCAGCAATCCTACTGCTGTCGGGACAGGCGGGACGCCGTTCATGCCATATCTCCAAAAACATCTGGATGAAACGAAACAGGCGATCGTCGAGTAGCGCGACGTATTGATTGAGCGACCACCGCTCTTCAATCTTCTCCCTTGAGGGCGGGCTAGATGGTCTCCCGTTGCCAGCGGCGAACAAGCACATTCTTATCGTGCGCGTTCTGCGAGCAAGAAGGACATCTGGCCGCTCCTGCTCTTCTTTAGCGCAACGTCACAATCGTCACGCCATCCCCGCCTTCAGCTCGATCACCTGGGCGGGTGCCGGCGACATAGGGGGAGTCTTTCAAATACTCTCGCAAGGTGGCTTTGAGTTTCCCCGTACCATGGCCATGAATGATGCGCAGAAACGGCACGGCAGCCAAGGTCGCGCGATCCAGCGCCGCCACGACGTCATCCAATGCCTCGTCCGCCGCCTTCCCTCGAACATCCACGACCGTCTGTTCATCGAGTCCTAGCCCTCCGCCTGACGTGAACCGGCGGGGACTCGATGATGGTGTCGGTTTCGACAGTGCTACCTGCCCTCGTGCGAGGCCAGCGAGATTCGCGACCGTGGCAAGCACTTCCCCCTCCCCGACCTTCACCCTCACGCGTTTCTTCCCCTGCGGTGATTCGAGTAATGTGCCGGTCATGCCGAGGCCGCCGATCTCGACCTGATCCCCTACCCCTAAATGCTCAATCGGAATCGACATACCGGCCGGGGCTAATTCGGCTCTCGTTTGCGCCTCGAGCTCGAACAATCGTTGCTTCGCCGCCTTGGCTTTGATCAACTTCTGCTCGCCCTTGACGGCATCGACCGTGGCTTGCAGTTCAGCCCGCGCGCGGCTGAACTGCTCACTGAGTTTTCGTTTGAGACCCTTCTGCGCTTCCCGTTCGGTCTCTTCCAGGTGGGCCAGCTGTGCCTTCGCTCGTTGTTCGGCCTGTTCCGCTTCCCGTCTGGCTTCGACAGCGCGCGCCAGATCGTTGGCCAACTGCCGTTGCGTGGCTTGCAGATCGTGCAGCATCGTTTCCATGGCCCGTTCGTCTTTCTGGAGCTTCAACCTTGCCTCATTCAGCAAGGCCCGGTCCATCCCTAAGCGGCCGGCAATCTCCAGCGCAGACGACCCTCCGGGCACCCCCATGAAGAGCCGATAGGTCGGCGAGAGCGTCGCGACGTCAAATTCGACCGCAGCATTTGCGAAACCTGGCATCGTGTGGGCCAAAGCCTTCAGCGACCCATAGTGCGTGGTCGCGACAACTTTCATCCCCAGCGTTGCCAGCCGGCAGAGCAAGGCTTCGGCCAGGGCCGCTCCCTCTATCGGATCGGTCGAGGTTACCGGTTCATCGAGGAGGACTAACCATTGCCGCGTGTCGGCATGTTCGTCATCTCTGTGCCGACGGTCCGTTTCATCGAGTAACTGAATCATCTGTGTCATGTGCGCCGAAAAGCTGGACAAATCGCTGGCCAGGTCTTGGGCATCGCCGATATCGGCATAGACGTCGGGAAAGAACGCCACTTCGGATTCCGCGTCACAGGGCAGGTGCAATCCGGCCCGGACCATCAGAGCAAAGAGACCGACGATCTTGAGGGTCACGGTCTTCCCGCCGGTATTGGGACCGGAGATGACGAGCACTTGGATCGATTCATCCAAGAGAATATCGTTGGCCACCACCTCCCCTTTCGACAACACGAGCAGGGGATGCCTGGCCTGCCGCAGCAGTACGCGCCCTTCATCGTTGAGCCCGACAGGATGCGCCTTCAGTTGCCGGCCAAACGATGCCCGCGCCGCAATACCGTCGAGCTCGGCCAACGCCTCAAGCCCCGCCAGCACGACCTCGGCTTGCGCTGCAACGAGGGCAGACAACTCTCGAAGGATGCGACGCACTTCCCGTTCGATCTCAAGATCCGCCACTTTGATCGAATTGTTCAGCTCGACCAACTCGCGTGGTTCGAGAAACACCGTGGCCCCACTGGACGAGACGTCATGCACAATCCCCGGCACCCGTCCTCGCATGTCAGCTTTCACTGGAATGACATACCGACCTTCTCGCTGGGCGAAATACTGCTCCTGTAGGATGTCCTCATAGCGACGCGAGTGGAGGATTTGATCCACCTGACGCCGCATCTGCTGCTTGAGCGATTGAGCCTGATGGGTCAGGCGCCGGAGCTCCGGCGTCGCCGACTCCTTGATCGAGCCATCCGGGTGGATCGCCGCATCCAACGCAGCATTCACTGGTCGTAATTCCCCGATTGATTGCAGGGCGTGCGCGACGGATGCCAGCGCGGGAGCCTCGTTCTGATGCCGCCCCACAAAACGGCCGCTCTCCTCCAACAACCCCAGCACCATCGCGCAATCGCGGAGTTCCTGGATCTCCAACGTCGCCCCTTTCTTCGCCCGGGCGAGCGGGTCGCGAATATCCGGAAATGCCAAGTTCGGCAGGCCCTCGCCGGCATCTTGCAGTTGTCCCATCTCCGTCGTTTCCTGTTGGCGCCGTTGCGCATCGTGCAGATGGGTCGCCAATTCGAGGGCACGACAGCGCGCTGCCCCCATCGTCGAACGGGCATGCCCGGCAAGGGCCTCGAGCAGCCTGGGCCACTCCAACACCATCGTTGTCTGTTCGAATAGATTCACCGCTACCTCAAGGAAAAACGTCTCGCGCTGGAATCGACGAACTCTAACGAACCCAGCGACAGAGACGCAAGGCACAGGTACATGGGCCTCGCACCAATTCTGTACGCACCCAATTCAAGTGGCAGCAAAACTTCTGTGATCCGGCGCGGGGTTACCGCCTTAGTATGGCTTGACAAGCCCTAATGACGCCGATACTATCGGCGTCATGTTGGCCGGTGATGGAACCGGCCTTTTTTCTTGAGGAACCACTCGTCATGGCAATTCGGATCGGCATCAATGGATTTGGACGAATCGGACGGAATGTCCTGCGGGCATCACTCGGTGATCCCGACCTACACTTTGTCGCAATTAACGATCTCACAGATGCGAAGACACTTGCCTATCTCTTGAAGTACGACTCGGTGCACGGGACGTTACAGGGGAGCGTCGAGGCCAAAGACAACCAGATCATCGTCGACGGCAAGCCCATCAAGGTGCTTGCGATGAAGGATCCGAAAGAGCTTCCCTGGAAGGATCTGGAGGTCGACATCGTCATCGAATCGACCGGGCGCTTTACCGACCGCGAAGGCGCGGGGAAGCACCTCTCTGCCGGAGCCAATCATGTCATTATTTCCGCGCCGGCGAAGGACCCGGATGTCACCATCGTGCTGGGCGTCAACGACGAGGCCTACGATCCGAAACTGCACCACATCATCTCCAACGCCTCCTGCACGACCAATTGTCTGGCTCCCGTTGCAAAAGTTCTGTTGGATAATTTTGGCATCAAGCACGGCTCCATGACCACGATCCACTCCTACACCAACGACCAACAGTTACTCGATCTGCCCCACAAAGACCTGCGGCGCGGGCGCGCGGCCGGCATGTCGATGATCCCGACCAGCACCGGCGCGGCGAAGGCGCTGCATTTGGTACTGCCGCAGCTCAAGGGCAAGATAGACGGCCTCGCCATCCGCGTCCCCACGCCGAATGTCTCGCTGGTGGATCTGACCGTCGAAACCGAGAAAGACTGTGACCTCGCCTCCGTCAACGCCGCTTTCCGGAAAGCGGCGAGCGGCCCGATGAAAGACATTCTGCTCTATTCTGAAGACCCGATCGTCTCGATCGATCAGAAAGGCGATCCTCATTCGGCCACACTCGATGCCCCCCTCACGATGGTCATCGACAAGCGGCTCGTCAAGGTCACGGCCTGGTACGACAACGAGTGGGGCTATTCATGCCGGGTTCGAGATCTGATCAAAATGATCGCGGCAAAAACGGCGAAGCACTGAGCACTGCGAGGCGATGCCTGCCTCAGCCCAATTCTGATTTACGCTGACCCCCATTCCTGAAAAGACCGACCTGACGGGGCCGCCATGAATCTGCGCAAACAAACGATCGACGACGTCGTGCTGCATGACAAGCGCGTCATTATCCGGGCCGACTTCAACGTCCCATTGGACGATTCGCACCAAATCACCGACGACACCCGTATTCGCTCGACCCTGCCGACCATCAATCGAGCCGTCGACGACGGCGCCAAGGTGATCCTCTGTTCACACCTGGGCCGACCTAATGGGAAGTTCGACCCCAAGTACAGTCTGGCCCCGGTGGCAAAACGCCTGGGACGGCTCATGGGCAAAGACATTCTGTTTGCACCCGATTGCATCGGCCCGGCGGTGGAAAAGCTCGTCGCCAACATGAAGTCGGGCGACGTCTTGCTCCTTGAAAACCTCCGATTCCATAAGGGTGAAGAGGAAAACGACGACGCCTTTTCGAAAGCGCTGGCGGCCCTCGGCGATGTCTATATCAACGACGCGTTCGGTGCCGCACACCGGGCCCACGCTTCCACCGTCGGCATCACCAAATTCATCCCCGCCTCGGCCGCCGGTTTCCTCCTCAAGAAAGAAATCGAGTACCTCGAGGGAGCCGTCGAAAACCCCGTTCGGCCTTTTGTCGCCATTCTCGGCGGTGCAAAAGTGTCAGGAAAGATCGGCGTCATCGAGAATTTGGGCAAGCGCGTCGACAAGGTCATTATCGGCGGCGGCATGGCCTTTACCTTCTTAAAGGCGAAGGGGCTGGAAATCGGCAACTCCCTGGTCGAAAACGACATGTTGGAATTCGCCAAAGGCATTGAGGACCATGCCCTTTCCCGCGGCGTAAAATTCTATCTGCCGGTCGATTGTGTCGTCGCGGCTAGCCGCGAGCCTGGGGCGGAATCGAAGATCGTCCCGGTTCAGGAGATTCCAAAAGGGTGGTACGCCCTCGACATTGGCCCGGCCTCCGTAAAACTATTCAACGAAGCAGTCCAGAACGCGAAGACGATTCTGTGGAACGGACCGATGGGCGTCTTTGAAATTGATGCCTACGCGCGAGGGACGCTCGCGATGGCTCACGCGATTGCGGATGCCTACGCCCTGACGATCGTCGGCGGAGGCGAAACGGCTCTGGCCGTCCATCGAGCCGGCGAATCTGAGAATATGTCGTTCATCTCGACCGGCGGCGGCGCCGCGTTGGAATTGCTCGAAGGCAAACAACTCCCGGGCTTGACCGCCCTCCCGGATCGGGTCATGTAATCGCCTCGTCACTGAGTTCACACCCTCTACCACCGTCGAGAGACCTGTGCGCAGACCCTTCATCGTCGGCAACTGGAAGATGAATAAGACGGCCTCGGAGGCCGCGGCCTTCATTCGCGACCTCCGCGAACGGCTACCTGCATCCCCCAATGCCGACGTGGTCCTTGCGCCGCCATTTACTGCCCTCGAATCGGCCCGCAGCGCCTTAGGTCCCTCTTCCTGGATCAGCCTCGGCGCACAGAATGTACATTGGGAGGCGCAGGGGGCCTTCACCGGAGAAGTGTCGGCCCCGATGTTGCGCGATCTTGGCTGCCGCTATGTGATCGTCGGCCATTCTGAACGCCGTACGCTCTTCTGCGAACGAGATGAGGATATTCGGAAGAAAATCCGGGCAGCACTGATGCACGGGCTCTCTCCGATCCTGTGTGTGGGAGAGTCCCTGGCCGAACGTGAGGCCGGCCAAACGGAATCGGTCATCACCACTCAGCTCACCGGCAGCCTGGCAGGGTTGACCACAGAGAATCTTGCGACAGTCACGATCGCCTACGAACCGGTTTGGGCCATTGGCACGGGACGAGCCGCTACCACGGAGCAGGCTGTGGCCGTGCATCGCTCGATCCGCTTGTTCGTGGAGACCGGCTGGGATAGCCAAACGGCATCGACCATCAGAATCCTGTACGGCGGAAGCGTCACGCCCCAGAACATCGAGTCGCTCCTTGCCCCGGACGCGATCGACGGGGCATTGGTGGGTGGGGCTTGTCTCAACCTCGACTCGTTTGCTACAATCGTCCGGATTGCTCAGACACAGCGTGCCTAACTGATCGGAGTGCCATGTATACTTTTCTCGTCGTCATCCATGTGTTGATCTGTTTTCTCATGATCGGCGCGATCCTCTTGCAGTCAGGGAAGGGCGCTGAAATCGGTGCGTCATTTGGAGGCTCCAGTCAGACCGTCTTCGGTAGCCGTGGCCCTGCCAACTTCTTGAGCAAATTCACCGTCGTCGTCGCTGCTGTCTTCATGCTGACCTCGCTTAGCCTGGCCATGCTGGCCAAAGAACGGACGTTTTCCTCCACGGTCATCGATCTCAAGAAGAAAGCGAACTCTCAGACCGCCCCTGAAACCCCGGCCGCTACGCCGACAGCCCCAGCCGCTGAGAGCCATGCTCCTAGCGACTCTTCCACGAACGGACACTAGCAGGACGCTGAAAGAGTCCGCCAGCATCGTTCTCGCATCGTTCAGACCCTCAACGTACCCCAGAGGGTACGCCTCGGCCCTTCACTCGCTGCGGCCTTGCTGGACGGCCTTTTTGA
>Ga0209048_10004358_pt1 | contig 13548 bp, 8 predicted proteins | sample FrelakmetCRP12CR_FD_187146 | JGI IMG/M metagenome (GOLD analysis project Ga0209048, IMG submission 187146) | Freshwater lake sediment microbial communities from the University of Notre Dame, USA, for methane emissions studies - CRP12 CR (SPAdes)... | ecosystem: Environmental > Aquatic >... | reverse complement strand
GTCCCAGTGATGATGAAGCCGCCGATCCCGACATCATTGCCAGTGCCCACGCGCAGTCGCGTCGAGAGGTTGATGGCCCGTGCTGGGGAAGGAGTTGGCGTAGGTGTTGGCGTTGGGGTGGGGGTTGCCGAGGGACTTGCCGTGGGTGTCGCGGAAGGAGTTGGGCTGATCGTCGGTGTTGGGGTAGGTGTTGGGGTGGGCGAAGGAGTTGGAACAGGAGTAGGAGTGGGGGTCGGCGACGCAGTTGGAATAGGAGTAGGGGTCGGGGTCGGCGCCGCCGGATCCACGCGAACGTAATATACGTCCTGTTCGAGGTTGAACGTTGCGGTATAGGCCACATTACCGCCGGTATTGTCTGAAACCATGGTGATGTAATCGCCCATCTTGTTCTGATTCGGATAACCGAGGAACGGATTGAACAGATTGCTCACCGCGACGTTGGGCGACCACGTATTGCCCCCGTCAGTGCTGTAAGAATAGACGAGCTGCGAATCGGTGTTGTTCGCGGCGTTTCGCGTGTCCAGCCAAACGGAATCGATGCGTCCATTGGGCGCGACCGAAAGCGTGCCGAACCAGTGCCATTTGCTGTGATTGATCGGGTCGTCGTTGACCCGGTGAGGGGGGCTGAAGGTTTGTCCGCCGTCGGTGCTGCGCACGAACATCACGTCGGTTCCCGTGCTGAAGCCGGTTGGTTGCACGCTCGCCAGCATGTAAACATTGTTATTAGTGCTGGTTCCCGAACGGTCCACCGCCAGGAAAAGCTGTCCATTCAACCCGACCGGATTTATCAAATTACTGCCAACGATGCGGCCGCCAAGGTCGACTGGGACAACTCGGTCAAAACTTGGTATAACGCTCCCGTTCTTTGCATCAGTCGATCGAACGCACCAAACCTGGCGGGCCGAATCTTCGCCGTTGAAAAAGAGGTTGCCGTTCGTGTCGACGTCAAGTGTTCCAAAGATGATAGAGTTGGGAACGGCGATAGGATCCATCCAGGTGACGCCGCCATCAGTGGAACGGCTGAATTGCCTGCCGTTGTAATTGTTGGAGGTATCCCAAGTCTGATATTGGAATCCGTGCCCGATGCTGCTCGTGTTATCGATCGTGAACCACTGCTTGTCACCTCCAGTCGCAGGTCCCAGGTTAGTCCAGGACTGACCGCCGTTCAGCGAGCCCCACATGGTATCAAAGAATGACTGGAGAAGACTGAGGTAGAAAAAGCGCCCCATGTCATCGCAGCCCAGGACAGGGTCGCTGCGGAAGACGTTGTTTTCGAGAACGCCGGGAAACGTCCACGTCGTCCCGCCATTGCTGGTGTATCCCCAGCCGCCCTGCCGGAAGTTTGAAGTGACGCTATTGAACTGCCGCCACCCGATGGCCATTCGGTTACGGTTCGTCGGGTCGACCGAAATAGACGGCTCGTTCGCGGCGTCGCCGAGGATGTTCATGCCATTCCCATCGACGTTAGCCTGATAGCTCGTAAAGGGACCGTACTGCGAGATCATTCCCGGCGAAACTCCTGCGCCCCGCAACGGGAAAGGGGCCGGCGGGTCGCCGTATTCTTCGAGTGGCAAGGCCGGAAGTGGCTCGGGCTGTCCGGTCTGGGCCGCAGCGCTGGCCAACAGCACCACAACGAAACAGAGTGGGAGCGCGGCTCTACTTGTTGCTCTCGCAAAGCAAGCGAACGCGGAGACGTGAGTTGGTGAGATGGGTGAGCGCATGGAGATTAGGATAACGTCGAATTCGTATCAGGCAGCATTTCGCGGCGCAAGTCGAAACTTCGCCAATGGCCGGGAAATAGGCGCCTGACGCGACCCCATATCATCAACAGTATCGCACCTTCGATCGCTCTACTACTCGTCGGCTACAGTTTTCTTTAACTCGCTCTATTGCAGCCCATAAACCTCGACCAAGGCCACGCCGGTTGTGCCGTTCGTTCCGCGCACAATCCCCGTGTAAGCGCCTGGATTCAAGGTCGCGACGATGGCCGATTCCCGGTCATTCGTTGGGGCGAGACCCGTAGCGATAATCTCTTGTTCCTGGGTGCTGCGCCAGTCGTCATCCGAAGCGATGAGAGATCCGGAACCATCGCGCAGCTCGAGAACGGTATCCTGCAGGGCGTTCGGAACTCCAAAAGCGCTTAAGGACGGTCCGATCGCCCGAACAACTACCCTTGTCGCCCGCGCCCGAATAATGAAACCGCCGATCATCACGTTGTCACCGGTGTCGACAAACCCGCGGGTGGCGATGTTGCCGAGCTTGGCGAGGCTGGAGGTGTCAAGGCTGGCCGTGCCTAGATCATACGCCTCCACGACACCTATTCCAGTAGCGCCGTTCTTCCCGGAAACGATGGCCGAGTAGTTGCCCGGATCGAGCGCGACAATGATGGCCGGCTCACGGTCGTCCGTCGGCGGAATCCCGGTATCTCGGATGATCTGTTCCTGGCTGTCCTTCCAGTTGTCATTAAAGACCACGATGTCTGGGTGGGCGCCATCGTGTAACTCGAGCGTCGGATCCTGCAAGGCACCCGGGATCCCAGTGGAGGGGCCGAGAGCGCGAATGATAACTACTTTCGGGGCGTTGCCTTGAATGATAAAACCGCCGATGGGGACATTCTCGCCCGTTCCTACCAGAAGCCGGGTAGCTATGTTGACTGCGCCAGAAGGTGCCTCCAGGAAAAGGAGCTGCAAGGTTGATGTGCCATGCGAGTTTGTTCCAAAGAGTTGGATGCTGCCGAGAAGGGCACCACCACTCAGGTCCTTGGCGTCAGGCCCAGCGCCACCGTTTCGCGGCAGACCGGTGTACGTTCCGGAAATGATACCTGTGACGGGGTCAAAGGTCAGTCCTTGAGGCAGAGCGCCGATTTCTGTAAAAATAGTCGGGTCGGAGGAAGGATCGGCGTTGGACGGCGCCCTGATCGTGTAACTGAAAAACTGGTCGACGGTAAGCGAAGCTCTGTCCGGGCTGACAATCACTGGAAGGCCCGGGTCGGCGCTGAAGGTCAGCTCAAGCATTCCGGTAGCAGTCAGATTCCCGTCCGTCACCGTCAAGCTCACGGCGGAACTTCCTTCGGCGGTCACTGTGCCCGAGATAACGCCAGTCACGGCGTTGGCGCTTAATCCCACAGGCAGGCCCGTGGCGCTTAGCCTTGAGGCGGGACCGCCTCCCGTCGTGATCACGTGAAAGGTGAAGGGTTGTCCAACTCTGCCGGTCGCACTGGTGCTGCTCCTGATCACCGGGCCGGAAGAAGGAGCCGGCTGGATGGTGAGGGTGAGAGTGGCATTGACTGTGCCGGAGGAATTGGATGCGCTTAACCCGACCGAGGAAACTCCCGCGCCGGTGGGTGTTCCGATGATCGCTCTAAGACTGGTGTTAAAGGTGAGACCTGGAGGCAACCCTGTGACGGCGTGCGAGGTCGCGCCATTCGTTTGAAACTGATAGACGAACGGTTGATCGACGGTAGCTGTGGCGGTGAGCGGACTGGTTATCACCGGGGCTATGTCCAACCTGAAGATCGTGCCTTTGTTAAACGCGCCGCCCAGGGAAGACGCTCCGTAGAGGTTGTGCTGTTCGCCCTCGAAGAGTGGGCCCGGTTGCCCGCCCGTCGCGGTGCCATCGAATAAATAAGTGGTGAATTGCCCGGGAGGGCTCGCGGGATTGATGCTAAAGATGCTTCCTGCGTGCAGAATCCCGCCATCCTTCGTCGTGCCGTAGATGTTTCCGTCCGTGCTCGCAATCAGCCCGGCGGACTCGCTTCCGTTGTCGCCTTCAAAATGGTAGACGGTGCTCCGCGTTCCGCCGGGGGTGACTTTGAACACGGTTGGGAACATTCCGTAGCTGGCGATCCCATACAGATTGCTGTCATTGCCTTGGACGACCTTGCCGGGATTACCGCCGTCGAGGCCGCCCATAAACTGGTACAGGGTGGTCAGTCCGCCAGAAGGCGTGAATTTGAAGACCGTCCCGAAACCGCTGAAAACATTGGGCGGCGATTCCGGGCCGTTGAGGGTGCTGCCGTAGAAATTGCCGTCTGCGCCTTGCCTTAGGGCGTTGGGAAGGCTTCCGTCCGCTCCGCCGGTGAAGGTGTAAAGGGTTGTGAACTCACCTGCGGGAGTCAACTTGAAGAATATTCCGGCATTGTGCAGTTCGGGCGGATGATTGAAGAAACCGCCGCTTGAGTCGCCGGCCGCCGTGCCATAAAAATTTCCATCTGCAGCCTGGACCAGGCTGGTGGCATGAGTTCCCTTTGCATCTTGAAATCGGAAAATTGGAGTGAAGCTCCCCGAGAGTGTAAACCGGAAGATCATCCCATTTAGATCACCTACGGCTCGAGGCGCGGTCGCGCCGTATAAGTTTCCGTCAGCGCCATTGATTAAGAGAGTCGGGTTTGCCTCTTCCTGGGTGGCAGCTTGAAACTCATAGGCAACCGTGAGTGTACCGTTCGGCCCCAACCTGAAGATAGTCCCGTGGTTCGAACCACCGTTGAAAGCGCCGTAAGTCACGCCATAAAAAACGCCGTTTGCGAGCCGGACTTGGGGAAAGGCGGGGAGCGGCTCGGTCAGGGAGGCGATTGTCTCAATCGTGGCGGCTCGCAGCGGAGCGGCGAGCAAGATCATTCCCAGGATTGCTCCCTTCACGGCGCGAAGCGCAGGCCGAAATGAGCACTTCTTCGAGAGAGCAAACCAGTGACGAATGGAGTGTTCTCCAGAGATGATCATCTGTCTATGGTAGCAGGTTCGCGGCGGATCAGGCGCTGGTCGGCTCGCGTCAGCGGATTGTTTTTCGTCCATCTGTTTGTCTTGGAGATCGTGTAAGCCGGTGCCCTAGCGGAGGTCCAGCGACGCGTGTTACTTCAGCGGGGTCGGAGGCCGATGGCACCTCAAGCAAGGTAATCAAAATCATTCTTAAAGCCAAGCCTCATGGATGTCGAGCTTTTTTGGCAAAGCCGTAAATTCCGCGCGTCCACCTTGCTACGACCAAATAGATGCTGATTCGGGGACTGGATCTGCTGGAACCGAAAGTGCAGTCCCCGATCGAGCACGAGGACGAGGACGACGACGAGGACGAAATCATCTCATCCGTGGACAGCTGGGTGAGCCCGATGTTTCGAATGGCCGGAGGAGGTAAACCCTTGGGGATTTTTTGCGCAGCAAACTACTCCGCCGCGATGTTGGTAGATTGACAGGGTGAGAGAAACGCGGTTCAGAGTTAACTGATGAGCCGCATTCTAATCGCCGACGATCAAAATGATGTGCTGGAAGCATTGCGCATTTTGCTCAAGGGCGAAGGACATCAGACCGACGCCGTCACCTCGCTGGCCGGAATCTTCCAGGCGTTGGAGAAGCGTGACTACACGCTTCTGATCATGGACCTCAATTACACGCGCGACACGACCTCGGGCCAGGAAGGTCTTGAAGTGATTCCCCGCATTCAAGCGCTCGACAATACCCTGCCGATCGTCGTGATGACGGCTTGGGCGACGATTGACCTCGCGGTCGAAGCGATGAAGCGTGGTGCGCGCGATTTCATTCCGAAACCGTGGGATAATGACCGGCTCCTGGCGATCGTGCGCACGCAGATCGAGCTCGCCGGTGCGTTACGAAAAGGCCGCCGGCTGGAGGCGGCGAATCAACTGTTGCGCGGAAACGCGCCGAATCTCATCGCGGAGTCGCCGCGCATGCGCCCGGTCATCGAGTTGATTTCACGCGTGGCGCCGTCGGATGCGAATGTTCTGATCACGGGCGAAAACGGCACCGGCAAAGGCCTGGTGGCCCGGGCGCTGCACGCGCTCTCGTCGCGCGCCTCGCATAGTATGATTACCGTGAACATGGGCGGACTCTCGGAGGGAATTTTTGAGAGCGAACTGTTCGGCCACGTGAAGGGGGCATTTACCGACGCGAAAACGGATCGCGCCGGTCGCTTTGAGCTGGCGGATGAAAGTACGCTTTTCATGGATGAGATCGCGAATGTGCCCATGAATCAGCAGGCGAAATTGCTTCGCATGATCGAGACCGGGGAGTTCGAGCGAGTCGGTTCTTCCAAGACGCTGCATGCGAACGTGCGCATTGTTTCGGCGACGAACGCCAATCCGCATGAGGAAGTGGCTGCGGGCCGTTTCCGGCAGGACCTCCTTTTCCGTCTGAACACGATCGAGATTGCCTTACCGCCCCTGCGCGAGCGGCGCGAAGACATCATGCTCCTGGCGAACAGTTTTCTCCGCCAGCATGCGAAACGGTACCGCAAGACCCTGACCGGATTTGAGGAAGCGGCGCGCGATGTTCTGATGCAGCACCAGTACCCTGGAAATGTCCGCGAACTGGATCATGTGGTGGAGCGGGCGGTCTTGATGACCCAAGGGCAGCAGGTCAAGGCAAACGATCTCGGCCTAACAAGTGGAAGAGAGGATTCGCCGCGGCTGGAAGATATGAGCCTGGAGGAGGTGGAATGCTTCCTGATCAAAAAGGCCCTTTCGCGTTTCGACGGAAACGCGCGCAAGGCGGCTGAAACGTTAGGACTGAGCCGGAGCGCGTTCTATCGGCGACTGCAGCAGTATGGGTTGTGACCGGGGAGCGCACGCGCCTCGTCCGCCAAAGGACGGACTCGCTGCGGCGAGCGTGCTGTTCGCGGAGCCTTCGCGATCGGCGTTCTTGGCGGGACGGAAGCTCAGTCAAAGAGAATTTCGTTTCGGCGGGTCGCCAAAACCAGCACGCGAGTCGCGTTCGCTCCCCAGCGTGCGGGCCACACGCAGATGAAACAGGCCCGTAAATCGCGCCGCCGCTTTACCCACGAAGGCCGCCTGACCTGGCTGACCATTGCCGCAGGCGCGCCGGCCGCCATCGTCGCCCTGGCGTTGCTCTGGTTTGGCGATCATACCGCGAAAGTTCAATGGACCCTGACCCTGTTGATCGCGGGCTTTGGCCTCGGGTTCATCCTGAGTGCGCGCGAACATGTCGTTCGTCCGCTGCAAACGATGACGAACCTGTTGGCCGCGTTGCGCGAAGGCGATTATTCAATTCGCGCCCGCGGCGCCCGCGCAGACGATGCCCTGGGCGAGGCCTTGCTGGAAATAAACGCCCTGGGCGAAACACTCCGGTTGCAGCGGCTGGGCGCGTTCGAAGCCACCGCTCTGCTGCGAACGATCATGGCCGAGATCGACGTGGCTGTTTTCACGTTCGATCCCGAACGGCGATTGCGGTTGGTGAACCGAGCCGGAGAAGACTTACTCGGGCAACCGATGGACAAATTGCTCGGCCGGCGAGCACGCGATCTGGGCCTCGAAGTTTGTTGCGACGCAAACGAAGATGCACCGCTCACGCTTGCTTTTCCAGGCGGGTCGGGCCGATGGGGTGTTCGTCGGAGCTCTTTCCGTGAACGAGGCTTGCCGCATGAATTGTTAGTCCTGACCGACTTGAGTCGAACGCTGCGCGAGGAGGAGAGAAACGCCTGGCAGCGGCTTGTGCGTGTCATCGGCCACGAAATGAATAATTCGCTCGCGCCGATCAAATCCATTGCGGGCAGTCTGGAAACATTGATCCGCCGCGATCCCCCGCCGGTGGATTGGCGCGATGATGCCCGGAGCGGGTTGAATATCATCGCGACGCGTGCTGAATCGCTCAGCCGCTTCATGCAGGCGTACGCCCGGCTGGCGCGCCTGCCTCCGCCACAAAAGGAAACCGTCGATCTCGGTGAACTCGTCAGACGAGTGGCCAATCTGGAGACGCGCCTTCCAGTGCGTGTCGTTCCAGGACCGGAGATAACCATTCCGGGGGACGCGGCGCAATTGGAACAACTGCTGATCAACATTCTCCATAACGCGGCGGAGGCTTCGCTCGAAACCGGGGGCACGGTGACAATAGGCTGGCGTGATTTGGCCGAAGGCGTGGAGGTATTTGTGCGCGACACCGGCCCCGGGATCATGAATCCTACCAACTTGTTCGTTCCCTTTTTTACCACCAAGCCGGGCGGATCGGGGATCGGCCTGGCCCTGAGCCGGCAAATCGCGGAAGCACATGATGGCTCATTGGTCCTGACGAATCGCATCGGACCGGGTTGCGAAGCGCTCTTGCGTCTGCCGAAATAGAAGTGGCATGCGCATCTTAGATATCGGCAGGATGCCGGTGCCACGTTTTCTTGTCCCATAATCGGGACAGCGGAATCCCACAACCGAAGCTTTTCCGAGTCTACTGCTTTTTTGCGTACCGACTCAAGTATTTAATTAACAGATTGTTATGACTTTGTTTGGACTCGTGGCACGGCCATTGCAATAGCGTCGGCCGTTAACAAACATTTTGAATCCAAATGAGAGGCAGAGTGCATCTCATAGGAAAGAAAAGAATATGAAACCAATCAGTCAGTTTAACGAAAAGAGCCGCCGCGATTCCAGTGATCGCAATTTCCGCCAGGGCTCCACGCTCTCCAAGACGGATTATTGCTTTCAAACGACTTCAGTCGCGAATGGCGGCGGGCGGTGCTTCGGTTCCTGCCACACGTCGTTCCGAAAGATCAGCCAGGATTACCTCAAGAACGAAGCGCGTTTCGATTTTGCGAGTGAGGCGGCACTATTCAGCGTCATCGTGGTGACCGCGGCCCTGCCGATACTCAGCAGCATCGGAGCGCTGGTGCATCTCGTGCGTTCGTTCGGAGCCCTGTAAGAGTTGGTCCCCGTCGCCATGTCGAAAAGCTCGCAAGCAAAAGTGGATACGACAATTGTGCGGCCGAGCGGCTTTACTTCCACAGTCTCAGCCATGGATATCCCGCGCCCACACGTCGCCAAACAGAAACGCAAGCGCAGGATCATCATCATCGCGGCTTCGATTCTGGGAATTATCCTCGTAACTTTCCTGCTTTCGCGGCTCAAGCCGGCCGTCCCGAGCGTGGATCGCTCGACTGTTTGGATCGATACGGTCAAGCGCGGTCCGATGGTTCGCCAGGTCCGGGGCCTCGGCACGCTCGTTCCTCAGGAGATTCGCTGGATTGCCGCGAACACGGAAGGTCGCGTAGAAAAGATCGTTGTCCGTCCGGGTGCGCATGTCGAACCCGACACCATTCTTCTCGAACTCACCAGCCCTGAGCTTGAGCAAGCGGCGCGTGACGCCGAGTTGCAGTTCAAGGCGGCGGAAGCGGAATTGACGACGCTTCGTGCGACGCTCCAACGCCAGCTTCTCGAACAGGAATCAGGCGCGGCAAGGGTCCACTCGGAATATCAGCAGGCGATGATGGAAAATGAGACCAATGAGAATCTGAAGAAGAATGGGCTCGTGGCTGAACTGACCTACAAGACTTCGAAGGTCAAGGCCGAGGATCTGGCCGTCCGCGATGCGATCGAACAAAAGCGCTATGCCTTTGCTCGCGACTCGATTGAGCCGCAGCTCGCCTCTAAACAGGCCGCGGTCGATCAGGTAAAGGCTCTTACCCAATTGAAGTTGAATCAGGTGGCGGCGCTTCATGTCCGCGCCGGGTTTACAGGTGTCTTGCAGCAGCTTCCTCTGGAAGTCGGTCAGCGCGTCACGCCGGGCACGAATCTGGCCCGGGTCGCCGATCCAACGAAATTGAAGGCGCAGGTCAAGATCGCTGAAACGCAGGCCAAGGATATTCAGATCGATCAGGTCGCGTCGATCGACACGCGTAATGGATTAGTGGCGGGCCACGTCGTGCGGGTTGACCCGGCTGTCGAGCAGGGAACCGTCACGGTGGACGTCGCGCTCGACGGCGAACTGCCGAAAGGCGCACGCCCCGACCTGAGCGTAGATGGAACGATCGAACTCGAACGGCTCGACAACGTCATTTACGTCGGCCGCCCCGCCTTTGGCCAGGAAAACAACACTGTAGGAATCTTCAAGCTTGTTGCCGGAAGTTCGGAAGCAGTTCGAACGCCGGTCAAGCTCGGCCGCAGTTCGGTCAACACCATTGAGATTTTGAGCGGCCTCGAGCCCGGCGACCAAGTAATCCTTTCCGATACCAGCTCAATGGACGCGCACGAACGCATCCGCCTGAACTAGACATCAACCAAAACACGATCCCAAACCAAATAACATGTCCTCAACCGAAACCATCAACGAACAACCTGCCCGCGCTCCCCGCGCGAACGGAAATACCACTCTCATTCATCTCGACGGCGTCACGAAGGTCTTCCTGACTGACGAAGTGGAAACGCACGCGCTCTCCGGCATCCATTTGGATATTCGCACGGGCGAATACGTCTCGATCGCCGGACCATCCGGTTGCGGCAAATCCACGCTGCTCTCGATCCTCGGTCTGCTCGACACTCCGTCAGGTGGCAGTTACTCACTGAAGGGCACTGAAGTAGCGAACCTCTCGTTTCCGGACCGCGCCCGCATTCGTAATCGCGAGATCGGGTTCATCTTCCAAAGCTTCAATCTCATCGGCGACCTGACCGTGTTTGAGAATGTGGAGCTGCCTTTGACCTACCGCGGCATGGGCGCGAGCGATCGCAAAGGTTTCGTGCTCGAAGCTCTCGAACGTGTCGGCATGGGCCATCGCGCGAAGCATCTACCCAGCCAGCTCTCCGGTGGCCAGCAACAGCGTGTCGCCGTCGCGCGCGCGCTCGCGGGCAAACCGGCCATCCTGCTGGCGGACGAGCCGACGGGCAATCTCGACTCCCGCAATGGCGACGCGGTCATGGCGTTGTTGAAGGAATTGCATGCTGGCGGAGCAACGATTTGCATGGTCACGCACGACACCCGTTTTGCCGAGCATGCCGATCGCACCATCCACCTCTTCGACGGCCGCGTAGTCGAAGACCGGATGGCCGCTTAATCAATTTAGTTTCAGTTTTTTTTGGACATGTAGACGCGCGCCCAGGGGGTTCGATGTTACGAGATCTTAGATATGCCTGTCGGATGCTCGTAAAGACCCCGGGGTTTACGATTATCGCCGTCCTCGCGGTTGCCCTTGGGATCGGGGCTTCGACGACGATGTTTTCCGCGATCAATGCGCTCTTGCTGCGGCCGATGCCGCTGATGCAGGACCAGGAGCGTCTGGTCGCCATCTCGCAGTTCTTCCATAAGAACGCCGACCAAAACGCCGGCACGTCTTTTCCTGATTTCCTGCAATGGAAAAAGGAGGTCACGACGTTTGAGGGCATCGCTGCGATCCAGGAGGCCACGGTCATCCTTTCGGGTGGCGACAAACCCGAGCGTTACCTCGGTGGAGAAATCTCAGCGGATGCCTTCACCTTTTTAGGCGTGCAACCGATCCTCGGCCGTCAATTTCGCCCGGACGAAGATGATTTGAATGCAGCCCCGGTCGCCCTGATCGGGTACGATATCTGGCAAAATCATTTCGCAGGTGATCGGTCCGTGGTTGGGAGAACTATTCCCATCAACGGCAAGCAACGGACGATCATTGGCGTCATGCCGAAAGGGTGGCGTTTTCCGGAGGTCTGCGACCTTTGGATGCCGCTGCAAATGGATGAGAAAGAGCACGCTCGCGGGAATTTTTTTCTGGATTGCATCGGCAAGATCAAGAAGGGCGTCTCGATCGAGCAGGCACGCGCGGAGTTGGAAGCGATCACCGCGCGCATCGCGGCTGAGTATCCGGAGACAAACAGTGGATCGGGTGTGCATGTCACATCATTCCGGGAAGAGATCGTAAGGAACTTTAAGACCCTGACCCTCCTGGTGATGGGGGCTGTGCTTTTTGTGCATCTTATTGCCTGTTCAAACGTGGCGAATCTGTTGCTGGCGCGCGGTGCCACGCGAGCCAAGGAGATCGGGATCCGTCTGGCTCTGGGAGCAAACCGGCGCCAGATCGTGCGACAACTGCTGGCGGAAAGCCTGGTCATCGGCCTGGCGGGCAGCGCGCTCGGTTTAATCTTTGCCGTGTGGGGCGTGGACTTGATGTTGAGTGCGCTTCCCAATGAAGTGCCCTACTGGATTCACTTTGATTTCGATTGGAGGGTTTTCTCCTTCGCTCTCGGCATCGGTGCCATCTCGAGCGTTTTTTTTGGTTTGTTGCCTGCCCTTCAATCCTCGCGGCCTCATCTGGTCGATGCGCTCAAGGAGGGCGGCCGCGCTGCCAGCGGCGGCGCCAAAGGCCGGCGCATGCGCAATTCACTCGTGGTGGCGGAGGTTGCCCTTGCCCTGGTCTTGTTGATCGGCGCCGGGCTCATGATGCGAAGTTTTATGAACCTCCAGAAGACCGATATCGGCATGGATCCTTCGCGAACCCTAACCTTCCGGGTCGGATTGCCGGAGGCTCAATTTGTAGATAAGGAAGCGCCCGTGCGTTTTTTTGAGCAGGTCATTCCCAGGCTGGCCCATCTACCGGGGGTGGAGTCGGCTGGAGCGACGACCTCGTTGCCAGCTTCCGGTAACATCGGAATCAGCGCTTTTGTGCTCGAAGGCGAGCCCCAACCGAAGGAACTCCAGGATGCTCGACAGATGCGCCAGCTCACGATTACTCCAGGATATCTCCAAACCGCACGCATTCCGCTGTTGCGGGGACGGGATTTTACTCTCGCTGATAGCAAGGATGCGCCGCGGGTGGTGTTGATCGATGAAGATGGTGCTCGCGCCTGGTTCCCGAATCAAGATCCGATCGGGCGCCAGTTGCGCGCGTTGGACAAGCCGGGGGAACCGCCGAAATGGGCCACCATTGTGGGAATCGTCAAACCGGTCGTTTACGACCGGTTGACCAACAGACGTCTCATGCCCGCGGTCTATTTCCCGCAGAGTCAGGTTTCCGATCGGTTCCTGTCCGTCATGATCCGCACGAAAACGGACCCAAGTAAATTTGCGAACCTCGCCCGCACCACTGTTTTGGCGGTGAACAAGGAGCTGCCGATCTATCGCGTCTTCACCATGGATGAAGTGGTCGCGCAATCGTTTTGGGACCGGAAGTTCTTTGGCACGCTCTTCACCGTCTTCGCCGGACTGGCACTTTTCCTCGCCTCGCTCGGGCTTTATGGCGTGATGGCCTACTCAGTCCGGCAGCGCACGCAGGAAATTGGGGTGCGAATGGCTCTGGGCGCGCAAACCGGAGACGTCTTGCGACTCGTGACCGGCCAGGGCGTTCGGCTCATCTTGCTGGGTCTCGCGATCGGCTTCGTCAGCGCCTACTTTCTGAGCAAGCTGTTGGCTGGAAGCTTGCATGGGATTTCGGCGCACGATCCACCGAGCTTCGCCCTGGTACCAGTGATCCTCTTTGTGGTTGGCCTGGCGGCCTGTTACCTGCCGGCGCGTTCCGCCATGCGTTTGGATCCAATGGAAGCGCTTCGGTATGAGTAATGTCCTTTTGCCAGCGATGGCGCGCGGCGCCGTTCGCGGAGGGAGGCCGGAGAACTGCACGAACTCGCCGTCGCCGGAATGCGGCCAATGTTATTAATCCTCCTTGCCTCAGTTGTGCTGGTGCTGCTGATCGCGTGCGCGAACCTCACCACGATGCTGCTCGCGCGGGCGGCTTCGCGCGATCGCGAAATGGCGATTCGAGTGGCGCTGGGCGCAGGCCAATTCCGGCTCGTCCGTCAAATGTTGGTCGCGAGTGTCCTGCTTTCGCTTTGCGGTGGGCGAGCTACGTCCCTGCTCTGCG
>Ga0209048_10004357_pt1 | contig 13550 bp, 12 predicted proteins | sample FrelakmetCRP12CR_FD_187146 | JGI IMG/M metagenome (GOLD analysis project Ga0209048, IMG submission 187146) | Freshwater lake sediment microbial communities from the University of Notre Dame, USA, for methane emissions studies - CRP12 CR (SPAdes)... | ecosystem: Environmental > Aquatic >... | reverse complement strand
GACTCGGCGATGCAGAAGTCGACCACCTGCTGGAGCAATCGCTGCAGCGCTGCGTTGGCCGCGATGACGCCGCCGACCGCATCCTCGCTCGGTGCGTTCTCGGTTTCCTCAAGCACCTTGGCAGCGACGACACGTTTCGCGCGAACGTCGGTCAGCTGCATTCGCAGCGTGATTTCCGCGCGGCTTGGTCGCAGCGCGAAGTTCTGTTGCAGGCGGATGACCTCCGTGTCGAGGCGAAGGTCGGCGGGGACGAGGCTTGGCGCGAGCACGACGGCGCGGAAACTTCCGGTTTGTTCGAGCGCGCGGGCGACGAGCGGCCCGAGCATGCGCGGCGGAGTGTCGGCCCAGCGGCTTGCCGCGAAGAACTCGAGCTCGTACGGCTTGCGGACGTAGGCCATCTGCTGCGTGTCGAACCCCGGCCAGGCGCGCGGAAGCGCCACCTCGATGACGGCATCGCGCCGGGCCTGAGTTCCCTTGCGCACGGGATCCGCGGTGAGCACGTAAAGGCTCGGATTCTCTACGGGGGGTGGCTGCAGGGCCGTGCACCCCGCGACGAGTGCGATGAGCATCAGCAGAGCCAGCGTCGGACAGCGTGTGCGGCGAAGCGGGTATCGGGTCATCGGGGACTCGGCAGGTTCGTGCGTCGTGGCAGGCGATGCATTTTCGTCGGGCGATGTCGCGTCACTCGCCCGGACCGCGCTTTGCCGGGGGCCGGCCGTACAGCAGCGTGCTCGGGTTGCGCTCGAGATCGCCGCCGATGCGACGCAGCGTGCCCGTGAGGTCGCGCAGCTCTGCAACCAGCTGGCGCACCTCGGGCAGCCCTTCGCCGGTGAATTGCTGGACATCGGCGCGCGTGCTGTCGAGCATGCCGGTCGCGCTCGTTCCGGCGCGGGTGACGGCCTCGGCCATGCGGTCGAATCCGTCGGCGCTGCGCTCGATCCTTTGCACGAGCTGCGGCAGTTCCCCGGTCACCCGCGCCGCGTTCTCCATCGTGCGTGCGGCATTGGCAAGACCTGCGTCGATGGCCGGCGAGCGCGCCGCGAGCGTCCGCGACACCACTTCGAGGTCGGCGAGCGTCTTGCCGATCGAGCGGCGATTCTCCTCGTTCAGCAGCGCGTTGAAGTTGTCGGTCGCCCGGGTGAGGTTGGCGAGAAGGACGGTCACCGCCGTGTCGAGGCGCCCCAGCAGCGAGGGGCCGGACTTGATGACCGGAAATTCCTGGCCGGCGCGCGCCTGCAGAAGCGGCGAATCATTACGTCCCGCGACAAGGTTCACAAAGGCAATCCCCGTCAGTCCCTGCGTTTCCATGATCGCCACGGTGTCTTCCTTGACCGGCGTGCCCTGCACGACCGAGAGCGTCAGCTGCACTTCCTCCACGTTCGCCGGGTTGAGTATGATCCTGCGCACGAACCCGACATCCACGCCACGGTACTTGACGGGCGCGTTCACGTTGAGGCCCGAGACCGACTCGGACATGTAGGTCAGGTAGGTGACATAGCTCCTGCCGTAATACTTGCCGCTGCTCAGCCACAGGCCGCCGCCGATCAGCGCGGTCCCGAGCACCAGCACGAAGGCTCCGACGACGGCGAAATTTACTTTTGCTTCCATGCCTGTTCCCGCGCGGCGCGACCACGTGGCCCGTAGAAATACTCGTGAACGATCGGGTGGGAAAGCTGCGACAGCTCGGTCATCGTTCCGACGCCGACGATGTGGTGCTCGCCGAGCACGGCGACCCGGTCTGCGGCGCGCCACAGGAGGTCGAGATCGTGGGTGGCCATTACGATGGTCAGGCCGAGCGCATCGCGCAGGCTGCGCACGAGGTCGTCGATGCCGGACGCGCTCAGCGGATCGAGGCCAGCGGTCGGCTCGTCGAGAAAGAGGAGCTCCGGGTCGAGGGCAAGCGCGCGAGCCAGCGCCGCGCGCTTGCGCATGCCCCCGGAAAGTTCGTTCGGATATTTCGGCCCGGCGTCCGCGGGCAACCCGGTCAGCGCGATCTTGACGGCCGAAATTTCGTCGATCATCCGCGGCGAGAACCGGGTGTGCTCGTGCAGCACCATGCCCACGTTTTCCGTCACCGTCAGCGAGCTGAACAGCGCGCCGCGCTCGAACATCACGCCCCAGCGGCGCCGCAGCGGCAGCGCCTGCTCGTCGCTCAGCCCCACCACCTCCTGGCCGAGCACGCGGATCGATCCCGACGTCGGCGCCTGCAGCAGGATCACCTCGCGCAGCAGCGTCGATTTCCCGCAGCCGCTGCCGCCGACGAGCGCGAAGACCTCGCCGCGGCGCACCGAAAGGCTGATGTTGTCGTGCACGACGGCATCGCCGAAATGCGTGCTGATGCCGTCGATCTCGACGACCAGGTTGGCGGCCGTGGCGCGATCCGTCATCGCATCAGAGGTCGAGCCGATTGAAGATCACCGAGAACAGCGCGTCGGCCACGATCACGAGGAAGATCGACTGGACGACCGCGATTGTCGTCTGGCGGCCGACGCTGTCCGCGCTGCCTTCGGCCTCGAAGCCCCTGTGGCAGCCCACCAGGGCGATGATCATCGCGAAGATCGGGGCCTTGGAGATCCCGGTCAGATACGTCGACATGACGATGGCCGAGTCGAGCCGCTCGAGGAAGACGTCGAAGCTCAAGCCGAGCTGCGTGCGCGCCATCAGCATGCCGCCCAGAATGCCCGTGATGTCGGTGTAGACGGTGAGGAGTGGTAGCACGACGATCAGCGCGAGCATCTTGGGCAGGACGAGCAGTTCCTGCGGACCTACGCCTACGGTGCGCAGCGCGTCGATCTCCTCGGTGACCTTCATCGTGCCGATCTGCGCTGCGTACGCAGAGCCGGATCGCCCGGCGACGATGATCGCCGTCATGAGCGGCGACAGCTCGCGCAGCATCGCGATGCCGACCAGGTCGGCCACGAAGACGTTGGCGCCGAAGCGCTGCAGCTGATCGGCGCCCTGGTACGCGATCACGATCCCCATGAGAAACGAAAGCAACCCGGTGATCGGCAGGGCGTCGAATCCCGCCGACTGGATGTTGTGCAGGATCGCCCGGAAGCGGATGCGACGCGGCTGCGCGATCGAGCGCAGCAGGATCGTGAACGCCTCCCCGACGAACGCGAGAAAGCTGCGGGCGTTCTGCACGCTCGCCCATGCCTTCTGGCCGACAACCGCCAGCAGGCCGGGACGCACCCGGGGCGCCACGCCTCCGGGCTGCACGGACCGCGATGCGATCAGCTGCACGTAGGAGGCGAACTCCGGCCGCAGCCCGTCGACACGAACGGAAACGCCCTGCGCTTCCAGATTCCTTGTCGTCCGATGCAGGAGCCAGGCGCCGGAGGTGTCCAGCGCCCCGATTCCGGTCGCGTCGATGACAACCTTTCCCGTTCGCGGCCAAGGCAACGCATCGACCCGACCTTCGAGTCCGGCGATCGCGCTTACGGTCCACGTGCCGCTGCAACGTGCTTCGACAACGTCCTCGCCGGCTTCCGGCGTGCGGTCGATCGTCAGTTCGGCGACGGATTTGCTGGTCATCGCGTACGGTATTGCACACCTTTCGGAGCTCACAGTCGTCACCAAACATTCTCCGCCTGTTCGGCGGGAAACCTCCGGAACGCGTGTTGACAGGGATCAAGACCCGGTTATTTGGCCGGCTTGCGCACACGGACGGCGGCCCTGCAAGACGGGTGGAGCGCGTTGTACATGCGTCCCGTGCAACATGAAAGCCGCGCCTCGCCGGGAACGCCGAAGTTGACGCAGCGCAACCGGGGGTGAGGGCAATTGGGGCATCCTGTTCATCTGCAAAGCAGACTCAGGGAGCATATCGATGGCAGCTAAGCTCCTTCGCTTCCGGCACGAGGCCCGCGCGGGCGTTTGCGCCGGCCTCAACACGCTGGCAAGCGCGGTCAAGGTCACGCTCGGCCCGAAGGGCCGTCTCGTGATGCTGGAGAAATCGTTTGGCCCGCCGACGGTGATCAACTCCGGCGTGATCGTCGCGAAGGAGATCGAACTCCCCGATCCGTTCGAGAATCTTGGTGCGCAACTGGCGCGCGAGGTCGCGGCGAAGACCTCGGAGACCGCCGGCGATGGAACGACGACCGCAACGGTGCTCGCGCAATCGATCGTCAACGAGGGGATGAAGTACGTCGCCGCGGGCGTCGACCCGATGGATCTCAAGCGCGGCATCGACGCGGCGGTCGACGCGGTGGTCGCGCGTCTCAAGGCCAACTCGCGCCCTTGCAGCTCGAACCAGGAGATCGCACAGGTCGGAACGATATCGGCCAACGGCGACGCCGCGATCGGTGAGATGATCGCGAAGGCGATGGAAAAGGTCGGCGAGCGCGGTGTCATCAAGACCGAGGACAGCCGCGGCATGAGCAACGAGCTCGAGATCGTCGAAGGCATGCAGTTCGACCGTGGCTTCCTCTCGCCCTACTTCATCACCGACACGGAAAAGCAGCGCGTCGTGCTCGAGGACCCGTATGTGCTCGTTCACGACAAAGCGATTTCGTCGATTCGCGAGCTTTTGCCCGTGCTGGAACAGGTATCGCGCGAGAACCGACCGCTGCTGCTGATCGCGGAAGACGTGACGGGAGAGGCGCTGGCGACGCTCGTCGTCAATGCGCTGCGTGGAATCCTGAAGACCTGCGCAGTCAAGGCGCCGGGCTTCGGCGACCGCCGCAAGGCCATGCTCGAGGACATCGCGATTCTGACCGGGGCCACGGTCATCGCGGACGAGACCGGGCTCAAGCTCGAAAACGTGACGCTCGCCGAGCTGGGGCGGGCGCGCCGGATCGAGGTCGACAAGGACGACACGACGTTGATCGGAAGCGCCGGGAGTGCGGACAGGATCGATGCGCGCGTGACCCAGATCCGCGTCGCGATCGACGAGGCTGGGAGCGACTACGATCGCAAGCAGCTCGAAGAGCGGGCGGCCCGGCTTTCCGGCGGAGTCGCCCTCATCAAGGTCGGCGCATCGACGGAGACCGAGCTCAACGAGAAGAAATCGCGCGTCGAGGATGCCGTCCACGCGACGCGGGCCGCAGTTGCCGAAGGCATCGGGCCCGGTGGCGGCGTGGCGCTGCTGCGTGCGCGCCCGGCGCTCGACGCGCTCCGGCTCGGCACGTTGGGGCAGGATGCCGGCGTCAAGATCGTCCGGCGCGCGCTGGAAGAGCCGCTGCGGCAAATCGTCGCCAATGCCGGGGCCGAGCCGTCGGTCGTCCTGGAGCGCGTCCTCGCCGGGACCGGCAATTTCGGCTACAACGCGGCGACCGAGGCTTACGGCGACATGGTCGGCATGGGCGTGATCGATCCGACCAAGGTCACTCGCCTCGGGCTGCAAAATGCCGCATCGATCGCGGGGCTCATTCTGAACACGGACTGCGTCATCGTCGAGAAGCCGAAGCGCGGACATGCGCTTGCCGAGGAAGAGATTTCCTGACGGGAGCAACCGGGGCTCGCGCTGCAAATGGGAAAGCGGAACGGGATGCAGGAAATGGACGCGTCGGACGTAGTTCGGACGGATGTCGAGATCCCGATGGGTTCCGTCAGGCTCAGTGGCACGCTGTCGCTGCCGCAGGATGCGCACGGCGTGATCCTGTTCGCGCACGGCAGCGGCAGTTCGCGCACGAGCCCGCGGAACGTCTACGTCTCGCAGGTCCTCGTCGCCGCGGGATTCGGCACATTGCTGTTCGACCTCCTGACGGTCGAGGAGGATCGGGTTTACGCGACGCGTTTTGACATCGCCCTTTTGAGCGAGCGGCTTGCCGGAGCCACGGCATGGTTGCTCCGTGCGGGGAGGACACCCGCCGCACTGCCGCTCGGCTATTTTGGCGCCAGCACCGGTGCCGCGGCCGCGCTGGTCGCCGCGGCGCGGCCCGACACCTCGATCGGTGCGGTCGTCTCCCGTGGCGGCCGCCCGGACCTCGCGGGCGGCGAGGCGCTCGCGCGAGTCACGGCACCGACATTGCTCATCGTCGGCGGCGAAGATCGCGCGGTAATCGGGATGAACCGCGATGCGCAGTCCCTCATGTGCTGCGTGACCGAGTTGCGCATCGTCCCTGGTGCGACGCACCTCTTCGAGGAGCCGGGCACGCTGGAGGCCGTCGCAACGCTGGCATCACGGTGGTTCGCGCGCTGGCTTGGCAGCGCGCCGTGATTGCCGCGCGATGCCCTGGACCCCGACCTACTTTCCCGCGTCGATGCGACACCTGTCGCCGACCGCGCGCGAGAAGGCTATCGCAATCGCCAATGCGCTGCTGGAGGAAGGAATGGAGGAGGGCAAGGCAATCCGCATCGCCATCGCGAAGGCGAACGAGTGGACAATTCGGCATTGCACGCCGGACCGCTGACGCGCGGCCGCGGCGAAGCGACGTCGATTTGCGAACCTAGGCGGTGCAATGCGTTGCGGCGTGCCCGTCGTCGGGCACGAGCAGGGTGCCGGTGACGGGATTCGGGCGAAACGCGGCGCAGCCCTTCAGCCCGAGCCGATAGGCCGTCTCGTAGACGCGACGGAAGTTTTCGTAGTCGCATTCCGCCGGCACATTCACCGTTTTTGCGATGGCATTGTCGACGTGGCGCTGCAGCGCCGCCTGCATCGCGACCTGTTGCGACGGGGTGACCCGTGCCGCGTCCACGAATGCCGGCGGGAGCCCCGCGCCGGCGCCGAACTGCTCGCGAAACAACCGGCAGGCATAGTCGTCCACCGATACGACGGTCTCGCTGCCGTCGGCGAGGCGGATGCGCCGGCGGACCTTTTGCGCGTACACGGGCTCGAGGCTGCTCGAGACATTGCCGGCGAGCAGGCTAATGCTTCCGGTCGGCGCCATCGCGACGAGATGGCTGTTGCGTATTCCGTCGCGTTTGATGGCCGACACGATGTCGGCGGGAAGGCTGCGGACGAATTCGGAACGCGGGTATCGCTTGCCGTCGAACTGGGTGAACGCTCCCTTTTCGCGCGCGACCTCGACCGAAGCCCGATACGCGGCGTGGCAGACGACGCGCATCGCCTCGCCGGCCAGCGCGCGCGCGCGCTGCGAGCCGTAGGCGAGGCCAAGCATGATGAGCGCATCCGCGAGCCCGGTCAGGCCGAGGCCGAGTCGGCGCGAACGCTTCGCGACATCCTCCTGCTGCGGCAGCGGGAAGTGCGAAATGTCGTAGACGTTGTCCAGCATGCGCACGGCAATGCCCGCCGTGGCGGCGATGCCGTCCAGGTCGAGCGACGCCTCGGCGGAGAACGGCCGCTGCACGAAGCGGACGAGGTTGATCGATCCGAGGTCGCACGCGCCATAGGCCGGCAGCGGAATCTCGCCGCAGGGATTCGTGGCGCAGAGCTGCTCGCAGTATCGGAGGTTGTCCTGCCGCTGGATGCGGTCGATGAAGAGAACGCCGGGCTCGGCGCAATCGTAGGCGGCGCGCATGATGCGCTCCCACAGCGCCCGGGCGGACGTGCGCCGGTGGACGCGGCAGCGCCGCGGCGCAGGGTCGCCGGACCACGCGCGGTCGACCGTCTCGCCGGATTGGTCCGCGGTGCCCCGGTCTTCGGGGAAGGTGAGCGCCCACGGGGCGTCGGCGCGAACGGCGTGCATGAACTCGTCGGTCACGAGCACCGAGAGGTTGAATCGGCGCAGCGCCCGCACATCGCGCTTCGCGTCGACGAATTCCTCGATGTCGGGATGGTCGCAGCGCAGCGTGCCGATCATCGCGCCGCGGCGGCTGCCTGTGGAGAGCAGCGTGGCGCACATGCGGTCCCAGATGTGCATGAACGACACCGGGCCCGAGGCGATGGCGCCGGAGGCGCGCGCCGGCATCCCGCGCGGGCGCAGCGTGGAAAAGTCGTAGCCGACGCCCCCGCCCTGCTGCATCGTGATCGCGCCTTCCTTGAGCGCATCGAAGATGCCGTCGAGCGAATCGGCGATCGGCCCCATGACGAAGCAGTTGAACAGCGTGACCCGTTGCGCGGAGCCCGCGCCGGCCAGGATCCGTCCCCCGGGCAGGAACCGGAAGTCCTCGAGAACCCTGTAGAATCGCCGTGCCCATCGCCGCCGGTCCCGCGCTTCGGCGCCCGCCAGTGCCGATGCAACGCGCTGCCAGGTGTCCTCGATCCGGCGCTCGCCGCCGCGCGGTCCGCTACGCAGCCGGTACCTCGTTTCCCAGATCGTTCGGGAAACATCGGTCATCGTCTGCACCCGGGCGCTCGCCTTGCGGGCCATGTCTGTAGAGGCGACGGCGCGAGGGCCAAACCGCCGCCCGCGCCTCCCTTCAGCGATCGTGCTCCCGAGGCCAGAACACGCTCTTGACGAAGGTCAATCCCAAAGTCGGCGTCCTGGCGCGGTGCCGGGCCGATGAGCGATGCGGACCCTTGATCTGGATCACGGATATCGTGGCCCATTGGGCGAACATGAGACGTCTGCGGCCCAAACAGGAGATTGCGATGTTGCACCCGACACCGAAGACCAAGGCCCCGCGGCGCGCGTCGGCCGCAACCCACCATGCCCGCCACCATGTCGCTGCTGCCTTTGACCGCACCGCAGTCGGCGACGTGGACGTCGATAATCTGAGCCCCTCGCTCGAGTTCGACCTCGACAGCGACGAGTACAGCCGGCTGAAGGCGATCTTCGAAGCATCGAGTGACACGAGCGACCCGATGTTCGACGACCCGGACGGCGGCATGCGTCGTCGTTAGGACCGGCCGCGCGAAAGTCGGCTCAGCATCGCGCGGCATCGGGCGCATGCATCGCGACGACCTCGCGCAGCTTGCCGCTGCGCTTATCGGGGAGGGGCGGCTCGGCGCCGAGCGAGACCTTGACGTTCGGCAATGAGTTGCGGGCAAGGTACGCGTGCAACGCACGTGACACTGCTTCGAACGCGGCGCGCCGGGCGGCGCGGTCTCCGAGCGCGAGACGCAGGGCGAGCGCCTCGCGCCCGGTCTGGACGATCTGGAAGCGGTGCACGTCCGCCGCCTCCTCGACCACCGTGGTGAGCGCGATCGGCAGCAGGCGCACCAGCGTGCTGTCGGGTGCGCGCATCGAAAGCACGTCGTCGCGCCGCCCTTCGACCTGGATCGCGGGAAGCGGGTTGCCGCACGCGCACGGCGCTGCGCGCGCGAGGACGCTGTCGCCCAGATCGTAGCGGATGATCGGCTGAATCCGATTGGCGAGATTGGTGAGCAATACCGTGTGTGATGGTTCACCTTCAGGGGTGGGGTGGTAGTTCCGGTCGACCGGTTCCAGGATTACCCAGTCGGCGTTGACGTGCAGCCAACCTTCGCGGCACCGGAAGGCGATCGATAGCGCCTCGGAAGCCCCGTATTCGTCCTGCAGCGGGCTCCCGAAAGCGCGTTCGATCGCGGCGCCGGCGTGAGGCGCGAGACATTCGCCCCCCGACCAAAGGCACACCGGCGCGATCCGCAGCCGTCCGGCCGACTGCTCGTCGGCGAGCAGCGACAGCGCCGTCGGATAACTGGCGAGGAATGCCGGCTGCCATGCGTTGAGCGCGCGGACGAGCTCGGGCAGCGGATCGAGCACCGAGTAGCTGCGGGCCGCGAGCCATGGATAGGCGCCGGTCGCGCGCCGCCACGATGCGATGCTCGCGAAATGGTCGCCGGTGGCGATGACGAGCGCCGCGCGGTTTCCGTGAGTGGCGAGACCCAGCGCGGCGCGCGCGGCGACACCCGACGCCTCGAGCTGGACGCCCATCAGCGCATTGTAGGTCGCGATCGCGTCCGGATCCTGGACGAAAATTCCGGACTCGCCATCGGTGCCGGAACTCTTCCAGACGAGATAGCGATCGAGAAACGGCCGGCCGATATTGCCGCGATCGTCGAGAAACGCCGCGACGCCCGCCCGGGTCACTCGCGGATCGGTCACCCAGTCGTCGAAGTGCGCCATCAGCTGCCGCTTGTTCGTGACCGGCAGCATGAAGGGAGCAAGACCGCGCTCCGGAAGCCCGTGCATGGCCGCGCGGTAGAAGGGCGACCGGGCGCGGGCGAATTGGACGATCGATTCGAAACGCGCCCTGCGCGCGGCATCCACCGCGTTCCTTCCCAGGCGCCGCGTCCACCAGATGTTCGCCGCCGAGGAAGCCACGTCCCAGTACGCAAGCGAGGAGCGGACTGGATCCCAGTCACCGGATGGTCCGACGTTGCGGGAGGAAATCATCGCTGACCTCGCTCGATCGCGGCGCCATTGGCGCACCATCGTCGATCGACGGGCACTCTAAAAGCCTACGCCACGCAGCGCCTGCGTGCTTGACCCACGTCAACGGCTCTTGCTGCACACGGGTCGAGAATGGATCGATCATCTCGAATCGCGCGCAAGGGCGCGATCGAAGGGCGCAATGTGCGATTCCGCCGCATGATGGATGCCATCCCTGAATTCAACGCCGGCGACCAGGCACGGCTCGTCGCTGCGCTGCGGCATCCCGCCGTGTTCGGCGACGCGGTGGAACGCGTCACGATCATCGAGACGCACATTTCCTATGTGTTGCTCACGGGTGCGTACGCGTACAAGATCAAGAAGGCAATAGACCTCGGCTTTCTCGACTACTCGACGCTCGCGTTGCGGCGCGCGTGCTGCGAGCGGGAGCTGCGCCTCAACCGCCGCCTCGCGCCGGCGATCTACGTCGACGTCGTCCCGATCACCGGCAGCATCGCGGCACCGGGAATCGGCGGCGACGGCCCGGTGCTCGAATACGCGGTCAGGATGCGGGAATTTGCGCAGGATGCGCTGCTGAGCCGTCTGCTGGCCCGAGGCGAGCTGGCGGCGGCGACGGTCGATGCGCTGGCGTCGGAAGTCGCGTCGTTCCACGGGCGCATTGACGTGGCCCCGCCCGACGGCGCCTACGGCACGCCCGACGGGATCCTCGCGGTGGCGACCGACAATTTCGCGCGGATCCGCGTGTTGCAGGACGACGCGCGCGAGCGCGCGGAGCTTGATGCATTGGCGGCCTGGACCGGACGCGAATTCGCGGTCCGCGCCGAAGCGATGCGGCAGCGGCGCCGGCATGGCTTCGTCCGCGAATGCCACGGCGATCTGCACCTCGGCAACGTCGCGCTCGTCGACGGCGCGATTACGATCTTCGATGGCATCGAATTCAGCGAACCGTTGCGCTGGATCGACGTGATGAGCGAAATTGCGTTCGTCGTGATGGACCTCGCGGATCGCGGAAGGCCGGATTTCGCCCATCGCTTTCTCAATGTCTACCTCGGACTCACGGGCGACTACGGCGGACTCGCGGTGCTGCCTTTCTATCTCTGCTATCGCGCGATGGTGCGCGCCAAGGTCGCCTGCCTGCGCGCCGCGCAGCTCGAGCCGGGCGAGGCGCGCACCGCGCTCATCGCCGAGCACCGTGGATACGTGGATCTCGCCCGGAAGTTCGCGCGGCCATCGCGTCCCGGGATCGTCATCACGCACGGCCTTTCCGGGAGCGGCAAGACCGCGCTGTCGCAGTCGCTGCTGGAGCTGATCGGCGCGGTGCGGGTGCGCACCGACGTCGAGCGCAAGCGTCTGCACGGTCTCGCGGCCGGAGCGCGCAGCGCCTCGGGCGTCGGCCAGGGCTTGTACACCGCGGACGCAACGCGCGAGACGTATCGGCGCGCGCGTGCGCTGACGCGCGACGTCGTGGACGGCGGTCGGGTCGCGGTCGTCGATGCGGCGTTCCTCCTGCGCTGGCAGCGCGATCTCTTCCGGCAGTTGGCGGTCGAGCTCGACGTGCCGTTTGTCATCGTGGACCTGGTCGCCGCCGAAGCGACGCTGCGCGAGCGAATCCGGGAGCGCGGCCGGCAGGGTCGGGATGCTTCCGAAGCGGACATCGCGGTGCTCGAGCGGCAATTGCAGACGCAGGAGCCGCTTGCGCCCGACGAAGCGGCCCATGTCGTCGGCTACGACGCGGAGTTGCCGCTCGCGCATTCGACCGCGCCGGACGCGTGGCGAGCGGTAATCGAGCGCCTCGCGCCGCACCCGCAATGACCCGCTTCGACGTCGTCAACGGCGATGCGGACGGCGTGTGCTCGCCGCTCGCGCCGCTACTCGAGCTTCCCGATGCGGCGGACGGCTTCGCCGAGTCTCTGGTTGTCGGCGTCCCAGAAGCGCTGCAAATCGGGCGCATCGAGATACTGGATCGGCGTCTCGACGGTCGCCATCGCGGCGACGAATTTCGGATCGGCGACTGCCGCGCGCGCCGCTTCGCGCAGCTTCGCGATCGCTGCATCGGGCGTGCCCGCCGGCACGAACATCGCGGTCCATTGCGTGAAGACGACGGGATAGCCGGACTCGGTCATCGTTGGCACGTCGGGCAGCGACGCGAGGCGCTTGTCGCCCCATGACGCCAGCACGCGGAGCTTGCCGGCCTTGACGTGCTGAACGACGGTCGACGGCCCCGACGATACGGCGTCGACGGTGCCGCCGAGCAACGCGATCACCGCAGGCCCCGCGCCCGTGAACGGGACGTGCAGCATCTTGATCCCGGCCACCTGATCGAACATCTCCATCGGCACGTGCATCGTGCCGTAATTGCCCGAAGATCCGTAGCTGATCGCGCCGGGACGCTTGCGCGCATCGGCGACGAGCTCGGCCAGCGTTTTCCATGGACTGTCGGCGCGCACCGCGAGCACGGTCGGATCGGCGGTGAAGCGCGCGATTGGGGCGAAATCCTTGAACTGGTACATCGGCGCGCGACCCGTGACCTTGTCGGCTTCGGGCAGGATCGAGATCGACGACAGCGCGAGCAGCACGGTGTAGCCGTCGGGCTTGGCCTTGGCGACATAGCCCATGCCGATGCCGCCGCCGGCGCCGGCCTTGTTCTCGATGATCACCGGCGTGCCGAGCGCGCGGCTCATTGCGTCCGCGAGCGGGCGCCCCACGATGTCCGCGACGCCGCCCGGCGGGAATGGGACGACCAGCGTGATCGGCTTCGACGGGTACACCTCCTGCGCCGCCGCCAGCGACGGCACCGCAAGAACCGCGGCAAGTGCGATGATCGGCGGAATCAGGATACGGGCGCTCACGGGTCCTCCTTTGCCGCCAGCGGCGGCTCCGTATGGATTATAGTGTCGCGAGGCGCGCGACGAATCTGGGCGCCACGAGAGGACTCTATGAGAGCGATGATCTGCGTGGCGCTGGTTCTGCTGCTCGCGGCGTGCATACCGATCGGCATCCGCGGATCGACGCAATTCGCGCCGGCCACGATCGCCGCAGTCGCGTAGCGACGGCCGAAGCATTCCGCGCGGCCGCCGTGCGGCTCGGCCTCCGCACTGTCGCAGGTGTTCGCTACGCCGCTTGGGTCGGCCTCATGCGGCCTCGGCCTCCGCACTGCCAGATGATTCGGAGATTGCGCCGTCGGCCTCGCAGCGCCGATTCGCGTTTGCTCCGATCCCCTGCGCGCTCCGCGCTCGGGGCCCCTCTCCGCCGCTCACGGCGCTACTCGCGATCGCTCGCTCCCCCTTGCCTTCGGCAGGTTCGGCCTCCGATCCGCCAAGGTGAATCCATGTGCCAAGGGGTCGGCCTCCGACCGTGCTCGCGATTGCTCCGATCCCCTACGCGCTCCGCGCTCGG
>Ga0209048_10004356_pt1 | contig 13553 bp, 12 predicted proteins | sample FrelakmetCRP12CR_FD_187146 | JGI IMG/M metagenome (GOLD analysis project Ga0209048, IMG submission 187146) | Freshwater lake sediment microbial communities from the University of Notre Dame, USA, for methane emissions studies - CRP12 CR (SPAdes)... | ecosystem: Environmental > Aquatic >... | reverse complement strand
CCTCCGGCCCCGCCGGCGGCCCGCGGCCGGCGGTCGACCCATGCCGGGTCGGCGATCCGTCCCGCATGGAGCAGGTGGCGGCGGGATGACCATACTGGGGTGATGGAGCCGTTCGGGCGGGTGTCGATGCGCTGGTTCGCGGCGGTCGCCGGGCTCTGCGCGCTGACAGTGGCGCTGGTCGCGGCACGGGTGCACGAGGTACGGGGGCCGCTGGCGGCCGACAGCCGTGCTCAGACCGTGGTCCGGGCCCATGCGTGGGGCGTCCCGCTCGTCCCGGGTCGCGTGGCCGAGCACTACCGGGATCTCGGGACGCTGCCGTGGGTCGCCGTGCTCGTCGTCGTCGCCGTGCTCGTGGCCGCCCTGGTGCACGACTACCTGATGGTCGCGGTGGCGCTCGCCGGCCCTCCGATCGCGGTCTTCCTCGTCGAGGAGGTCGGCAAGCCGCTCGTCGCCAGACCTGAGTTCGGCGGCTACGGCTTCCCGTCGGGGCACACGACGGCGATCGCCTCCCTGGCCATCGTCGCCGCCCTGATCGTGCACCGCCACCTGGGGCGCCGGGCGCTGGCGGTCGCCGTCGGGGTGCTGGCCACGTTGACCCTGGCCATGATCCTCACCGTCGTGCGGATCGACGCCCACTACCTCTCGGATGCCCTCGCGGGCGTGCTCCTCGGCGTGGGGACGGTTCTCGGCGTCGCCGCGCTGGCCTCACTCGTGGCCGGGTCCGTGGAGCACGGCCGGGCGGGGCACCCCGTCGGGTAGCGACCGGCTCCCCGCCCTAGCTAGGCGAAGAAGCGGTACAGCAGGTCCCCCGCCAGGCGGGTGACCTCGTCAGGAACATCGTCCCGGGTGAGCAGCCCGGTGAGCCCGCCGAGCATCCGACCGGCGTCGCTCCCCACCGGGTTGTCCCAGCTCTCGGGCGCGGCCCGCAGGAAGGTGATGGGGCGCTCCGCCGTCGCCAGCTTGCGCTTGTACGCAACCAACCCCGGCTGCTCGTGCTCGCTCAGCCCCCAGTCGTAGAGGTGGCAGCCGCGCTCGACGGCGTAGCGGAAGCTCTCACGGGCGAGCAGCTCGTTCGGTCGCAGGTTGAGAGCCTCGGGGCGCGACGCCCCGAACTTGTAGTAGAGGACGCCGTTCCACTCCAGATACAGCGCCCCGGCCACCGCCTCGCCGTCGTGCTCCGCCAGCCCCACCGCCACCGACCCCGACGGGGCGAACCGCTCCCAGATCGCCTCGAACAGCGCGACCGGCTGCGCGAGCATCCGGTACTTGCCCTTCCGGGTGCGGCGATGGAGGGCGTGGAAGATCCGCACGTCCTCGAGGCTGTCGCTGATCCGGACCTTGACCCCGGAGCGCTCGGCCCGGCGCATGTTCTGGCGCGCCTGTGGGCGGAGCCCCGCCAGGACCTCCTCGAATGGCCGGCTGGTGTCGGTCCCGTGCCAGCAGGCGACGTTCGGTCGGACGAACCGCCCGTCCTCCAGGGGGACCCGGGCATCCAGGCAGCGCAGGGAGATCGGGACCCCGACGCCCAGCAGAGGGGAGATCAGCATGTCCCACTGCTCGGCGTCCTCCACGACCGGGTCGAGCCGGTCGCAGAACGGCAGGCAGGCGATCCTGCGGCCGCGGAAATCGTCGATGTCGCTGTGGGCCAGACCCGCCCTCGGCCGCCCCGCACCGTCGACGAGCAGGTCCGCGTGGACGGTGAAGCCGTAGGTGTCGGTCATGGCCGTGATCCAGGGCGGCGCCCCGAAGAGCGAGCCGTGGGGGCCGTGCATGAGCTCGGCCCAGCGGAGATCGGTCCGGGGATCGACCCGTACGGCGATCAGGTCCGGACCGTCCGCCGTCTGGCTCGGCCCGGTCAGCAGGGTGGAGGTCATCAGCGGGCACCGTCCCCGCGCAGGAGGGTCGGGATCGTGAGCGCCAGGATCTTGAGGTCGATCCACATGGACTGCCTCCGGAGGTAGTCGATGTCGTACTGGAGCATCCGCAGCGTGTTGACCTTGCTGCGGCCGTTCACCTGCCACAGGCCGGTGACCCCGGGCATCGCCTCGGTGCGCACCCGGTACTCGGGCGGGAACATCTCGACCTCCCAGTCGAGCGCTGGTCGGGGTCCGACGAGCGACATGTCGCCCCGGACCACGTTGAGGAGCTGGGGCAGCTCATCGATGCTCCACGCGCGCAGACGGCGCCCGATCGGTGTGATCCTCGGATCGTGCTCGACCTTCTCGAGCTTGAAGCTCCCGCCATCGCCGTCCCCGAGCTCGCCGCTCAGCTCACGCTGGACCAGGCTCCGCAGCGCCGAGTCGTCGCCGTTGTTGAGGGACATGCTCCGGAACTTGAGCATCTCGAGCGGACGTCCCCGGTAGCCGACCCTCATCTGTCGGTAGAACGCGGGCCCGCCGTCACGGCGGACGAGGTAGGCCACCACCAGCAGCACCGGCGAGAGCAGGGCCACGAGCGCGCCGCCGACGATCAGGTCGAAGGCCCGCTTCACCCGCCGGCTGCGACCCCGAACCTCCACCGCCGAGGTCGTTCCGCGGCCGCCGACCTCCTCCTCCTCCTCCTCCTCCTCGGAGGTGGACGGCACCGGCCAGGCGTCCGGAGACGCGTGCGCCCAGTCAACAAGGTGGGCCAACGAAAAGCTCCTCTCGCCATGTTCGACGGGGCGACGCTTCACTCCACGACGAGCGAAGGTCGACGGGCCCGCTGAAATCTGCTCGCACAATTGCAGAGCGACCCGCCCCTGACAAGGTGGAACGTGGGAAAAATTGTGGGGCGAACCGGTCATCGGGGTGCGAAATGAGCGGGCCGGAAGTAGGGGATCTCGCCCTCATCTTCTCAAGGGGCGCAGAAGGCACACAGGTCACCCGTACGCCCCGTACCCCATACCTTCGGCGCGATTGCGACATAGTGCCCGCAGCGACCATCGGGTGTCCTCAAGTCGACAGAGCGTTCGGAGCCGCAAATCGTGAATGAAGCTGACAAACCGGACGTTCCTGCACAACCCCCGCCAAATATCAGAGGACCGGGCTTTCCACGCGCCGGTCCGCTTTGCTAACCATTGTCAGTCGGCGCCACCCGCAGGATCGACGGCCGAGCGATCGCCCACGCAGACTCATCCCCGGAGCGTGCTCCTTGTCCAGCCCGTACGACCGCTACCGACAGACGTTCCGCCAACATCGTGTCCTGTTCTGCATGCCGATCGTCATCGCGCTGCTCATCTCGGTGTGGTACGCCCTCGGCGCTCCGAAGTCCTACCAGTCGACGGCGAACGTGTGGTTCGACAACACGGCGCCGGGGGCGTCCTCGCTGACCCAGACCGACCCGACCGCTCGACCGCCGGCCGCCCAGAAGCAGCTCCTCCTCACCGAGCTGCTCGCCACCCGCGACTTCCGCCTCACCGTGGGGAGGAAGGGCCCGCTCGCCGCCTACCTGGCGACCCACAAGGACACCGGATTCGGCCCGACCGCGCTGCTCTCGAAGCTCCAAGGGGCCTCGTCCGTCGACGACCGCACGGTCTCGGCGCTCGGATCCAAGCAGGTGACGTCGGTGGTTTCGGGCCCACAGGTCCTCGAGGTGGCCTACAAGGGTCCCGACCCCGCCGTGGCTGCCGGAACGCTGAGCGCCCTCATCGACGAGTTCAAACGGCAGGACACGGCCGCCCTCTCGGCCAAGGCCCAGGCGAACGTCGACTACTACAAGAGCCAGGTGGACTCGGCCTCGAAGGCGTTCAGCCTGGCGCAGTCCAACATCACGGACTACCTGAGCACGCACCCGTCCCGCCCGGACCCCGACCTGAACCTCACCACGCTGACGGAGGCGGCCACCGTGGCCTCGACCCAGCTCAGCGACGCCACGAGCAAGTGGAACCAGGGGAACGTCGACCTGGCCCACGTCGAGGACGCCAACAGCTACCGGGTCATCGACGCACCCCGCGCTCCCGCCGGGCCCGTCGGGGGCAAGAAGAGGGCGCTGCTGGCGGTGTTGGCCGGGCTCTTCGCCGGGGCGTTGGTGAGCCTTCTCGGCGTCATCGCGGTGACCTCTCGGAACGAGGCGCGGTGGCGCGAACGCCAGGAGTCCGATGCCCGCCTGGGGTCGGGTGACGCCCTGTCCGCTGGCGCCACGGCGGGCCAGCTGAGCCCTGCGAGCGCGGAGCTCGCCGCAGTTGAGGAGGCGCCGGCCCCGCCGCCCGAGAGCCTCCCGCCCACCCGATCCCCGCGACAGATCGAAACCGTGGGCGTGGTGGTCGACCGTCAGATCGTCGATCGGCACGAGCTCAACCGCCCGGTGGAGGAGCCCGCACCGGAACCCCCCGATGGGGACGCGGGCGATCGGCCCGATCTCGTCAGCCAGTCGGCCACGGAACCCGACTGAGATGACGAGCTGGGGTCTGCTGCTCATTCTGTCGTTCCTCGCGCTCGGGCTGAGCCGGATGAGCGAACGCACGGCGCTGCGCGCCGCGATCTGGCTGACCGTGACGGTGGTGGGGGCCGTCAGCGTCGGGGTCCTCTGACCATGGCGGCGACGGCTGCGTCGGATGGGGACACGTCCTCGCACACCGCGTCGGTCCGCTGGTTCCTCCCGCCGGCCATGGCCGGCGGTGCGATCGTCGCGGGCCTCGTGTCGGGTTCGTTGGTGGTGAGCGGCCACGGCGCCGCAGTCCTGGGACTCGCCGCCATCGTGTTGCCCGTCGCGGTCTGGAAGCGTCCCAGCCTCGGTCCGGTCGTCCTCGTCCTCGCTGCCGTGTCCATCGAGCAGTTCCCGTACCGCGTGGGTGCGCGCGCCGGCACGCCGACCGCCCGCATCCCGCTCTTCAAGGGTCTCGGTCCCAGCGCCCACGTGAGCCTGGCCGACGTCCTGCTCCTGGTCCTGCTGCTCATCATGGTGCTCAAGGGCGACGACGAAGGCGTCCGTCGCTGGCCGCACTCGGCCGTCACGGCCGGCATCGTCGGTCTGCTCGTCGCGGCCACCGTCGGGGTGGCGGTCGGCGTGGCCCACCACGGCGACCTGCGGACCTCGCTCATGGAGGTCCGTCCGTATGTCTACCTGGCGGCTGCCTATCTGCTCACCGCCGTCGTGATCTCGTCGCATGCGGGGATTCGAGCCGTGCTCTGGGCCTTCGTGCTCGGCAGCGGCTTCAAGGCCGCCCAGGGACTCGTCATCTTCGCCTGGGCGCGACACCTCCAGCCCCGGCCCGAGGCCGTCCTCGCGCACGAGGAGGCCTTCTTCTTCGGACTCTTCGTGTTCATCACGCTCGGTCTCTGGCTCTTCGAGATCGGGGGACGCCTGCGAGCCACCGCCACCATGCTGCTGCCGATCGTCGTTGTCGCCGACCTCGTCAACAGCCGGCGTACCGCCTGGCTGATCCTCTTCGCGGGCCTCACGGTTCTCCTCGTCCTCGGGTTCGTGAGCCTCCCCCACCGGCGCCGGTTCCTGGGTCGGCTGCTGGGGGTCGGCGCGGTGTTCCTGGTGTTGTATCTGCCCGCGTACTGGAACAAGACCGGAAGCCTCGGCCAACCCGCCCGGGCCATCCACGGCTACGTCTCGCCGGATCCCCGGGACGCAGCGTCGAACCTCTACCGGGTTCAGGAGAACGCCAACCTGAAGCTGAACATCAGGCAGGCGCGGCTGATCGGCAAGGGCTTCGGGGTCCGGATCGACTACGCGTTGCCGATCGTCGACCTCAGTCGCACGGATCCGCTCATCGCCTACATCCCCCACAACGGGGTGCTCTACCTCATCATGCGGATGGGCATCGTGGGCGGCGTCGCCTTCTGGTACCTGATCGCGGCGGGCACGATCACCGCCTCCCGATCGGCCAGGTCCCACGACCGGGAAGTGGCGCTCACGGGCGCCCTCATCGTGTGCGCGCTGGTGGCCTACCTGCTTCAGGGCTACAACGACCAGGGATTCTTCTTCTACCGGATCGCGCTCGCGGTCGGCTGTCTCCTGGGCCTCGGTGAGGCCGCGCTCCGACTGCGAACGGTCCCGACCCCCCGGGCCCTGGCACCGGAACGGGCCACCGCAGCCATCGCGACGGTCGGGCCATGATCGTGGAGGGCACCCGCTCCCGGGCCGACGCCCGTGCCGAGTCGGCACGCGGGAGCGGCCCGGTCCGGTTGATCGCGATCCGGCTGCTCAACTACGTGACGAATGAGATCGTCAGCCACCTCCCCAGCTTCGCGCTGCGGCGGCTGTGGTACGGGCGGGTCCTCGGCCTCCGCCTCGGCTACCGCGCAGGTATCCACCTCGGGTGCTACATCTGGTTCTACGGGCCGGGCGGGATCCGGCGCGAGGGCGTCAGCGTCGGCGCCTACTCGAGGATCAACCGCAACTGCTGCCTCGACGCCCGGGGCTCGCTCCACATCGGCGAGAACGTCAGCGTCTCCCCGGAGGTCATGATCCTCACCGCCTCCCACCGGATCGACGACGACCGCTTCCCCGTCGAGTCCCGCCCGGTCCGCATCGAAGATCACGTCTGGATCGGGACCCGGGCGATGATCATGCCGGGCGTGACCCTCGGGCGCGGCTCGGTCGTGGCGGCCGGCGCCGTCGTCACCCGCGACGTGGAGGCCCTCGAGGTCGTGGCCGGCGTCCCGGCGAGGCGGGTCGGCACCCGCCCCGAGCACGCCACCCACTACGTCCTCGACACCGACTTCCCACTGTTCGAGTAGGCGAGACGGGGCCCGCGAACGTGACGGACGTGCACCCATGGATGGACGAACCGAGAGCGGCCGGCCCTGAGCCCGACGACAGCCATCCCTGGGTGGCCGAGCTTCCCGCGCAGTTCCGTGGGCTCGGCACCGCTGGGGAGACCGCCGCGGCCATGGACGCGGTGGCGGCCGGCCCTCGGATGGGTCGCAATCTGACCGCGCTCGCGGGTGGACAGCTCGTCACCTGGACGATGACGCTCCTGTGGACCTTCGTGGTTCCGAGGGCTCTCGGACCGGCCGGGATGGGCCTCATCGTGTCCGCGTGGTCGGTCACGGGCATTCTGGGCATCGTCCTCGGCCTCGGCACCCGCAACTACCTGGTGCGCGAGATGGTCGTAGACCGCCGGGGATCGCCCCAACTCGTCGGTACGGCCATCGTGCTCCGGGTCCTCCTGTCGCCCGTCTTCGTGGGGGCGATCATCGTGTACAGCCGATTCGCCCACTACGGGCGCGAGGGCAACGTCGTCCTCTACCTGGCGGCGGGGGCGACCATCCTGACGCTGCTCGCCGAGCCGATGCAGGCCGCCTTCCAGGCGCTCGAGCGCATGGAGTACCTCGCCTACTCCGACGTGATCAACAAGTCGGCGCAAGGCCTCCTCGGCGTCGCACTGGCCCTTCTCGGCTTCCGCAGCGTCGGCATCACCGCCTGCTGGATGGTCGTATCGGGGCTCGTCATCGTCCTCGACGCCGTCTGGCTGCGTCCCCACATGAGGACGGACCTGAACACCAGCGGTCGGCGGATGGTCGAGATGATCAAGCACAGCTTCGCCTACTGGGCGTTCGGGCTCTTCTTCATGATCTACCTGTGGATCGACTCCGTGATGCTGTCGCTCATGACCCGGCCGGAGGTGGTCGGGTGGTACGGCGTCCCGACCAAGCTCTTCCAGACCATGCTGTTCCTGCCGGTCATCGTCTCGACGGCGTGGCTCCCCCGGCTCGTCGGCGCCTTCGAGGAGAGCCCCGAGCGATTGCGCCGGACGGCACGGGTGCCGCTGGAGCTGGTCCTCGTCCTGAGCCTTCCGATCTGTGCGGCGACCGCCATCGCCGCCGGACCGGTGATCCATCTCCTCTACGGGCCGGCGTACGACAACGCCGTCCCGGTGATGGTCCTCCTCGGCCTCTGCATCCCACCGATGTACCTGAACATCATGCTCAGCCAGGTGCTCGTCGCCGCCAAGCGCCAGGTCGTCTGGACCTGGGTGATGGCCGGCGCGACCATCGTGAACCCGATCTTCAACGGGGTGCTGATACGGCTGACCCAGAGCCGCTACGGCAACGGTGCGATCGGCGCCTCCATCAGCCTGATCCTCACCGAGGTGCTGATCGTGACCGTCGGCTTCATCATCGTCGGTCGCGACGTCCTCGACCGGAGCGCCGTGCGACGGTGCCTCGCGACCGGGGTCGCATCGGGGGCGATGTGGCTGGCTGCGTACGAGACCCGGGCACTCGGCCCGATCGTGTCCGGCGCGATCGGTGGCCTTGGGTTCGTCGCGCTCGCGGCCCTCTTCCGCATCGCGACGCCCGCGGAGATCGCCTTCGTCCGGACGAGTGCCACGCGGCTCTTCCAACGGGCGCGGGCCCTCGCAGCGCGGGCTCGTCGGGCGCCGGTGCCGACCGCCCCGATCACGACACCTGGAGCAGCAGCAAGGAGCCGACCATGATCCGAGACACGCTGATCGACACCGCCATCAGGCTGCACGCCGATGAACCGCTCCTCAAGATCCGCGCGACCCTGTCGTCCCGATATGCCGGGCACGCGCAGGAGCAGGCACAGCTCCGATCCGTCCTCGCCTCCCACCTCACGCCGACATCGAACTGCATCGACATCGGCGCCTACCGCGGCCGGGTGTTGGCGGAGATGATCCGCGCCGCGCCCCACGGCGGGCACATCGCCTACGAGCCACTCCCGCACATGCATCGCCTCCTGGTCCGGCGGTTCCCGTCGGTCGACGTCCGTCTGGCCGCCGTGTCAAGCGAGCGCGGCGAGACGACGTTCACGATCGTGCACGACTCCCCCGGGCTCAGTGGATTCCGGGACCGCTGGCAGGGTGACGCCCCCCGCGGGGAGGCGGACGCCCACCGCAGGGAGGGAATCGACGTGCGCGTCGAGACCCTCGACAGCGATCTTCCGCCGGGGTACGTGCCCCACTTCATCAAGGTGGACGTGGAAGGGGCTGAGCGGCTCGTCTTCGAAGGCGGGATCAGGACGATCGCCGAGCACAGGCCGACCATCATGTTCGAGCACGGCAAAGGTGGGGCCGACCACTACGGGACCGGTCCGAACGACATCCACGCGCTCCTCACGAGAGAGGGTGGGCTGCGGATCTTCGACATGGACGGCCACGGTCCCTACAGCGAGGCGGAGTTCGAGGACGCGTTCGACCGCAACGAGCGCTGGGACTTCGTGGCCTGCGCCTGACGGTGGGTCCGCCGGCAGGCGGCCGTCCGCGTCAGGGCCTCGTGGGCATGGCATAGACCGATGCGAGCGCCGCGCTGACCCACGCCCTTCGCAACTCGGCATCCCCCGTTTCGGTCGGGTGCAGGTTGTCGGTCGAGATCCACTCCGGGTGGGCGGTGAAGAGCGCCCACAGATCCGGGCCCGGTATGACCTCGCGGTGCTCGCCGTAGAGACGCGCGATCTCCGCGTTCGCGAGGGGTCCGTTCCTGCGGATGTCCGCCGTTCTCGAGGCCACGAGGGTTGGGACGACGGGAACCTTCCCTGCGTCGACCACCGCCTTCACCACGTGCACCAGCTCGTCGTGGAAGGCGTTGGCGTCGAAGTTGTCCTCGTTGGCGTCGTTCGCCCCGAAGCTGACGGCGACGTACCTCCCGGGGTACCTCACCAGCCACTTCGGGATCAGGCCGACAGCTTCCTCGAGCGTCAGTCCTCCGACGCCCCCGACCTGCTGCGCCGGGAAGTACCCCGGCCGGGCGGCGTTGATCTCCTTGGCGAAGGTGTCCGGAGCCTTCCCCGAACCCGCCGGAGGCGAGGGCACCGGGGCCATGGCGTCGGCGGTGATCGAGTCGCCGTAGAACATCCAGGAGTCCTGCGCCCCGTGGCTCGCATCATGGATGTCCCAGTTCATCGCGCAGTCGCGGTTCTGGACATCGTTGCGCGAGCTGCCCGACGTCGCCCTGAACCGCAACCAGGTGTACCCGGTCATGTCCAGGAGGTGCGCAGCGGAGTGGTCGGCGTTTCCGGTCACGGCGACCAGCGTCGTCCAGCCCGACCGAGGTGAGGCTCCCCCCCCGGGGGCGGGGTTGCCCTCGATCACGTAGTCCCCGGGGAGGTTGTACGTCGGGGCGGAGACGACGGCGCTGTCGTAGTCGTACGTGCTGATGTTGGACCACTCCGAGTACACCTGGCGACGCTCGACGGGCGGGACCGACGACAGGTCGTACGCCAGCCAGCACGGATATCCGGCCGAGCGCCAGACCGAGGCATAGTCGGCGTCGTTGGCACGCGTCGCCGGGTAGGTCTCCGACGACGCGTAGGCGGGCCGGTCGCGACTGATGACGGGCATCGGGGCGAGCCCGGTGACCGCTGCGACGGGGGTCGCGGGGGTGACCGCGCCCGTGGAGCCGGTGACGGTCGGACTCGGCGGTTCCGCTCGAGACGGATCGCGTGGGGCGCTGGGCCCGGCGTGGCCGCACCCTCCCGACGCCATGAGCGCAACCAGGCCGACCGCCGTCGCCACGCCGCTACGGCGGCGGTGTCTCCAGCTCACGGACCTGGTCGGACCGCGTGTCCGCGGCGGCACGCTCGTCGTCGATCCCATCACTCGGACGCTCTCCCCTCACCCACGTATCGGCCCGGAAGGTGAACAGGCGGTGGACCCGAACCGCCTTCCTCGTGACCAGTGCGGGTGCTCCGACCATCGCCCGGTAGGCCGACGCGGGCGCCCGACCGGCGGGAAGCCCGACCAGCACGTAGATGGGGACCGCGCCGAGGCCGACCAACCACGGGGCGAGCGACCACATCGGGAGGGCACCGACCCAGACGAGCGCGGTCCCGGCGGCCGTGCCGACGGTCGCGAAGGCCGCCAGGAGACCGAGCGGGGGGACCGTCAACCCGAGGGCCGACTCCAGAAGGGACGGCCGGCGCTCGCGGAGGGCCCTCGCGAGCAGCTCCGGCGCCCGGGCCCGCGCCACGTGAAGCCCACCTCCCTCCCATCGGAGGCGCTGCTGCTCGGCCGCCCCGGGGTCGGAGGCGGCCGGTGATCGGAGGATGGCCCCGCCGGCGAACGCGGGCCGCACTCCAGCGAGCCGCAGCTCGACCCAGTACTCGACGTCCTCGGCGCTGGTGAACGCATCCCACGGGTGCCTGACCAGGAGGTCGCGACGGAACAGCATCCCGTTGCCGGCCAGAACGCCTGGGAGGTGCAGCACATCCCGGCCCGCCGCACGGACGCGGTTCACGAGCAGGAAGGCGGCGGCCCGGAGCGCCGTCGCCGAGGACCCGTCCCCGCTCAGGAGCGACTCGCCCTGGACCACCTCAGCCCCCGCCTCCATCGGCACGACGATCGTCCGGAGGAAGTCCGGGTCGGCCACCGCATCGGCGTCGACCACCACGATCCCGTCCGGTGGATCGGACCGGGCCACCAGCTGATCCATCGCCCACCGCAGGGCCCGCCCCTTGCCCCTCGCGTGCGGGTCGGTCCGGACGAGAACCTCGGCGCCGGCCGACCGGGCGATACCGGCGGTGTCGTCCGTGCAGTTGTCCGCGACGACGACCACCTCGTGGAGCGAGCCCGGGTAGTCCTGCGCCTTGAGCGACGCGATGCAGCGGGCAATGAGATCGGCCTCGTTGTGGGCCGGTACCAGCACGACCAGCCGACTCGACGGATCCCGCTCCGGCCGAGGTGGCCGGTAGAAGAGCGCGGCCACCGCGAGGACGACGAGATAGAGCCCGAAGACCGCAACCAGCCCGCCGAGGACGGCGAACACCAGTGCCACCACGAACACGAGGACATGCCCGGGAGACACCGATGCAAGCTGGCTCATCCTTGGCTCAATCCCACGTCCGACGACCGCCCTTGGTACCCGCACTGTGAGTGGTGCCGATTGCCTCTCGGTCAGGGTACACGGCGGGCACCGCCGGTTCGGCAGCCGCGGTCGCCCCGCTATCCTCGGCGCATGCCGGGCTTCCAGCGGGTGACGGCCGGCACGGCGATCGCCCCCGTCCGGGCGACCCGGCCGCTCCACGGCGGCCGATGACCGACAGGCCGGCGCGCATCCTCGTGGTGTCCGCACAGTTCCCGTATCCACCCTCCTTCGGCTTCGCCACGCGCGTCTACCACCTGACCCGTCAGCTGGCCGCGCGCCACGACGTCACGCTTCTCAGCTACCTCCACGATGACGAGCTCGATGCCCTCGAGGACCTCCGCAAGGAGCTTGACGTCGAGGTCGTGTCCCGCGACCGTGACTCGGTCGCGGCGACCAGGACGTCGCAACTGCTGTCGATCGCATCTCGACGCCCGTTCGAGTGCCGAAGGGTCTCCTCGAATGGGATGCAGCGGGCGATTGACCAGCTATGCGCTGAACGTTCGATTAGCGCCATTCAGATCGAGTCGAGCGTTTTGGGCGGGTTCCGTCTTCCGGCTCATACCCGGATTGTGCTCGATGAGCACAACATCGAATACGAGGTGCTGGAGCGGCTCCACCTGGGCGAGCGCTCGGTGCTGCGCCGATCGTTCAACCGGCTCGAGCACGGCCGGTTCAGGAGCTTTGAACGGCGGTTGTGGCAGCAGGTGGACGGCTGCGTCGTGACGTCCGATCGCGAAGAGGCGATCGTCCGCCACCACGCACCGAACACGCCGACGGCGGTCGTTGCCAACGGAGTCGATCTGGAGTACTTCCGCCCCGGCACCGGGCTCGTCGAAGACGACACCGCCGTCTTCACCGGACTCCTCGGCTACCGGCCCAACCTGGACGCCGCGCTCCACCTCGTCGACGACGTCTGGCCGCTCGTGGAGCGACGGCGGCCGGGCTGCCGATTGACGATCATCGGGCGGGGTGCCGAAAGCGATCTCCGCCGGCTCCGACGGCCGAACGTGACGGTCACCGGGGGTGTGGCGGACGTGCGCCCCTACATCGAGCGTGCGGCGGTTGTCGTCGTCCCGGTCCGCATGGGCGGGGGCACCCGGCTGAAGGTCGTCGAAGGGCTGGCGATGGGCAAGGCGATGGTCTCGACCACGGTGGGCTGCGAGGGGGTCAACGTCCGCAACGGCGAGCACCTGCTGATCGCCGACACCGCGATGGAATTCGCCGACAAGGTGGTTCATGTCTTCTCGGACCGGGCCTCCGCGATGGCACTGGGGCGCAGCGCCCGCAGGCTCATCGAAGAGGAATACTCGTGGGATCTCGCCGGAGCGCGCCTTGGAGATCTGTACCGGCGACTCCCGGCGCGGGCGTGAATCATCCTCCTTTCTTGTTGTCACCGCCGAGGCTTCATGATTACGATCGCCCCCCGGAGCCGGCCTGCCGATTCGGTGAGGCGGTCCTTGGCGTCGGGAAAGGATCGCAGACGTGGCGGAGCGAGTTGAAGTAGCGGTCGTCGGCGCCGGTCCCTACGGATTGGCCGCTGCGGCGTACCTGCGGGAGGCGGGACACGACGTTCGCGTGTTCGGCGAGCCGCTGCAGTTCTGGCGCACGCAGACCCCGGTCGGGATGCTGCTGCGCTCCCCCTACCACGGGAGCAACATCGGCGATCCCAAGGGTGCGCTCACCCTCCAGGACTACGAGCGGGCGAACGGGCGCAGGCTGGCACAGCCCATCCCGGCCGACGACTTCGTCGACTACGGGGTCTGGTTCCAGGAGCGGGTCGTGCCCGACGCGGACCAC